>OIZT01000826.1_pt1 | contig 16498 bp, 36 predicted proteins | sample 1588611 | NCBI WGS metagenome assembly OIZT01 (sample SAMN03283278) | human gut metagenome | biome: human-associated habitat; material: feces | host: Homo sapiens | place: Peru | collected 2012
TTGCTTTTCTTTTGCAGGCGTTTTCTTTTTCAAACAAAAAGAAAATGCCGAAACGTGGGAAGTGCACATCCTTTGATTAGAGTGCGTAGCGAAGGTAGAAGCTAATTATCAATAAATTACAATTGCTATAACCCTGTATCGGCTGCGCCGATAGCGGACAGCCGCAAGGGCTGTCCCTACGAAGTGCGGATCAACACATTTTTCGGCAACGATTGCCTTATCATTGATAATTCAGTCGAGACTAAAAGCAAAACAGCCGGGGAGAAAAAACCCGGCTGTTGATTTAATTTTTACATTCCGCGTCTTGTCACGCAGTTTTCGAGGTTTATCGCATCGTACACGCCCTCGTCGAAAAGTGGGCAGATGCTTTTATATTCGTCTATCGGCAGCTCTTCGAGCGTCGTGCCTTTTTTGATGCAGAGTGCAACGAGTTCGCCCGTCGCTTTGTATGCATCGCGGAAGGGCAGCCCCTTTGAAACGAGGAAGTCGGCGCAGTCGGTCGCGTTTATGAATCCGCCGGCGGCAGCCTTTCTCATGTTCTCGGGAATCATCTTCATCGTCGCTATCATCGGAGTCAGAGCCGTCAGGCACATCTTGACTGTGTCCATGCCGTCAAAAATCGCGTCCTTGTCCTCCTGCATATCTTTGTTATAGGCCAGCGGAATGCCCTTCATCACGGTCAGCAGGGAGAACAGATCGCCGTAGACCCGGCCGGTCTTGCCCCGCAGCAGCTCCGCCACCTTTCGCATGCACTCCATCCGTTCCTCCGTCTCATAGAGGCATTCTCCCGGCTCTCCGTATGGCTCTGTCAGTTGATAGATTCTATATCGCATGCCGTCCTCCTATATTCTCCGTGTCGGGCTGTTCGTCAGCCCCAGCAGGTAATCTGACGATACCCCCAGTGTTTTCGCCAGTTTTATGATCGTTTTCGCCTGCGGCTCCCGGTTTTTGTGGAGATGTTCGCAGAGCAGTCCGCTGGAGATTCCCGCCTTGTTTGCAAGCTCCCGCTGCGTCATCCCTCTTGCCCGCATCAGGATCCCCAGCCGCTCCGAAAATACGCTGTTCCGCTCTTCCTTCTGTGTCCTGCCCCGCGTCATTTAATGTCCTCCCAGTCCGTCGCCGCCCAGTCTACCTCGGCCCCGCATCGTGGGCAGAACTTCGACCTCTCCGTTCCGTATGATGGTAGGCATTGCCCGACATATCCGCCGCAGTCTCCACATAGCGCATATGCTGACGTTCCGTTTACCCGCATCGGCTTGATTCTCTTCCGTGCTCTCCGGTTCCAGTCCTCCGTTGCCTTCTCCATTGCCGTTCCGGCAAACTCCATCTCCAGCCCCTTGCCGAGCTTCCCCACTGCTACATAGGTTGTGCTTGTTGCCGTGGCGCCGCACCCCTTGCACTGAATCTTAAAATGGACGTTCCCTTCCGTCCCGCTCCCGCCCATCGAAATGATGCTCACCCCAGCTTCTCCGCCGCAGAACGGACACGGTTTTAAATTTTCCATAATGCTCCTCCCTCTATTTCTTCCTCGCTTATTCTTCTTGCCCATGCGCTGCATACCAGTTTCTTCTCCGGGTCGCTCAGTTCCGTGCTTTCCCCCGCATCCCCATATTCTCCCCATAAGTTTTCTGCTTCCCCGTCCATTGCGTTTCCCCACAATAGCCCCTGCACCCAGAATGTTCCGTTTGTCCTCCTTAGAAGTGCCCATTTTAATCCAATATTCCCGCTCCCATATGCCTTTTTAATTCTGTAAAGCCATTGATGGACAATACCGCTTGCTTTTTTCTGCTCCACTTGTGGTTCTGCGAATGTAAGCGTCACAATCTTGCCTCCGGATTTCAGTGCTTCCATAGTCAATTGTTCATTTTTCTTGATTTTTTCTTTTAGCCTTGCCCTTCTAACTCCCGCCCTTTGTTTTTCCTTCCTGCACTTCTGGCAGAAAAATGCGTTCGGCCCTGCCCAGAAAACCTTCCCGCATTCCTGGCAAATTTCCTTTGTCATTTCATTGCCTCCCTCGCCCATGCGTTCATGATCCTGTCGCTGTGCTTTTTCTTTGTTCTTTTTTTCTTTGTCCTGCTGTATACCGATAGCCATGTCGTGTGCTCCACAGCAGCCCATTCAAACGCGGCCATTTCTATTGTTTTCGTGCTCGCCAATTGCCTCGCTGTTTCCGCGGCAATGCCGCTTTCCACACCCAATTCCATCAGTGCCTGTGCCAAATCATCAATTTCCTTCATCTTCAATTTCCTCGCTCCAGTATTCCACCTTGCATTCATCGCATCTACGCTGCTCTGCGCACTTTGCGCCTGTATCTACATACTTGGGGCATATTCCTATCACTCTTTCGGCTGTCCTTATCACATTTGGAAATTCCTTCAAAAGCCTGCTCTGCCGTGTCTCCACCGGATGCTCCTTCGCCCATTTCTCTACAATGGCCACGATTTTCTCCGGCTCTTGCACCTCCATTATTTTGCGCCCTTCGTGGCCTATCTGGCAGCCCTCGCATGTCTCATATTTCGTACACATTCTGGTGATTTCTCTCAAATATTTCACTGCGTCCATCGTGTCTCTTCCCCCGTTCTCTCCTGCGGCAGCTTCTTGCTCCTTTTCGCCCTCCATTCGGATGCCTTGTTCATATACATCTTCATATCCGCTTCCTCGCACGGAATTTTCCCGGTTTCGATTGTCTTTACGACATATGCCAGCGTTTCTTCCCAGCTTGCGCTGAACCCGCACCCCTGTAACGTTTCATTTATTCTCCGCTCCAGCCACCGTGCGTACTTGCATAGCCCGTTCGCATCATTTCTGGACACGCCCAGTGCCATAAGCTGCTTCACAAATGTTTTACGCTTCATTTCCTCAATCCTCCTCTGCGGCATTTCTGTGTGGCTTGCCCGGTATCCATACCCGTTCGCGGCAGGCATAGCATATTCCGTTTTCTCTCCACTCGCCTTTTCCAAATTTGCAATCGGCGCACAGCGGCATCGCGGTCATTTTTTTGCCGCAGGTTTGGCAGTAATCGGTGATATCTCGCGCATTGGTGCCCTGCCCACGCCGGTATCTTGCAAACGGCGCCCACATTCCGCAATGGCTGCACTGTGGAGTGTCAGCCTCATATACGATCCATCTTGCCATTGTCAGATCCTCCATTCTTCCGTGCCTCAACCTTTTCAAAATAAAAGACAATTGGAATTTCTTCGTCCGCAACATTGCCGTATTTAAGCCCAACTTTATATATATAGTTCTGCCGCAGCTTTTTTGGAATCTCTCGGATATACCGGCGGAACGTCTCCAGCGTGTTAGCCCTCTTGTAGTGATTACAAGTCCGGCAGGCAGGCATTAAGTTTTCGAGGTCGTCTGTGCCGGGATCTTCTATTCCCCACGCTCGGTATGGATAGAAATGATCCACTTGCATATCCTTGTAATCTATTTTCTCTCCGCAGTATGCGCAATGACCGCCGTACTTGTCATAGACAAGCAAGCGCTTTTTCTTGCTAATCGCCATGATTCTCCCCTCCATCCATTTTCGCACCGCAGAAGGAGCAATAATTCGCCAGCGCAGCGGAGTACTTGCCGCAGCATGAGCACACATAGACCGGGTACCGCCCGGTTATCGGTGCTCCGGTTTGGTCAACGCCCAAAAATGTGGGTAGTGTTTTCCCGTCCCATGTTCCGTGCCGTACCGGCTTCCAATCTTTCACGTTCTCCGCCTGCTGGCTCAGGAACTCTTCGGCGACATCCCGGTTATACTCCGCCACCCGAAGCTGTTCAATCAGATCCGCTTTGGTCATTCGCATGAGCGTTCTGTCACTATATCGTTTATATTGTTTCAACAATCTCCTCCATTTCTCCATGGGAGCAGAAATCATCCGATTTCATGCTCGCAAGCCCGCAACCTATCCGGTCACCCCAGTATGTACAAAACACAACCCCTTCCGCTGCTTTAACGTCGGTGGCTCTGTTCTTGCATTGGCTGCAATAAACAACCTGCCGATCCGGCATCAATTCCCCCATTTTTACCTGTTTCCTGTTAAACTCGGCGCATTCGCTTCCTTCGACAAACTCCGCATCCTCCGGTGTTCCGCAGTATTGCTTATTCGGGCATCTGGAAAACGCCTTTTTGCTGCAATGATAGGTAGTCATGACTTTCTCCCTCCATTCACGCCTCCGCCAGCGTCGGATTGTCCGCATAGCTCGCTCCTGACTGCTCTGCATTGCGTATTCCTACCATCTTCGTTGTATCCGGCAGTTCCATCCATCCGGTAACGCCTGTAACCGGCTCTCCATTATCGTCAACATAACCAATACCGCCACCATATCCTGCGTAAGCCCATCCAGTAATTACGCCTCCGATCCCAACGCGCAGGAGTATCCATTTATGCAACACGGGTTTCCTCTCTTCCACACTCACCCACGGCCCCGGCAACCTCGAAATAACCGAGATCGCCATAGCTGCCGCAGCTGCGGCCTCGGTGCTTCCCTTGCACTCCTCCGCAAATTCCCTCAGCGCCGCAATTGCGGCCTGACGGTCAATGTAATCCGCCATGCCATTGCTCCTCAATAAAGTCCTTCCGTGCGTCTTGGATCTCTATCAGCTCCTCAAACGCCTTGCACACCCGTTTTTTATGTTTGTCTGTCCCTTGATCGTCCGGATGTTCCTTTCGGCACGCTTCCAATTCATCCGCTTCCTTCATGCATTTTTTTCAGTGCTGCCGCTTCGTTTTCTTCCAGCAGCCCATCGATCAGCTTCAGCGTTTTTATATTCATGCAAAGCCCTCCTATATCTTTGTACCCCGCCCCGGTGATCCTTTCCATATGTCCAGTATGGAGGAGGTGCGTTTACACCTACCTTTATAATAATGTTCCGGGACGGGGTGCAAATTCGTGATTTATGCGTTCAGCAGGTTTCCCACGCTGCCCAGCAGCGCCGTCATGGCCTTCCGGAACTTCTCCGCCTGCTCCGGCTCTGCCTTTTTGATCAGCCCCATCATACGGTTGCAGTCCTCCTGTACCGCCGTGAAATAGACCTGAAAAACCGCCGTGGAGCTGTCCGCCAGCTTCAGCCGCCGTTCCAGCTCCTCCGCTCTGGCTTCTGCCTCCGCTTTCCCGGCGACTGCCGCCGCCCGTTCTGCGTTGGCCTTGTCCATGTCGGCCTGTGCTTCCTTTTTCCCTTCGGCCTTCGCCGCCTGAGCCGCACTGCGGAGCGTTGCGGCCTCCTTGCCTGCCTTCTCTGCCTTTTTTTCGGCGGATGCCAGCTTTTTCTCCAGCTTCTCCCGCTCCTCCTGAAATTTCTGTGCTTCCTGCGCCCGAATCTCTGCCAGCATTTCTTCGCTTGGCGCTTCCACGGCCACCTCTACGGGTTTGTTCTGTAGCTCCTCCAGCTGCTGCCGAAGGCTTTCGGCCTCCGCCTTGGCCTTCCGGGCCGTTTCCTCCGCTTTCAGCGCCCCGTCTGCGGCCTGATCTACGGTTTCCTTCCACCGCTTGGCTTCCTTCTTGGCCTCGTCCCGCTCCCGGATTGCCTTTTCCAGCTCCCGTGTGGACATCCCGTCCACATCGTTCTCCGTCAGAAAGTCGTCCATTTCCTCCTCCGGTACCGCCAGCAGCTTCAATGCCTTGGTGTAGGGGAGATTCATAATCGCTTCGGATTTCGGATCTGAAAACAGGCTCACCTGTTCCGAACCGAACCGCTCGTACATTTTCATGTAATTCTGGGCGGTGGATTGGCTGAACTGTACCTTCTCCTCCAGCCATCTTCCCCATTCTCCGTGCGGAACCACCGCCTTCGCCTCGCATAGCCGCTTGCCGATCTCCACGGCGTAGCTCATGACTACCACCCGTGCCTGCTGCTGTAGGCTCCGAATTTCTACCGCCAGTACCGCAGGATCCGCCTGCGGCTTCTGAACGCGCTGTATCTCGTTCATGCTGTTTCGTCCTTTCTGCTTGCCTTGCCGGTTCTCTTGCTCCCGGCCTTTACCCAGCCCAGCCATTCACTGAGGAATGGCCGGAACCTGTCTTCTGGCTTTCTTGCCCGTCTCCCGTTCCCAAGAAATTCGTTCCGGTACCCGTGGATCTGCACGATCGTGTTGTCCTTTTCCCGGATCTCGATGCAAATGTATGGCGTTCCCGGCTTCCGTTCCCGCCGAAGGAAGAGGATCGTGGTCTGTCCGGTCAGGTGCCGTGCCGCATACCCTCCTACGCAGATGTGGAGCACGTTGCCCTCCTGAATGATTTCCTCGCCGTCCTCCGGTACCTTAATCATCAGGCCGCCGCTGCGGTATTCGTACTTCTTCCTGAGCTTTTCCCGGCGTTCCCGATATTCCCTGCTCGCCTGCTCCATTTCCTTCTGTCTTTTCTCTCGGTAATAGTCTTCCATGCGCTCCCGCTCGGCCTGCGCCCTCAGCCGTGCGTACTCCGTCATTTCGTCGTGGGCTTCAAACAGATCCCGCGGCATCAGCGTGCTTTTCTGGCTCATGTCCCGTCCGGCCTCTTGCGCCATGTCCAGATAATCTCTCCAGAAGCTCAGCTTCCTTGCCGGGTCCATCACCCGCCCGGTCTGCCGCTTTATGTATTTGATTTGGTCCTTCAGCTTGATCCCTCTGCGGGTGATTTCCGTTGCGGTTTTGGTCCAATGTTCCGGTCGCCCCAGCTGATCCGCGATGCCCAGCACCTCCCGGGCCGGCAGCTTGAATGCCATCCGGTTCGCCGTCAGCAGCTCTATGGATGCATTTTTGCTTTCCCGGTATATCCTCCAGTCTGCCTTGCTGATTTTCAGAAATTCCCATGGGGTGTTAGCCTTCCAGTTCACCGTGCGGCCGTTTGCCCGTCGGCTCCATACCCATTCATTCGCCACGTCCAAAAGCCCCCACTTGCATACCGGCTCCAGCTTCGGTTTCTCTGCGTAGGCGGTCAGCTCACGAATGATTCCTGATGTTTCTATCCCGTCCTCAAACGGATCCCTGTTGATTGCGTCATGTACCGCTCTCCAGTACCGCATATCGGTTTTGTCCAGCTCCTCTGTCTGCCAGAGAGAGTAGACGTTGTTTCCGGTTATGCCACCGGTCTGCGGCTCTCTCGGCTTGATCGGCCCGTACCAGTCGAACCCGGCGTATGCCCCATACAGACCGTAGCTCTGATGATATTCCTCCGCTGTCCCCGGTGTGAAATTCCACACCTCGAATGGGATTACGTCCATGCTGGATCTCCACGGCGCATCGTATTCTTCCCGGCAGAAGGTTCGTTCGAGCCTCGCACCCACCGCCCACAGGCTCCCGCTCCGGTTGATAAAATAGATCACGTTGATGTGCCGTTTTAGGCTCGGTGCCTCATCTCTCAGTCTGCCGCTGCATTTCAGCTCCACCGGCTCCATACAGAAGGGGCATAGCACGGCTTCTCCACTCTTCCCGCTGACCTCTGCCATTCCGCTGTTCCCGCAGGCGCTGCATTGGCATAGCTTCCGCTTTTTGTCGATCCGCTTGTAAAATAGAAACTGCGGCATCCGGCTTTCGATCTCATTCAGCGTTTCTTCCTTGATCTGGAGCCATTTCATACCCATTGGCGTCCCCATTACATGAAGTCCTCCAGCCGGAGCAGCATGCCGGCGTTCATGTCCTTGGCGTCCTCAGCCTCGTACTTGCTCATGTGGATGCTCATGTGAAACTCCACCACACTGCCGGGGAAGTAGAATTCCGCAGCCGCCCTGCATGCGTCCAGATCGGATATGGCCTCCTTCCGGATGGCCTTTACCACCGCATCCATGCACTCGCTGAAGCTTCCGCCCTGCACAACCGCCTGTGCGAATTCCTCGTTCTGCTGGCAGAAATCCTTCAAGATTTCCGCCACATACGGAGCCATGACCTGCCCGTACCGATTTCCCGTGTATGCCTTCCGGCCATCTTCAATTTTCGTAATCGCTTCGGTTTTCACTTGATTTTCCTCCCTGTCTGGTTTATGATGTATATGGTTTCACTTGATTGCCGCCTATGGGAGTTCCCGCTCCCAGGGCGGCTTTTTTATTTCCCCGGATCGCGCCGTGCTGTATTCCGGATCCCGTCCCGATCGAAAACAACCGTTCCTTTCACGATCTGTTCCTTCGCCGCGTACAGCTTTCTTGCACCCTCGTATTCTCTCAGGATCCGTCTCTTTTCTCCGTCCATCGCCATACACATTGCCATCATATTCACCGCGTTTGCCGCTCCCTGTGCTGCCACGTCGCATCCGGTTTCCCCGTGCATGGTAAATAGCAGCGCCGCCTTTGTCTCGCCCCGGTACAGGACCTTCCCTGATTCCGTGTCCCGCATGATTACCTCAATCATTCGCTTTCCCTCCTGTCAGCTCCTCCAGCCGGTCTGCCGCATCTACCACAATCCGATCTGTGTCACAGCTCACAAGCTCGCGCTTTTTTCCGCACGCCAACTTCCACATCTCAATGATCCCGTATTCGCGCTGCTTGCACACCTCGTCCTCCGGCGGCACGTTCGCACTGCACCGCAGCGCCTGGATCAGTTCTCTATCCTGTTTCGTCATTCCCATTCCTCCTTAAATCGCCCCGGCGGTTTTCAGCAGTACCAGCACCAGCACGATTGCCAGCGCACCCAGACTGATGCCGTTCATAAACGCCGTCCGCTTTTCCTCTTCAATCTGCTCCGGCTCCTGAAATGCCGGCGGCTTCACCGGGATCACCGTCACAGGCTGCTGGGCATCCCGCTCCATGGCCTCCCTGTGGTTCTGGTCACAGATTTTGATGAATCCATCCTCCTGCTTCCGTGCCTCTGCCATGGCTCTTTCGTGTGCCTCTGCCAGATAGACCGCACTCCGGCACTTCCGCTCGATCCGCTCCTTCGGCGTCTCAATTCGCATTGTCCTTTTCCTCCTTGCGGTATTCCTTTCCATCCAGCGCCAGAGCATAGTTCTCCAGCTTGAGATATCCCGCCACGGTGATATCCTTGTCGTTTCTGGCCTTGTCCAGCAGCTTCTCCCTCTCCCGGTGGTTGACCTGCCCCATTGCGGTCAGGTACCCGGCAAAATTCTTCCCATCCACATTCATGTCGTTTCCTCCTAAACATTCTCGGCACAGGATCCTTCCGTGCCGGTTTTTTATTTTCTCTAAAATGCACCGCAGCGGAATGTCTCCGTCCTGAAACCGGTGGTTTCTCCTGTCCGGCTCATAGATTCGTTTCCCGCAGTCCGCGCACCGAAAATACACGTCTTTCATCGTTCCTCCTTTCGCGGGCGCTCCCATGGCGCAATGGAGCACCCGCTTTGATAGGAGTGTATCCCAGCCATTGGCCGGTGGGCATGATAACGCTCATGCGGGCGGCGGTCACCCGCATCATTGCTCCCCTCGGATCTTGTTCGGCACCCACTTCCGGTTGCTCTTGCACCGTACCCGATCCTGTTCCTTCCGCTTCAGAACCTCCTCCCGGAATTGATGATAGGCTATGTATTTCTCGCATTCGGAGTGGCACCCCATGTGCCGCTCTGGGCAGTCCTTACACGGCGCGGTCATGCTCTTTTCTCCCTTCCATGGCTTCCTTGATGGCCTCCGGTGCAATCTTCCGGATGATCTGCTCCCACGCCCGCTCCCGGTCCTTTTGCTGGATCGGGTCGGCGTGAATGACCTTCCGGTCTGATCTCCTTACCTCAATCATCCGGTTTCCCTCCCAGCTCGATCACCAGCACATCGTCCTCAATGTGCCAGCCCCTCACCGTGTGCAGCATCGTCCACACCGGCCATCCCTTGTCCTCCGTTGCCTCCCCGTTCAGTAGGAATCGCTTCCGGTTCGCCCAGACCGCCGCCGCCAGAAAATCCGGATCGTTCCCCAGCAGATCATAGGGGTTATTCTTTGCCGCTTTCATTGGTCTGCTCCTTTCTCTGCGCCTTTTCTGCCGCTTCCTCGATCTTGGCGAGGAAGTAGCCCTTGTCAAACTCGCTGAGCTGCGGGAATCCCTCCCGGATCACCTCAGCCATTTTCTTTTCCTGCTCAGACATTTAATTCACCTCCTGCTTGGGGTTGTTGACGTACGGCTGATACTCGTCACATAAGAGATCCTTGCTACACCCGACCAGCATAGGCTTCCCTGTGCCCCAGAACCTTCCGCTGATTGCCACAGAAAACTTGCATCCAAGGCATTGCCCGCTTCTGCATGGCTTGAGATCGTTCCCATATGCCTTGTTTTGATTCTCGATGTCCTTCAGCATCGCTCTTAGCGCATTGTTTTCCTCCAGCAGTTCACGCTTTTTTATTTTTTTCATTCTTCGCATTTTCTGCTCCTTTCTCTTGCCCTTCCTCCCATCCCGTGGTAAAATCCCACCGAAAGGAGGTGATACCAATGCCTAACGATCTTGAGCCCATCACCAAGGAACTGAATCAGAACCTTCGCCAGTCTGTTTCCATGGCGTCTTCCATTTCCCGCTCCGCTTCAAAAACTCCGTCTCCAGAATCGCTTGTGATTTCTGAGTTAAAAAAGCAGGTCGATCTTTTAATGGAATCCGGGAAGAGTTCTTCAAAATATTCCCGTGTCTCAATCATTCTTTCTTCTCTTGCCCTTCTGATTGCTGTCTTGACGTTCATTTTCTCTTTTGTCGTCCAGCTGTAATACAATGAGATAGATCAGATTGCACGTGCACATCCCCACCGAAAACGCCGATGTGGAAAGTGCGATTTTGTGATTGACTGTAATGCCGCTGTTTGTTCCCAGCGTTTCCGTTATAATTGCCGCAGCGATTGCCGTCGCACAGGCAATTCCCGTCATGATGTATTTAATCTTCTCTTTCACATTCTCCCGCTCCTTTCCTCTTGTCCGTCCTCCAAATCCGTGTTAAAATCAAGAAAAAGGAGGAATGTAAAATGAATCACAAAAGTATCCCGCATGTATCGCTTGAGCTGTCTCCGTCTGACATTGACGTTCTGGCGCTTGTGGTCAGGCATAGTCCGGCTCTGATCGGATCCGCTGATTTTAACATGGACGCGATCCGCGACTGTCATATGCAAGCCAGCGCTTGTTTTTGCAACGCTGCCGCCTACCGTCCCATGTCAGTCCCGGAACTGGATGCTATGATCTATTGCCTGTCCCTCGCTTGTGAAGCGATCTCAGGCGAGCTTTCAGTAGATAAATCTCTAATTTCAGCCTTGACCACGCACACACTCGCCATACACGCACTCTTAGACCGATTCCAAACGGTTTATTCTCGGTTGACCGGGCAATAGCATACGGTCCAATATCCTGTTTTTTCTTCACCCTCGCCCCCTCCTTTCTTTTTCTGTTTTGTTATCGCTATGGTATGAGTATATATCGCTAAGCTATTTTTGTCAATAACTTTTTTATATTTTTCTTGACTTTTTTATTGCTATGGTATATCATAGTCGCAGAAGGAGGTGATCTTTTGCCCCTTTGTGATCGTATCTGCACATTACGCAAATCTTTGAATCTTAGCCAAACCGAATTTGGCTCAAAGATCGGCGTAAAGCAGGGGAGTATTTCCGCATGGGAATCTGGTGGCAAAAGCCCCAGTGGCTCAGCCATCGTCAGCATTTGTCAGACGTTCGGCGTCCGCGAAGAATGGCTGCGCACCGGTGCCGAGCCGATGATGGTTCAGCGTCCCAAGGACGATGTCCTGACGGACTTTTTTAATTCCGTTCTGGACGATCAGCCGGATTCCATCCGCAGGCGCTTTGTTGCCGCCCTGTCCGCCCTTACCCCGGAGGACTGGGAAGCCGCCGCCGCGCTCATGCAGAAGCTTGTAAAAGGAATGGAGTAGGGTTCGCCCTGCTCCATTCCTTTTGTCGTTTTACCTGTCAATTTGTCCCCGGCGCTTGCCTTTTCCCGCTCCCGGTGGTATGCTTGCCCTATCTAAATAAAAGGGGAGATATTTATGCAGAACGCCTATACGCCGCCCGTTCCCACCGCCGATGTTGACCCCGGCAGCATTGTTGCCATCTTAGTTAAAACGGCCGCTGTCGTGTTTGGTATCGCTGGTGTGATTGGCTCTTTTATCCTCGGCAATACTTATAAAATCGTCGAGCTTGCACAGTACTCTTGGGAAGACCCGATAACGCGGTTTAACTGGGGCATTGCGCTTTCCGGTATTGTTGGGTCTGCGCTCTGTGCAATCCTCTTGTACGCTTTTGGCGAGTTGATCTCCATGCAATATGAGGCAGGCCGGAAGCAGGACGAGATTTCCGCCCAGCTGAAAAAGATTTCTTCTCAGCTGGAAGCCTCCGCTGCACCCCAGCCGGATCCCACAGATACCCCCGCATAGCAGAAAAGGAGCAGGGCATTTGCCCCGCTCCTTCTTTTTATTCTCCATTGACCCGCCCTGCGGCGAATCGCCAGATCAGCCACAAATCCCGTTCGTTTTCGCACCGGTCTACCAGCTTCTTGATTACCTCCCTGTACTGTTCTTTCATATGTACCTCCCGTTTTGCCCTCTATAATTACCGTATTTTCCTTTTTCGTTTTGTCAGTTTTGTAGATTGCGCATTTTATCGGATTTTGCTATAATATTCTTTAGTAATATTTTTTGCCCACCGCTTTCTCTTTTTCCTTCCCTTCGTTGGTTCTGTCTCTGGCGGTGGGTATTCCTCATGACACCGCATCATTGTTTCAACCTCCCCGTGTCTCCCTTTGTGCTTCCATGGTATCATAGTTTTATTTGGTACACAATACCATTTTTGTACCATTTAGTGTGCAAATAACGTTCAACTTTGCACTTTTATGTGCAATATTACCATTTTTGAGAAATGAGGTGTCCATAATGTCGGCTCAGCAGATCGAATTGTTGAAAAAAATCCGTAAAATGAAGGAAGCAAAGGCTTTAACCTATCAGCAGATTGTGGATGCCTGCATTTCCGCTGGCGAACCCATCAGCTTGAATACCGTCCGTAAGATTCTCACCGCCCCGCTGGAAGAAGCGGTGCAGTGCCGCACGATCAATATTCAGGCGGTTGCCCGTGCGGTCATCGGGAACGCCTATGACCCGGATACCGTCCCCCGTGATGATTTGGATGCGCTCCAGTCTCTTCTCGCTGCCCGCGAAGAAATTGACCGGGAGCGTCAGCATGGAATCGCCGAGCGTGCCGCCCAGATTGAGCGTATGCAGCATACCATTGATGAGCAGCAGGCCGAGATTAAGCGAAAATCCCATACGATTAAGATAATGATCCTCTGGGCGGCAATTGTCACCGTGATTTTAATCGGCGTAACTGCCGGATTCCTTGCTTATCTCATTTGGGACTTCATGCATCCTGATGTTGGGATCATGGGGTAAATAAAAAAGACCGTCCCGGCGGTGGGCGCCGAAACGGTCTATACAGTGCGATGTCGGGGAGACATTCAGATGATATTTCATTCTCTGGAGGAACCAGCCGGAATATCCATCTGCGAACTGTAGGTATATTTTAACGTGGTTCCTCCAGAATGTCAAGTATAGAGGTGTAAAATGATACATGGAGCTTTTATTCTCGCCCGCTATTCCACTGAAAACCAGTCTGAGGCCAGTATTGAGGTTCAGGTGGAACGCTGCCGGGAATGGTGTGGAAAGCAGAGCCTTCCGGTTCTGGACGTGTTTGCAGATCGTGCGATTTCCGGCATGAAGGAAACCCGCCCGGAATACCAGCGCATGATGCAGCAGCTTTATGCCGGCGGTGCGGATACCGTGGTGATCTATGACCAGTCTCGTATGTTCCGTAACATGGTTTATTGGTTTCAATTCCGTGAAGCGCTTCAGCGTATCGGCGTTCGTGTCGTGTCGGTTACCCAGCCCGCCGTCGGCGGTGATTTAAGCGACCCCGCCGTTTTTCTCAATGAAGGAGTGACCGCTCTGTTTAACCAGATGTGGGTGCTCCAGACCCAGCAGAAGGTGCGAGAAGGCGTCAAGCAGCGTGCGAAATCCGGCAAGCATACAGGCGGCACACCGGCGCTTGGATATCGTGTAGAAAATGAGCGTCTTGTGATCGACGAGACGGAGGCAGAAACCGTCCGCTTGATTTTCGGTCTGTACGCCGCTGGACAGAGCTACACCGAAATCATCGGTGAGCTGAACCGCCGTTGCCTGAAAACAAAGCGTGGCCGCCCCTTCGGCAAAAACAGTCTCCATGACCTGCTCAAAAATGAGAAATACGTGGGGCGCGTCCTGTTCGGCGGGAAGCCGGTCAGCTATGACGGCACCCGCAATTCCCACGCCGCCCGCGGCGAGCATCTGGTATCTGCCTGCCCCGCTATCGTGTCACAGGAGTTGTTCGATGCGGTTCAGCAGCGTCTATTAAAAAACAGGCGTAGTCCTGGTAGGAGTGTTGTAAATATGGATCAGCCCTTAAAAGGTAAAGTGTTCTGCGGTGACTGCGGCAGCGCCATGACGATATGTTATATCATTGCGTCAAAGACGCACTCCCGGTATGCCTATTATAAATGCGCCGCAAAAAAGCGTGGCCTGTCCTGTCCCTCCAAGATGATCCGGAAGGGCGAGCTGGAGGATATCGTTGCATCCTCCGTTTTGGATATGCTGGGGCACCCGAATGCCCGTGCTACTCTTCTGGATGTTCTGCGCACCCAGCGCAATGAGTTCGCCAAGGTTTCTGCTCCTCGATTGGATGCCCTGAAAAAAGAGCATTCCGTGCTCCAGACAAAAATCAGGAATAGCGTAGAAGCCATTATGAACGGTCTTTCTTCCCCTGAGCTTATTGCTCAGACTAACGCCGCCGAAGCTCGCAAAGCGGAGGTCGAAGCCGAACTGAAAACATTGCAGGATGCAATTGAACATCAGGGCATCCCGGATGCTGACTTGCCGCGTCTTCTGGATAAGCTGATAAAAAACGCCAAGTCAAACTCCGCCGCTCTGCTGTCAACCGTCCTGCGCGTAGAGGTATACCCGGAGACTATAAAGATTTGGACTATTTTTGACGATAACCCTCCTGACCGCAACGATAAAATCAATAAAAAGACCGTATCGGATATCCTCCCCATAGACGTAAATATGGATCAGAATTTTATGCATAAATGTGGGGACGCCCTCTGGCGTACCAACATTTATGCAAAACATGAGATTGTTATTGCGATTCTTGCGGCTCGTCCGCAGAAAATAAGGTGAGGGCAAATGCCCTCACCTTATTTTTATCTCTCCACGATTCCATGATAGTACGCACTCAGTTTCTCCTCCGGCCCCGGCCCGTCCTTGTCGAACAGAAAAGCCTTTGCCAGCTCCGCATAAAACTCCGCTTTGTTGCAGTTGTTTTTCTGCGCCACGCCGGAATAGTCAGAGTACATCATGTTCATGGCGACGTTCCACATCTCCGGCGTTACATGCTCCATGATGACTCCAACACCTTTTGCGGCCTCTGTGGTCTGCTCTACAGTCCAATGCCCTCCGGTGCTTCCGTCCTCGTTTTTCATGCGGCGGTTCCACTGCTCCGCATCCTCCGCCGTGAATTCGTCCCCATGGCATATGCATCTTTCCATGTCATTGACATGCTCCCAGCACTCTATCAATGCGTTTACCGCTTCCATGGATCGTGTCCCGATTGGCTGCCCGAGGCAGTCAGCCAGTTCCTTTTTCAGCTTGGCCTTATAATCCTTCAACTCGCATTTCATCGCCCGCTCCCCCTTATGCCAGCTTTACAGCGCTTGCGCATACATGGGAAACCGTGCCCGCTACACCGCCAAGCGTCGCACTGATTGTTGGAGCGCCATTGCAGCATACCGGGACATAGATTATGGTTTCTGCGTGGATCGTGTACAGGGAACCAGCAGCTACCGTTTCCTGCGCATTAAAGCACGGCAGTGTTGCCGTGTCTTTAATCCCCTGTAGCACCGCCACGCCCTCCGCAGACGGCGTGAATGTTACGTCATAGCTTACTCTGTATAGCCCGGAAGCGTTGACCTGGAAGCCCCCCGCAACTGTATCAATGGAGCATCCGGTGTCTGTGATAAGCACGCCCAGCACGGCTAACGGTGTACCGGTTGCGGCAAACGCCTGAGAGGCATTGTTATAAGCGCTCTGTGCGCTTTTATAATGTTGATTTTTGAGATTTCTGTTGCAGCTCATATTGATCTCCTTTCGTAATTCAGGCCGGGGCATTCCCGCCCCGGCCTGCACGCTGTTAGAGCGGTTTCTTAATTATGCGTACCCGCAGCAGCTATTGCCGCCGCAGAAGGGGGAAGGCCCTGCGTTGTAGCTGTACCCATTCGGATACCGGACTACACCGTACAGCTGCTCCTTCATGAACAGCTGATTGTTGGCCTGCTCCAGCTGGGCAATTCTGCCCTCCAGCTGGCTCTTTTCCAGTGCCGCAAACTTCGCGTCGATATTCGCGTTCACGCTGTCAATCGCCCGCTGGGTGGTGCAGCAGCATTCCGCCATCTGGCTCTGGATGCTGTTGCCGGTCTGCATTACGGCCATATTCGTGCCGTTCTGCGCCAGCGCAACCTCCTTGCCGAGTTGACCGATATTCCCCTGCATTTCATAGCCCAGATTGCAAATGCCGTTTCCGATGTTGGTCAGCCT
>OIZT01000827.1_pt1 | contig 16495 bp, 12 predicted proteins | sample 1588611 | NCBI WGS metagenome assembly OIZT01 (sample SAMN03283278) | human gut metagenome | biome: human-associated habitat; material: feces | host: Homo sapiens | place: Peru | collected 2012
GACCATTCGCGCAATTCGTCCCACGTCAGGGCCAGAAGGCGCTCCTTCAGTTTCGCTTCCATATCGCTCCTCAGTTTTCCGCGAATTATACCAAATCCCCGCCCGGCGCGGCATCTTGTGACAGACCTCACTGTGGAAAGCGAACACCCCCTTACCCCCGCATTTATATAAATGCGGGGGTAAGGGCAGAACCGAAAAGATTGCCGTCATTCGAGAGGAACAGGCTTGTCGCGAAACCTTTACCGTATCCCACATTCAATGAGCGCCAGCGTTTCATCCAGGCGGGCGCAGACATCTTCCGCCAGCAGGCGGACGACGCGGTAGCCGTTCCGCTGAAGGAGCCAGTCCTCGAGCCGTGCCCGGCGATACGCATCGAGATCGGACAACTCGGCAGACACGTCCAGCATGACCGCCAGCTTGTGCGCGGCATCCAGGAGATCAGCCTCGACAGAGGGATTGGCCCCGCAGAGGATGGGCAACCGTTCGCCCAGACGAAACACCCCCTTCGTCCCAGCGCGAGACTCAAGCCGTTCGAACAGGAACTTCACAACAGCCGCCCACGCGGTCGGGCGTCCACGGATTCCGTCGTTCAGGTCGAACTGCAATGTCGCGTAGACGAACAGGTTCGCGAGCGCTTCATCAACGCCCTCGCGGCAAAGGCGGCGCACGCTGTCCGCAAACGTCTCCTTCCAGTGCGGCACGGACGGAAGCGGAACGGAAACGGGCCATCCCTCGTCCGCCCCAACCGGCACCACGACCTTGTAGCCGATGGCCTCGTATCCCTTGGCGCGGCGATCATACATCCGCGCACAGACGGCGACATTCAAGTCCACGTAGTCGTAGATGCGCACCTCGCGCTTGCCGTCGTGCAGACGGTGGAGCCGTCCGGCAAACTGCGTCAACCGTCCCTTCCACGAAATCGGCGAAGCAAGGAAAAGCGTATCAAGGCGGGCATCGTCGAAGCCCTCGCCGAGGAAAGAGCCCGTCGCCAAGATGACGCGCGGTTCCGAATCCGAAATTGCCAGAAGCCGTTCACGCACATCCTTAAGCTGCCGTCGTCCCATGCCACCCAGAAGGAGGACCACGTGCCGGACCTTTCCCTTCAGTGCTTCCGCGAAGCCCTCGACCTGTTCGCGACGGTCGCTCAGGACAACGGGCGAACGCCCCTCATCCACGGAAGAAAGCACATCCTGTACGATCTGCCGATTACGTGCCGCATCGGCAACCAAGGCCCTGCACAAGTCGGAATAATCCACACGTCCGTCTTCGCCAACTTCTCCGACTGGCATCCGAAAGGCCGTCGGGCGCACGTAGACGAGATGGTCAAACGGTTCACGATTCGCCAAAGTCCGGGGATCGACGCGATGGCGAACGGGTCCGCACTGCATCATGATCAGCGGATGCCGTCCGTCCTTGCGATCAACCGTCGCCGACAATCCCAGCATGTATTTCGCGGGCACGGCATCGACGGCGGCCTCAAACGTCTCCGATGCAACGGCATGGCATTCGTCCACGACGATCTGCCCGTAGTCCTTCACGCGGGGATCGACCACGCCCTTGCGCGAAAGCGACTGGAGAAGCGCCACGTCCAGTCTTCCCGTCCATCGATCCGAACCTCCGCCGATGCGTCCAATCTCTCGTTCAGGAATTCCCAGGAATTCCGCGAGACGAGCAATCCACTGCACCTGCAGCTGACGGCGATTGACGAGTACCAACGTGTTGACCTTCCGTTCGGCAATCATGTAGGCGGCGACAACCGTCTTGCCGAACGCCGTTCCCGCCGCCAGAATACCGCTGTCGAACTTCTTCAGTTCCATGGCGGCCGCTTTCTGCTCCAATCGAAGCGCGCCTTGGAACGCCAGCTCGATCGTAACGCCGCCAAAACGTTTGTCCTCCACGACGGGGTTCATCCCCTCCGCCTTCAATGTCCGCAAGGTCCCCTCAAGGCAACCGCGCGGCAACTGGAGGAAGCGATCGCCGTTCAAGGCCCGCGAGATGACCCGTGGCGTTCCGTAGACGGAATACTTCATCCGCTGTCGTTTGCAGAACTCTGGATTGACGAACGACGCCAATCCGATCAGCAGGCTTCGAAGTCTCGGCGTCAATTCCCGTTGTTCAATGTAGACGCGGTTTGCAAGGACGACCTTCACGTCTGCGACGCAGGCCCGTTCCGAGGTTGCCGCCGGTCTCTCGCCCGTTGACCACAACGGCAGAAAGAATTCCCACGGACGTTCCGAATCGGCGACGGTCTGTGGTTGTGGCAACAAGAGCCGATGTTCGCCACGTGCCTTTCGCAAAAGACTTTCAAGCGCTGCGAGATCGACTTTCGCGACAGATGACAGATAGGCCCATTGATCCGCATAGGGCACCCAGTCATCGTCGACAAAGACGCTGTTGTCAGTCTTGCGCGGCTCCGCCTGCAGCGGCAAGGCCACCAAGCTGCCGAAGCCACCCTTCGGCAAGGTGTCCTGATTGGGATGATACGGTCATACGAATCAAGCCCGACCTCCGGGTGTTCCTCCAGGACAAGCGTCAGCACATACGTCAATGCTTCGCGAACACCTTTGGCCGGAACAGGCGATTGGAAGAACAGCCACAGATGGGCTCCACGGCCCGAACGGGATTTCTCGAGGGCGACCGGAAGCCCCATCGCCCGCATCTTTCGCGCGACAAGAAGCGCATCGCGGCGCCAGGCCGATGCGTCAAAGTCGACGACCGCCAGGCGCACGGTCTCGTCCGCCGACATCGGATAGACGCCCATGACGAACGGCTTCATCGCGTTGTCCCGTCCACGCAGGTGCCAGCGCACCACCTCGTCCGAAACCGGCACATGTTCCCGCGCCGGACATTCCCCGCACTTCTTATGCTGCTTCAGCACACATCCGGAGCCCCACTGGTTACGACAGCAGGGAGAATAGCCGGACGTCCCCTTCTTCGGGTTCTCGTAGCGGCGCGCGAAGACATCCTCGCGTCCAGAAAAGAGCGAACGGAAGAACCGGATCTTCTCGGCGTTCGATGCGTTCCGGTCAATCATGCGAGGCGATCCCTTCTTGCGGAAATCTTGTCAACAGGGGCCGCGCATGACACACCCTATCACAATCTTTTGCAGCGGCAATTACCGCACCAGCGCAACCCGTTGTGTTTGGTTGAGTCAACAGCATACACAGTTCTTGTCAAACGACTTCTGTTTTGGACATGATCCATTCAACTCGATGTCGACCATCCACCCTCGCATTTATATAAATGCGAGGGTGGATTACTCAAGCGAAGACAAGAAAGCGGAAGCAAGCGAATTTCTCGGACGGGGCAATCCATAGTCGCCTGACTTTGCATCGCGAACGACGATCCCAGCCTTGGCCAGGATGTCCAGATGCCGGAGAAACGATGCTTCGCTGAACCCGACGCGGCGGAGAAGTTCGGAGTAGCGAATCGGCTGATGCCGGCAGAGCGTCCGAACAATCTCCTCTCGACGCGGATTGGCATAACCCTTCACGAGCGGAAGCAGACGAGCCGTCCAATCCTTCGGAAGCGCCTTGCGTGAAAAGAGACGCCGAAAGGCCTCCTGAATGGCGATGGCAGCTGGAAGCGAACGGTCGGACTTGGTTCCGTAATAGACGAACGACGCCACGCGAACGACGCTGATCAGCCCACGGGCATTGAGCGCGCGCAGGTATGTGCTGGCCGTCGGGACGGGAAGTCCCGCCTCGCCGGCCAGTTCAACCACGCCCTTCTCGCCCTTCGCGTTTGCGACAAGGTACATCAGGTTCAGTCGGTCCGGGTTGGCCAAGGCCCGCGCCGTCCGCCAAAGCGTTGGTTTGAGTTGATCCTTCTCCATGTCAGATATGATACCAAATTCCGCCTACCCTCGCATTTATATAAATGCGAGGGTAGGCGGACGCTACGCAAAGGCGTGTTCCGCCCACATCTTCGCGAAACCGAGAAGTTTCGCCACCATTCGGGATGGACACACTTATCCCGTCCGCAGTCGTAAAGGTTTTGCGGACTGACGCGCGCGGGCGGCGATCATCGCGAAGAACGGAATCATGATGAATCGGTAGCGCGTCGAGGTGATCGGGCCAATCACAAGCGCCAGCAAGACAAGGCAAAGAATGGGGAAAAGGCAAACCAGTCCGTTGAAAAACCTGTCCTCGCGGCAGGCACCCACAAAGCGAAAGCCATTCCACAAACCCATCAGGACAAGGCCGTATCCACCCGCCAAAATCAACCACGAAACGATTTGGACGCTCGCCCCAATCGCTTTCTCCTCACTCGTGTAAGGGCAGTCCTCGTGGACAGCGTTTCCGCGAGACAGGCCGGAACCCCACAGGACATCAAGGCAATTGCAGATCCGTTCAAGGCCGAGATACCTGAACAAGGCAACCGTGCCCGTGCCACCATACAGGCGCGGATGGCGCTTGAGCGTGAAAAGCCCGTACTGGGGAAAATGGGCGAGGATGCGCTCTTTCGCATATGCCCCCTTTTTCTGTGACTGCAACATCAAGTCGTCCGCCTGAATCGACGTTTCAAATCTCTTCATGGACTCCTGTTCCTTCGCTTTCTCTGCGGACGGCAGCTGTTCGACCAGACGCCCCCAGTTGCACGCATAAAGGTTCGTGCCCGAAAAGGAGTTCCTGTGCGAGCACCAATGCGCCAAGATCGACCACGAAGGCCAAACCGCCCACAACGACATAGCGCAGGAACTCTCCCGCAAGCGTTGCCCATCTGTCTTTTGTCATTCGCCTACTTTTCTTCACTGCCGCGACCTTCAGCACGACCACCTTGCGGCAGGAAAAGAAAGTGGCGTGTTCCAACGTCATCACGTCTTAGGATAGGCATCGCCAAACGCCCGAGTAAAAACATGAATGATTAAACACGCCACGTGTGGATACACACGCAGCGCAATCATCGTATTCCGCTTTTACTCTAATCTTTGGCGAAGTTTATCCTAAAGCGTCATACGCTGATTCGCGTACGCTGCACGGGTTAGGTTGCCCACCCCGCACATCTCCCGCTCCTCGGTCGCGGACGCGACAAGCGCGTCCCTCCCGAATGGGGAGCCGACCACCCATCGAATCTAAAGGAATCTGATGGAATCCTTGGGGCGGTCGATCAGCGCTTGTGGGTAGCGGTGGTTCTCGGTGAAGATGACGCGCGAACCCGGCCCGGCGACGACAAAGAGCCGTCGGAAGTAGCCAAAGGAGAGACGCGCCTCTCCCGGCTTACGGTAGGGTTCCGGCCCCGGATTCGAGACGAGAGGACCCGGATACGTGTAATGTCCTTCTTTCGGCAAGGCACCCCACGTCCCATTGCGTTCTCGTTCCATGTCCTCCATCCGGATCACACATCGTTGGTCGGCGTCTACGGGCAACGCTTCCCATTTCGGGCGGCAGCAGGCGAAGATGCCGGCGGCGGGCGAGACGCCCTTCCCCTGCATCTGCCCGGGCGCGGCGAAACCGGGCGTGCCCAGTACGCGGTCGATGCCACCCACGCGCGTCGGATTGCCGCGTCCGAAGCCGTGGACGAAACAGGAAAGCGCACCATCCGAGAGGTGGGCGATGCCGATGTCGGCGGACGCACCGTCCGGTTCGCAGCCGCGTTCCGCTACTGGTCTTCCGTCACACGGCGGATCTCCGCCACGCTCGTCACGCCCTTGAAGACCTTCGCCCAGCCGTCCTCGCGCAGCGTCTTCATGCCCTTCGAGAGGGAGATGTGCTGGATCTGCGTGGCGTTCTCGCGCTTGATGATGGCGCTCTCGATGTCCTCGTCCACCTCCAGCACCTCGAAGAGCGCGCGACGGCCCTTGTAGCCCGTGCGGCTGCAGGCGTCACATCCGCCCTCGGCGGGCTCGAAGACGGTGTCGCGCGCGGGCGGGTCGGCGAGGTCGTACCACTTGCGGTCGAGCGGAACCTCCCGGCGGCACGTCGGGCAGAGGCGGCGGCAGAGGCGCTGGCCCATCACGCCCGCGACGGCGGAGGCGATGAGGAACGGCTCCACGCCCATGTCGATCATGCGCGGGAAGGCGCCGGCCGCGGTGTTCGTGTGGAGGGTGGAGAACACCATGTGGCCGGTGAGGGAGGCGTTGATGGCGATCTCGGCCGTCTCGCGGTCGCGGATTTCGCCGACCATGATCTTGTCGGGGTCCTGGCGGAGGAAGGCGCGCAGCGTGCGGGCGAAGTCGAGGCCGATGTCCTTGTTCATCTGCACCTGGATGATGCCGTCCATCTGGTATTCGATCGGGTCCTCCGCCGTGAGGATGCGCACGTCCATCGTGTTCACCTCGTGGAGGAAGGAGTAGAGCGACGTCGACTTGCCCGAGCCCGTCGGACCCGTCACGAGGAAAATGCCGTTCGGGCGGCGGATGATCTTGTCCACCACCCGGAAATCGCGCTCGTTGAACCCGAGGTCGGCCATCTTCACGAAGCTGCCGCTCTTCGCGAGAAGGCGCAGCGAAATCGATTCGCCCCAGGCGCCGGGCATCGTCGAGACGCGGATGTCGATGTCCTCGCCGCCGAGGCGGATGCCGATGCGCCCGTCCATCGGGAGGCGCTTCTCGGCGATGTCGAGGTTCGCCATCACCTTGATGCGCGAGATGATCGCCGACTTGAGGCGGTTCAGCTGCGGCGGCACATCCACCTTGTGGAGCATGCCGTCGATGCGGTAGCGGATCCGGAGCTCCGTCTCCTGCGGCTCGATGTGGATATCCGTCGCGCCCTGGCGGTCGGCCTCGGCGATGATGCGGTTGACGAACTTGACGATGCTCGCCTCTTCCCCCTCGGCGCCCACGTCGATCTTGGAGATCGAACCGTCCTCGTCGTCCACGGCATAGCGGCCGTCCTCGATCATCTTCTCGATCGCGTCCGCGCCCACGCCGTAAAACTTCTTCACGGCCTTGTCGATCTCCTCGCGCGGGGCGAGGGCGATCGTCACGGGGCAGCCCGCCGCAAGGCGAAGGCCGTCCCGGGCGACAGTGGAAAACGGATCGCTCGCGACGACCGTCAGCACGCCGTCCGCAAACCGGAGCGGCAGCACGTTGTACTGGTAGACCGCGCTCGCGGGCAGCTTCTGCAGGACATCCGGGCGCGGCTGGGCCTTCTCAAGCTCCACGTAGTCGAAGCCGAGCAGTTCGCCCATCCTGCGCAGGAACTCGGCCTCGCGCACGCCGCCGAATTTCAGGACCGCCTCGACGAGACCCATCTCGGGGTTCTTCGCGCGCTCCTCCCCAATGCGCGCCAGGGCCTCGTCGGAGTAGAGCCCCGTCGACCGCAGCACGTTCTGCACCGTTCTGGATGTTTCTGCCATGACGTGGGATTATACCATAAAACCGGGCACACGGGGAATTGACGGACGGAAACGCATCTGCTATACTTTGCCCCGTTTCCCACCCGTGCGGGCGTAGCTCAATGGCAGAGCGTCGGCCTTCCAAGCCGATGACGAGGGTTCGATTCCCTTCGCCCGCTCCATTTTCTGCCGGAGTGGCGTAATGGCAGCCGCAGCAGACTCAAAATCTGCCGCAGGAAACTGCGTGAGGGTTCGAGTCCCTCCTCCGGCACCATCTCCCCTACCTCAGCGAATCGTGTAGCGCGTCGTGCGCATGAACGCCTTCCAGAGATCGGCGGGCGTCGTGGCGGCAAGGAGCGCGTCCCGGTTCTCCTCCTTCGCGAACGCCTCCATCAGCCCGGCCATCAGGCGCAGGTAGAACGCGCTCACCGCGACGGGGATCACGCTGAAGAAGACAAGATGCACGACTTCGCCGGACGCATCCCACGCGAAGCCCTTCTTCGAGACGCCGAGCGCGAGCGTAAGACCGCCCCCTTCCACGCCGCGCACGTGCGGAAAGGCAAGGCCGTTGCCGATCGCCGTCGAGAGCACGCTCTCGCGCTCCATCGCCGCCGCGACGAGCGCGCCGGGATTCGATACGAACTTGTTCGTCGTCATCGCGTCCGCCAGCTCGCGCACCGCATCCTCGGGCTTCGTGGCCTTCAAGTCGCACACCATGAGCTCTTCCGCGCTGAAGCGGCTGATGCCCGTCTTGCGGGGCTCGCCGCGAGCCGGCTTCTCCGCGACGGAACGCGGCGCGTCCTCCTCCTCGTCGTAGATGATGCGTCCGCAGCTGGAACACGCCTGGAGCGTCTTCGCGAGACGCACCTGCTGCACCTGCGAAATCGGCAGACGCATCCCGCAGACCGCGCAGCACCCGTTCACCATCGGCGCCATCACCACGTGGTCCTTCTTGTAGAGGCGCTGGTAGAACACCTTGGCCTGCGGACCGAGCTTTCCGACGAGCGCGTCGATGGAGGCGTCCAGGGCCTCCATGTGCGACCCGTCGCCGGTCTGGTGGTGTTCATCGCGCGTGAGGACGAGTTCCTGGAGCTGGTTGAGGAGATTGAGCTGGCTCTTCATGGTGGGAAACCGGGGATTGGGGGTGTTGGGGAGCGGGGATCAGTGCTGCACGTAGGTGCCGTTGATTTCGTCCCAGGTGCGGGTGGTGAAGAATTCGGAAATCGCCGCGTCGTACTGGGCCGTGTGCGTGAACGCCTTCTTCATCAACTTGAAGCGGGTATCGAGGCCGATCGTGCCGCCGTGGTCCGCCAGTTCCGTCGCGAGGCCCGGATAGTCGAGCGGATCCGTCACGGAGGCGACGCGCAGATAGTTCTTGGCCGATGCGCGCACCATGCACGGGCCGCCGATGTCGATATTCGTGCGCGCCATCTCGGGCGTCACCCCCGCCTGGGCGACCGTCTGCCGGAACGGGTAGAGGTTCACCACCACCATGTCAATCGGCTGGGCGTCGAGGCGCTTTAGGTCGGCCTGGTGCGCGGCATTGTACGTCTCGCTCAGGAGGCCGAGGTAGATCTTGAAGTCGAGCGTCTTCACGAGGCCGCCCTGCATCTCCGGCTGGCCCGTGTAGGCGCTCACCGCGACGAGCGTATCCGCCGCCGCCGCTCCGAGGATGTCCTTCACCTTCGCATAGGTGCCGCCCGTCGAATAGATCTTCACGCCCGGGCACGCCTTCACGAGCGCCGGCACGAACGTGTCGAGCCCGGTCTTGTCGGATACGCTCATCAGCACGTGCCTGACGGCGACGCGCGCGTCAATGTCCTTCACAATGTTCAACGCCATATAAGACTCCTTGGGAAACTGAGGTGCGGATATTCTACCATAAACGACATCTGTACGGCACGGACGGCACTTCTATTTCTTCAATCCCATCCACGGGGCGAGGCGCACGTTGCGCGCCTCGCGGGACTGGTTCGTGGTGCCCGGCATGCCCATCTCCAGGGACGAGAGGCGCGCGAGCAGGGTCTGCTGCGCGGCCGCGTGCTGCTGTCGCTCGGCCTCGCTCTTCTGCCGTTCCTCCATCAGTTCCTTCTCGCGCGTCATCAGCTTCTCGCGCACGTCCTGCAGCTGGCGGTAGATCACCGTTGCGTCCGCCGCCTGTTCGCGCAGGCGCTTCACCTCGGCGTCGCGTTCGCGCAGTTTCGCGGCAAGGTCGCGGACCTTCCGCTCGGCCTCCTGCGCGGACCGCTCCTGCAGGACGCGCAGGGCGTCCAGTTCCTGCCGCATGTGGACGGTGCGCGGATCCTCCGGGTACAGCCGCAGCGCGCGCCGCGTCATGTCCTCCGCGTCCGTCCCGATGCGCTTGAGGATTTCCTGGCGGCGCGCAAGCAGGCGGTCGATGCGCCGGCGGCGGTATTCGCGCAGGGCCTCGGCCTCCCGGTTCTCGGCCTCAAGCGCGGCGGCCAGTTCGTCCGCCTCGTCCTTCATGAGCGCGTAGACCGCAGTCTGTGCATCCGCCGCGAGGCGCGCCGTGGGCGGCAGGCGCTTGAGCTCGTCGGCCAATGTCTCCACCTGCAGCTTCAATTCCGCCACCTCGCCGGCTTGCGCCGGCGGCACAGGACAGGACGGGGCATCCGAGGAGGTCTTTTCCGGGGCGGCGGGCTCCGGCGCGGCTTCCGCTTCCGGGGCGGCGGGGGCTTTCTCGGGTGCGGGCGACGGCTCCGCCGGGGGCGGCGCATCGGCGGCGGGCGCGGGGGCAGCCTCCACAAGGCGGCTTCCCGGCGGCAGGCGCCCGCTCGCGAGCAGGGCCTGGGCGGCCTGCTTGTTGAAGGGCCCGCGCGGCGTGCCGTCGCCGATGTCGATCGACCAGCGCATGTCGAGGAACGCGACGTCCGTGGCGGGTATCCAGCGCTCACCGTCCTCCGAGACGTCCTGCCCGGGCTGGATGCGGCCCATGCGCGCCCATTCGAGCAGGCCCTCCCGCGTGACGGGACCGAACGTCTCGTCCTGCACGCGCAGCCACCAGTGTCTGTCCATCGCTCCGTCTCCTCCGTCCGTCACGCCCGGAACTTGAAGAACTTCTTCGCCACACCCGCGCCCATGCGCGCAAGCTCCTCCTGGGCCCGCCGCTCCAGGTCGGCGAGCGACGACGCCGTGACGGGGCGGCCCGACGGCGCGGCGCCGGATGTTCCGAACCCGAAGGCCTGCCGCGCGACGGGCGGCGGCATCTCGTCCACAACCACCTCCGGCTCCACAACCTCGGTCGTCCACGCGCGTTCATGCACCGCATCCCGCGCCGCAAGCTGTTTTTTGAGCTCGGCGATCTCCTCGTCCCGCTGCATCACCTCCTGGCGCGTCGCCGCCGTCTCGGCCGTCTTCCGCGCCAGGTCGTCGGCGGCGCGCACGAGTTCGCCCTCCTTCTGCTTGAGTGCCTTCCCGAGCGCGTCGATCTGCCCGTCCCGCTGCGCGAGCGTTGCGACAAGGTCGGCGACGCGGTCGTCGCGCTGCGCAACGGCCTTCTGCGCGGCGGCGAGCGCGAGTTCGCGCTTCGCGACCTGTCTCTGGGCCTCGGCGAGCGCCACCTCCCGGCGGCTGATCTCCGCCTCCTTCGCGGCGACGGCGTTCTCCAGCGCGCGAATGCGCGCGTCCGCCGCCCCCCGGTCGTCCTGGAAGAACCGTGCTTCGCGGGAGAGCGAGCCGGTCTTCACCAGGTCTTCAAGCACCGCCCGGTGCGTGGGGCCGTAGAACAGCCCGGGGTTGTTCTCCACAACCCAGTTCATCTCCAGCTCCGGCTTCAGCGGCGCGAGCATCCAGTTCTGCAGATCGGCCGAAATCCCCGCAAGCGGTTCGACGCGGCCATCCTTGACCCACGCCTTCAGCGTCTCCAGATTGATCGGCCCGAATACCTTTCCCGTCGTGTTCCTGACATACCATTTGTCCATGCCGCATAGTTTAGCACATTCTAAGCTGCGAAACGGCGACTTAATCCGATTTGTGCTATACTGTCCGCCATGAAGACAAAGCTTGGTTTCTTCGGCGCGGGCAAGATGGCGGAGGGAATCCTCGCCGCTGCGTCGCTTATGCCGGATTTCGATCCGCAGACCGTCCTGATGGCCGAGAAGGTTCCCGCCCGCGCGCGGGAACTCGCGAAGCGCTACGGCGTGCGCACGACGCCGGACGCCCGGGAGGTCGCCCGGTCCGCCCCCCTCATCTTCCTCGCGGTGCGTCCGCAGGACCTCGCCGCGCTCGCCGCCGACGTGAAGCCGCTGCTCACGAAGAAGACGCTCGTCGTCTCCATCGCGGCCGGGAAGTCCCTCGCCACCCTCAAGAAGGCTCTCGGACGGGACGTGCGCCTCGTGCGCGTGATGCCCAACCTCGCCCTCCGCGCCAAGGAGGGCATGTGCGCGCTCTGCCCCGCGAAGAACGCGACGGCGTCCGACGTGCGGAAGGTCGCGAAGATCCTCAACGGCGCCGGTCGTACCGTCGTGCTTGCCGAGCGGCACTTCGACGCCGTCACCGCGCTTTCGGGCAGCGGTCCCGCGTTCTTCGCCTACATGGAACAGGCGATGGCCGCCGGCGGCGAGGCCCTGGGGCTTCCCGCCGACGCCGCGCGTCTGCTCGCCGAACAGACCATGCTCGGCACCGCCGCCTACCTGCGCCAGAGCGGCGCGGACCTCGAAGCGTTCATCTCCGGCGTCGCCACGCCCGGCGGCACCACCGCCGCCGGCATGGATGTGCTCCGCGCCTCCGACTTCGCCGCCCGCGTCGCCGCCACCCTCAAGGCCGCCGCCGACCGCTCCGCCGAACTGGGCCGCTAGGACCCGGCGCGCACGCTACGCGAGGCCGCGCGCGCGGAGGGCCTCCACGAGGCGGGCCTGGAAGAGCGCCGCGTCGCCCGGCGACGGGCGATAGCCCGGTGGCACGTCATCGAGGCCCAGGCGGCCCTGCTGGTCGAGGTACCACTTCGCCTTCGTGCCGTCCGAGAACGTCACCGCGCCGCTTGCGAACGTGCCGGGGATCGTGAGGGCGTCCACCTCCACCGTGAGGTCCGAGGCGGGCGGGGTGCCGTCGGGCGCGTCGAGGTCGTAACGCTTCGGCGCGGCGGGCGTGCCGTCGTCGGATGCCGGGCCGCTGGAGGACGCCCCGCTGCTGTCGGGCGTACCGCTGGAGGACGTCCCGCGCCGAGGCGGCGCGGGCCGCCCGCCCCTCCTCTACCGCACGAGGAGGAGCGTGCCGGACGGCGGGACGGTGCAGAGGAACGCGCCGCCGGAGATCTGGAAGCGCGCCGTGCGCGTGGCGGGCAGGTTCGTGACGCGCCAGCGGTCCGAGAGCGCGCCCGCGCCGTCGTCGCGCACGTCCTCCGCGCCCTGGGCGATCACCCACGTGCCGACCGCCGCAGGGGCCGGTAGCGTGACCGAACCGCCGCCCGCGACGATCACGCGCCCGCGCGCCGTCGCGAACGGGCCCCGATAGGCCGCCGTGAGCGCAAGCGCCGTCCCGTCGGGAATCTCGACGTCGCCCGCGCAGACCGTCTCCCGCGCCGTGTCGAGCGGCGTGACGCGGAACGTCGCGGGAATCGCCTCGACGCCTTCGGGCAGCGTGAGCGCGCCGCCCGCGAGTTCCACGTAGCCCGTGAACACCGTCGGCGCCCGCGCAAGCGTCCACGCCGCGCCCGCCGCGAGGCGCAGCGTCCCGTCGCCCGCGAGCGTCCCCTCGAAGGCGGAGACCGCGTTCGTGAGCGTGAGCGCGCCGCTCAGAAGGTTCACCGCGCCCTGCCCCGTGAGCGCGCCGACCGTCTCGTCCGTGCCGTTCACCTCCAACGCCGCGCCCGCCGCGACCGCCACGGCGCCGCCCTCCGGGAGGACGCGCAGCGCCCCGGCGTCCGCGCGCATGACGGCGCGGATCTGCCGCGCGTCGAGGGCCGCCGCATACACCTTCACCTCGTCGAGCGCGCCCCGGAACGTCGCATCCGGCGCCGTCGTCTTCGCGCCGAGGTAGAAGACGTTCCCCGCCGACGCCGCGCGCGTGGCGAACGCGCCATCCTGAGAGAATGCCGGCAGATACACGCCGTCGATATAGTTCCGAATGCCATTCTTCGGGTCGTAGACGACCGCATAGTGGTGCCACCGCCGCGCGGGCGCCGCCTCCCGCAGGCAGGGCAGGACGGCGTCGCCGTTCTTGTCGACGGCCCCGTTGACCCCGCCGACGTAGCAGCGCGGCGTCGCGAACCCGTGGGGGGCGGATTCGTCATGCCAGTAGGACAGCATGACGTCGATCGTCTTCTTCGCCGGGTCGCCCCAGGAGACGAACGTGGGCGAATGCATGCCGGCATCCGCGAGCCACGTGCGCGCGTCGGCGGCGGCCGTCTGCACCCAGAGCGACACCGTGAACGGCCGCCCGTCATCCGGCAGCACGCCGGGGGGCGCCGCGCACATCAGGTAGGCGTGGTTGTAGGCGTCGAACTGGAGGGCCTTGCCGCCCAGCGGCGAATCGACGAGCGTGAATGCGCCCGCCCCGACCTTCTCCAGGTGGTGGGCGCCGGGCGCCGAATCGAAGCCGACCTGGGATGCGTCCTCGAAGGCGTAGTGGAGGACGGGCGCGGGTACGCCGGCGAGCGCGTCAACCCGCGCGCCCCGCGCGACGGCGCGCGGCGTCTCGCGCCGGGAGAGGCGCGCGATCTCCGATGCGCCGAGCGCGCGCCCCCAGACGGCAACGTCGGCGAGCCGCCCCTTGAACGGCCGGTCCGTCCGGTCGACCTGGCGACCGAGGCAGAGCGGCTTCATGGCGGCGAGGCAGAGCGCGCCCGCGCGCGTCTCCGTCCACGTCGCCACGCCATCGACGTAGACGGTGAAACGCGACCCTTCGCGGACGGCGGCGTAGTGACGCCAGACGCCCTGCGGCGCGGCGGGGACCGTCACGTTCTTGAAGTCGAGCGCGCCGCCCCAGTGGGAGAGGACCATCGTGCCGGAGGCGATGCCCTTGTCGAAGCGGAAGACGACCTCCCTGAAGTCGCTCTGCTGGCCGAGCGAGAGGAGCGTCCCCTCCGCCGGGCAGTCGGCGGCCGGCTTCGCCCAGACGCTCAGCGTGTAGTCCGAGTCGCCCGCGAGCATCGACGTGTCGAGCGTCGCCTCCAGCCGCTGCCCGGGCGTGCCGGGGAACTCCGCGACGTAGCCGCCCCGTTCGTCGTCCCACACCCGCGCCACATCGGCCTGCGTCGTGAGGTCGCGCCCCGAGCCGCCCGCCTCGACGCCCAGGCCGCACGCGAAGTCCCAGACGCCGACGCGCGCGACCTGCGTCGCGTCGTTCTCAAGGACGAGCGTGCCCGCCTTCACCTCCGTGCCGCCCATCTGCGCAAGCGCGCCGCCGAGGACGAGCCGCCCGGGGCCGTCCTTCACGAGGCGGCCCGTCCCCGAGACGCCCGCCGGGTAGGCACCCGGTCCCGTCAGCGTGAGCGTGCCGCCTGCGGGCAGGTCGAGCGTGCCGCGCGGCCCCGTCGCCGTGACGTTCGTCGCCGCGAGCGTCTGCGCGCCCGCAAGCTGGATCGCGCCGTTGAGGTCGAGGGCGAGGCGCGTCCCCTCCGGGAGGGCGGGCGGCGCGCCCCGCGTGGGCGCGGCCCCGTCCTGAACCGGCTCAAGCCCCGCGAAGAGCCGTGCCACCCCGTCCGTCCCGAGCGCATGCGCGTAGACGCGCACGTCGTCGAGGTCGCCGTGGAAAAACCGCTGCCACCCGATGAGCGCGCCGAGGGTGATCTGCACCGTCCGGGGCAGCGTCATCACCAGCCCCGTTTCGCGGCGCTCGAAAACCTTGCGCCCGTCCACCCAGACGGCGCAGAAGCCCCCTTCGCGCATCGCGACATAGTGGTGCCAGACGGCGGGATTCCACGCGGCCGCGTCGCGCGACGGCGCGATGTTCGCGAAGTCGCCGCGTCCGTTCCAGTGGCCGAGCAGCAGGTTCGTGCAGCCGGCGTCCATGAAGCGGAACTGGACAGTTTGGCGGTCGTCCGTAGTCTGGCCGAGCGAGAAGAAGGTGGGCCAGTTGTTCGCACAGGGCGAAGCGGTCTTCGCCCAGAGGCTGACCGTGTAGTCCGCGTCGCCCGTCAGGCCCTCCGCGTCCGGCACCGTTACGAAGAGCCGACCGCCCGTCTTCGCCGTCGCCGTGAAGCGCGCAACATAACCGCCCCGTTCGTCGTCGTAGACGCGCGCGACGTCGCCCTCCGCCGTCAGGTCACGGCCGTTCCCGGAGGCGTCCGCCGTGTGCGACGCCTCGAAGTCGTAGTGTACGAACGGCACGGCGGCGGGGTCCGTCGTGTCGAGACGCAGGCGCCCCGCCGACGCGCCGTAGACGATGTGCGGCGCGACGTTCGTCACGTAGACGCTGCGCGCGACGGCTGTCACGCGCCCCGTCCCGCAGACCTCGCCCGGCACCGTCGTGGCGGCAAGCGCCCCCATGCGCAGATCGACGCCGTTCAGCGGCTGCGGCACGCCCGGCTGCGACGCAAGCGAGCCGAGGAAAGCGCGCGACGTGAAGTTGGTGAAGACGAACGCGCCCGCCGGATCCGTCACGCGCACGTCCGTGTAGGCGAGCGCGGCTTCGGCCATCGGGAAGACCGTACCCTCGGCGATGTCGAGCGTGCGCCCGGAATCCCGGTAACGGTAGAACCGGCTGAAACGCACGTCACCGTTCCCCTCCTTGCGGATGGGGGCAAGGTCGAGCGCGCTTACCGAGGCGACGCCCATGTCGTCGCCGAAGACCAGCCGGCCATTCTCCACGCGGAGCGGGAAAGAACCGCGCACGGACGTGGAGAAGACGAAGTCCGCATGGTACGGCTCCACCTTGAGATACCACGTGGGCCAGGTGGCGGGATCGTCCGATACATCCTTCCCGGCGGGACGGAAGAGCATGCCGCTCGTCGGTGCCTTTTCGCGCGACGTGTAGATGGCCGCCCTGTCGGCGAGCGCGAAGTCGGCGACCGTGTTCATGACGGCGTTCGTGTCCGTCAGGTTTCCGGCCCAGTTCACGAGCACGCCCACCTCGTTCGTCGCAAGCCACTTCCCGCCCGAGGGCGTGATCCACGTGTTCGTGACGACATCGGCCGCCGCAGTGTACACCACGCCGAGCAAAGCCCAACCAACCGTCATTTTCCGCATACTCGTTTCTCCTCGTAAAGCAGGGGCTGATACAGTTTCGCCAAAACAGCCTATATTATACCCCCCCCCCG
>OIZT01000840.1_pt1 | contig 16255 bp, 18 predicted proteins | sample 1588611 | NCBI WGS metagenome assembly OIZT01 (sample SAMN03283278) | human gut metagenome | biome: human-associated habitat; material: feces | host: Homo sapiens | place: Peru | collected 2012
AAAGAAAATAACTTACAAAGATTGGATTAAAAAAGTAGATAGTGAAATGGAATTTCTAATATCTAATGGATATAAGAAAATATATGTTATAGGTCATTCTATGGGTGGTGTATTAGCTTCATATGTAGCATCAAAATATCCGCAAGTTAAAAAGTTAGTCTTAGTAGCACCAGCGTTTAGAATAAGTGGATTTGAGAGCTCTAAATTTAATATAAATACAGCATTAACTTCAACACCAAAAATATTTGAAGAATATGGTGCAGGTTTAGTAACAAATAGATTATTAAAACTACCAGCTAACTGCTATATAGAATTTTTTAAAGTAGTAAAAGAACTACAAGATTCTATAAAAGATGTAACAGCACCAACACTTATATTAAGAGGTACATCAGACTTTATAGTTCCACAAGAATCAGTAGAATATGCTTATAGTAGTGTAAAGAATAACTTAAAGAAGTTAGTAATGTTAGAAAAAACAACACACGATGTATTTAGAGAAAACAAAAAAGGACAAGCAACAGACTTAATAATAGAATTCTTTAAAAATAAAAATAGCTTATTAAGTTTTCCAAATGGAATAACTGAAAATGATAAGGCTAATTAAGATTACTTCGGTAATCTTTTTAATTATGTTATAATAATTTTAGGTGATAATATGACAATTGTAGAATATGAAGAAAAATATTTAGAAGATGTAAAAGATTTATTAGTGGAATTAGAAGAATATATTATTACAATTGATGAAGACAATTTAGATCAATTAGACAAAGATTATAGAGATAAAATGGCTGTAATAGACTTAAAGGAAGTATATGAAAATGAAGGCATATGCTTTTTAGCAATAGATAGTAGCAAAGTAGTAGGACTAATAATGGGATGTGTATTTCCTTATGATGAATACGATTACTTAGATTATAAGTGTCCACGAAGGGGAGAAATAACAGAACTTATTGTTAGTAAGAATGGAAGAAGTAAAGGTGTAGGCAAAGAGTTAATGGACAAAATGGAAGAATACTTTAAAAGTATTGGCTGTGAATATGTTATAGTGGATGTATTTGCTTACAACCACAATGCAGAAAGTTTCTATAATAAAAAAGGCTATCATGCAAGAATGAAAACATTAATAAAAAAGATAGATGAAACTAAGTAAGAAAGAAGGTATAAAATGATTAATTATTTAATGAGTGGAATAGATAAAGAAAATGGATTTACAAGTGAGCAAGCAGCATCTTTAAAAAAAGATATAAAGAACAACATTATTATTACTTTTATAGCATCAGATTTTGATAATATTGAAAAAACAGATAAGAATAAAAATTTGTTAATAGATGCATTTAATAAAGCAGGTATTAATTTTAAATGTGAATATCTTGTTGATAAAAGAGTATCAAAAGAGGAGGCAAAAGAATTATTAAGTGAATCTAATATAGTATTTCTTATGGGTGGAGATACATATAAAGAAATGCAAAGTATTAATGAATATGATATTAAAGAAGATATCGTTAGTAGAGACTTAATAATAGGTGTTTCAGCAGGCAGTCTAAATCAAAGTAAAAATGTTATTTATTTAGATGAATATCAAGATTATAAATTAGTTAAATATGAAGGCTTAGGTTTAGTAGATTTTAATATATATCCACATCTAGATTTTAAAAATGAAGAATTCCTAAAAGAAATATTTACTGTAAGCAATGATACACCACTAATCGCACTTCCAAATGAATCGTTTATTAGATGTGAAAACGGTAAAATAGAGTATCATGGAAATTATTATAAAGTAAGAAATGGTGTTATGATTATAAATGATAAAGAATATAGCAATATTAAAGAAATTGTAAATCTAAAGTAAATTTACAATATGCATAAATAATATAATGAAAAACATAGTTATAGAAGAAAAACAATTAAAAGATTTAGATATAAATGATACATTCTTTGATTCACTAAAAAGTGATTATAAAGACTTTATTATTTGGTTTAATAATCACTTAGATAGAAAAGCATATGTAACATACCAAAATAATAAAATAACATCTATTTTAGTACTAAAAATGGAAGATAACATAGAAATATATAATAATTTTACTAAAGAATTCAAGCCATCTAAAAGATTAAAAATATGTACTTTAAAAGTAATAGATAAATATAAAAGATTAGGTACTAAATATTTAGAAATTGCTCTTAGTGAAGCCATAAATAATAATGTAAATGAAATATATATAACACTTTACACTAATCATAAAGATTTAATAAATCTATTAGAAAAAAATAATTACAAACATTATTGTGAAAGTACTAATAAAGAAAGAGTGTATGTAAACAAAATAAAAGAGTTTTAAAACTCTTTTTAATCTGGATCTTCAAAATGAAAGTCATCATCTTCGAGTTCAGTTTCTTCAAATCTATATGACTCATTATCTTTAACTTTACTTTGTTTCTTTTTGGTACCAAATAAAGATCCTATAAATAATACTTTTAATAGACCATGCTTATTCTTTTTTATTTCTTTTTCTTTCTTATGTATTTTAGTATTTAATTCAATAGTTTCATTAGCTATTTCATTAGTAGTATCAACGATTCTTTCTATTAAATCTAAATATCCCTTAATAGTTTTGGCTTTACTATTTTTAATTTTTTTAATATCTTCATCAAAATCATCTAAGTCATCATTCTTTTCTATTAATGTTAAATAATAATTATAAAATCTAATTAAAGTATCATAACAATCTGCAGAACATTTTAGAACTTTTTTTAATTTGGCTTCATCATCTAATTCATCAAGTTTAAGTTTCTTAATAACCTTATCATAATCATACATTTCCATAGTTTCACCCTTGTAGAAATATTATAACAAACTATGATATAATTTAAAAGAAGGTGATGACATGGAACTATTTAAAAGATTCAATGAAACAATATTTCTAAAAGAAGATAGCAATTTAGAAAATCAAATAAAAGAATTAGAAGATATAAAATCAAAATTAAAATATACAAGTGACATAGATAAAGATATTTTATTATTAAAAAAAGGGTTACAAGGTGAAAAAGATATTGCTTTTGAACTTAAAAACTCAAATTTAGGAATGTATGTAGTTCATGATGTAACTATTCCTTTTGAAGATTTAAAAGCTCAAATAGATTATGTAATTGTTACTAGAGGATTCATATATTTAGTTGAATGTAAAAATCTAATTGGAAATATAACAGTAAGTCACACTGGAGAGTTTGTAAGAGAATATGAATTAAATGGTAAAAAATATAAAGAAGCAATTTATTCACCATACACTCAAGCTTGTAGACATATGGAAATATTAAAGAAAAGATGGATAAGTAAAAATAATAAATTAATGGTAAAGATTCAAGAAAAAAATTTTGATACTTTATGGTATAAACCACTAGTTGTTATTTCTAATCCAAAATCTATTGTTAATATAAAATATGCTCAAAAAGAAATAAAAAGTCATGTAGTTAGAGTAGATCAACTACTAAACTACATTAAAAATGATATTAATAATTATGATAGAGATTTATTAGCTAAACAAAAAGATATGAAAAGTCTTGCCGAATTTTTTATTGAAGCTAATACTAATGAGTACACAAGCTTAGCAAAAAAATATGAAAAATATATTTCAGGTAGTAGTAAAGATAATTCTACAAAAGCAGAGCAAACTAAAGAAATGAATATAAAATCAGAAAATGATAAAGAAACACTAAGAGACAAATTAATTAAGTTTAGGACATCAAAATCTAAATCAATGAACGTTCCAGCATATTATATTTTCACAAACGATGAACTAGAAAAAATAATAGAATTAAATCCGAAGTCAACAGAAGAATTAAAAAGTGCTAAAATATTATCAGAGATAAAGTTTAAATTACACTCAAGTGATATCATAAAGATAATATGTGAGTTTAATAAGTAGGTGAAAGATGGCAAACTTTACTAAAAAAGCAATTAAAGATACATTTATAACATTACTAAAAGAAAAACCTTTTAATCAAATAACAGTAAAAGATATAGTAGATGAATGTGGAGTAAATAGAAATACATTTTATTATCATTATGAAGACATAAATGATTTGCTAGAAAATGTTATTACTGAAGAAACAGACATTCTAATTAAAAATTATCCAACTATAGATTCAATAGATATGGCAGTAGAAGTAGCTATTAAATATGTACTTGAAAATAAAAAAACTATTCTAAATATTTATAATCACTTAGATAAAAATATATATGAGAGATTCATAATGGATACTTGTGAATATACAGTTAGAACACTAATAAATTCAATTACAAAAAATATGAATATAAGTGAAAAAAATAAAAAGTTCTTAATTAGTTTTATAAAGTGTCAATTCTTTGGATTCTGTATAGACTGGTTATCAAGAAACTTAGATGAGGAATATGTAAAAGAATATGTTACATACACTAAAGTAACTAAAGAGATATTAATAGAGTTTATAAATAAACATTCTAAATAATATTCTTTTTTTATGCATTTAAACCATTTTGTCTAAAAATCAAACATCACCAAAAAACTGTCCATTTTAAAAAATAAATTATAAGGTTATACTATTTATATAATGAAAGGAGGAACTAAGATGAGTAGATTTATACGTATAGCTAAAACAAGTTACATAGTTATGTCTATAATATTATGTATTCTAGGATTAGTACTTATGATAAATCCAGCATTTTCACAAACAATGTTAGTTGTAATATGCGCAATACTTTTAATAGCTTTTGGTATGATTAAACTATTTGGTTATTTCTCAAATGACTTATATCGTTTAGCATTCCAATATGACTTACCATTTGGTATTTTACTTTTAGTACTTGGTATTATCATTCTAGTACGTCCTGAAGGATTTATCAATTTCATATGTATTGCATTAGGTCTTTCAATATTTACAGATAGTATGTTTAAAATGCATATAGCTAATGAAGCACGTAAATTTGGTATTCGTGAATGGTACTTAATATTAATATTCGCAATACTTGCTTGCATTTGTGGTATTGTTTTAATGATAAAACCTAGTGAGAGTGCAATGGTATTAACTATATTACTTGGAGCTAACCTTTTAGTAGAAGGTATTCTTAGTTTAATAACAGTTATTACATCAGTTAAAATCTTTAAAGAAAAGAAAAAATAGTTTAAAGGAGACATATATATGACAGCAGAATTTACTAAAGAAATGAAAAAAACTCATACCATACTAGCACCAGATATATTTCCAGTACATATGAGACTTCTAAAAAAAGTATTTAAATTATATGGATATAATGTAGAAGTACTTCATTATGAAGGAAAAGATGTTATAGATACTGGACTTAGTTACTTACATAATGATATTTGTTATCCAGCTATATGTGCGATAGGACAACAACTTTATGCAATTAAAAGCGGAGATTATGATACACATAAAGTAGCTTTAATACAGTTTCAAACTGGTGGTGGATGTAGAGCATCTAATTATATTTGTTTACTTAGAAAAGCTTTAGAAAATATGGGATATGATTATATACCAGTTATTTCAGTAAGCACAAGTAACATAGAAAAATGTAGTGGATTTAAACTAACTCCAATGATGATGTATATGTCTCTTAGAGCTATTATCTACGGAGATTTTATAATGCTTTTAAAGAATCAAGTAAAACCTTATGAAAAGAAAAAAGGTGAAACTGATAAACTAGTAGATTACTGGATAAATAAATTAACTACTGATTTTGCATCTAAAAAAAGTTTAAATAATAGAAGTATGAAAAAGAATCTAAAAAGTATTGCTAAAAGTTTCCATGAGATTAAAAGAGTAGATAGAAAATTAAAGAAAGTTGGTATCGTAGGAGAAATATATGTTAAATATTCTCCATTCGGCAACAACAATTTAGAAGAATTCTTACTTAAAGAAGGATGTGAATACATGGTACCAGGAGTACTAGCATTCTTTGAATTCTGTTTTTCTGATGGAGAAATCAATCATAAATATTATGGAAAAAATAGAGTAAGCATGTATGCAGGAAAGACTATAGAGTCAATCGCATCTTCTTGGGAAAAAGATATGGAAGAAGCATTAAAACCATATCCTGAATTTGTATGTCCAACTCCATTTAAAAAGATAAAGAAACTTGCAGATCAAGTAATAGATAGAGGAGTAAATATGGGAGAAGGATGGCTTTTACCAGGAGAAGTATCTGAGTTAATAGAAAAAGGTTATAACAATATTATATGTGCTCAACCATTCGGATGTCTTCCTAATCACATAGTAGGAAAAGGTACAATAAGAACACTTAGAATGTTATATCCAAATGCTAATATATTTCCAATAGATTATGATGCAGGAGCTTCAAAAGTAAATCAAGAAAATAGAATTAAATTAATGCTAGCTATCGCAGAAGAAGGTGACAAGTAATATGAAAAGAGTAGGTTTTGATATAGGATCTACTACTATAAAATGTGTAGTAATAGATGAAAAAGAAAATATAATATTTAAGAAATATGAGCGTCACTATTCTGAGATAAGAAGTGCTATATTAAAAATAATAAATGATTTAAAACAAGTTATAAAAAAAGACAAGATTACAGTAACTATCTCAGGTTCAGCTGGGTTAGGTTATGCAGAAAGTCTAAAGATTCCATTTGTTCAAGAAGTATTCGCAGAAAAAATAGCAGTTAAAAAGTATTATCCAAATACTGATACAGTTATAGAACTAGGTGGGGAAGACGCTAAAATGTTATTTCTTACTGGTGGATTTGAAATGAGAATGAATGGTAGTTGCGCAGGTGGAACAGGTGCATTTATAGACCAAATGGCGTCCTTATTAAATGTTAATGGTGAAGAATTAAATGAATTATCAAGTCATCATGAAAAGATTTGCAATATAGCTTCTCGTTGTGGAGTATTTGCTAAATCAGATGTTCAACCACTACTTAATCAAGGTGTTAGAAAAGAAGATATAGCTGCAGGTATATTTAGAGCAGTAGTAAATCAAACAATCTCAGGATTATCTCAAGGAAGAGAAATAGGTAATAATGTTCTATACTTAGGTGGACCATTATACTTCTATAGTGAACTTAGAAATAGTTTTGATGAAGTATTAAATACTAAAGGAATACTTCCAGATGATGCTCTTTATTTTGTAGCAATAGGCTCAGTACTAGCAAACGTAAAAGAAGAAACAACTCTTTTATCACTAGAAAACAAATTTAAAAAGTTTAAAGAACAAAATAACTATACAAAAACTAAATCACTTTTCAAAGATAAAAAAGAATATGAAGAATTCTTAAAAAGACACAACGACACTACTATAAAAGAATTAGATAAACCAAGTAAAAATATGTATCTAGGAATAGATGCAGGAAGCACTACTATTAAGATGGTTCTTTGTGATGATGATGGTAATATTTTTAATCCATTTTATTCATCAAACGAAGGAAGCCCAGTAGAAATAGTTAAAAAGTATTTGATAGATTTGTATGAAAAATATCCAAATATTAATATTAAGTCTAGTGCAGTTACTGGTTATGGAGAAGAACTAATTAAAAATGCATTTAATATAGATTATGGAGTAGTTGAAACAATTGCTCACTATACAGCAGCAAAGAAAATAAATCCTAAAGTAGACTTTATTCTTGATATAGGTGGTCAAGATATAAAATGTTTTAAGATTAAAAATGGTTCAATAGATAGTTTATATTTAAATGAAGCATGTTCTTCAGGATGTGGTTCTTTCTTACAAACATTTGCTAAAGCTTTAGGATACACAACAGAAGAATTCTCACACTTAGGTCTTTATGCTAAAAGTCCAGTTAGTCTAGGATCTAGATGTACAGTATTTATGAATAGTGCAGTTAAACAAGCTCAAAAAGATGGCGCATCAGTAGAAAGTATTGCAGCAGGCCTTTCAATGAGTGTAGTTAAAAACGCATTATATAAAGTTATAAGATGTGCAAATCCAAAAGACTTAGGTGAAAATATAATTGTTCAAGGAGGAACATTTTTAAATGATTCAGTACTAAGATCCTTTGAAATGGAAATGGGTCATAATGTAATAAGACCAAAATATTCAGGACTTATGGGAGCATACGGAAGTGCACTTTATAGTAAAGAAAAAGATAATGATAAAAGTAAAGTATTAAATCTAGAAGAACTTAAAAATTTTAATTATGAAACAAGAAATATAAATTGTAATGGATGCACTAATCATTGCAATTTAGTAATAAACACATTTGATAAGAAAAGAAGATTTATCGCAGGTAATAGATGTTCAAAACCTCTTAACAAAGGTAATCTTCAAGAACACTATGACTTATATGAATATAAACAATCCTTATTAAAAGAATTCATGAATAATGAAATAGATGAATCAAAAACTACTATTGGTATACCTCTAGTACTTAATATGTATGAATTATTACCATTTTGGTATACTTTATTTAAAACTTTAGGACTTAATGTAGTAGTGTCTCCATTCTCATCAAGAAGTCTTTATTTAAAAGGACAACACACAATACCATCAGATACAATATGTTATCCAGCAAAACTAGCTCACGGTCATATAGAGTATTTATTAGATTCTAAAGTAGACTATATATTCTATCCAAGTATGAGTTATAATGTAGATGAAAAACTTGGTACTAATCATTATAATTGTCCAGTAGTAGCATACTATCCTCAAGTTATAAGAGGTAATGTAAATAATCTAAACAAAGATACATTTATAGATGACTTTATAAGTTTAGCTGACAAAAAACAATTCTTAAAAAGAATAAAAACTATAATTAAATATTATAATATTGAAACTACGGAATCTAATCTTAAAAAAGCCGTTGAAAAAGCATACGAAGCATATAATGACTACTTATCAAAAATAAGAACTAAAGCAGAAGAATTTATGGGAATTGCTTCATCTAAAAATATGCCTATAATTGTATTATGCGGTCGTCCATATCATTTAGATCCAGAAATAAATCATGGTATTAATAAACTCATAACTTCGCTTGGAGCAGTAGTTATAACTGAAGACAGTATTAGTCATAAAGTAAAACCATTTAAGACAAAAGTAATGAATCAATGGACTTATCATTCAAGACTATATGCTGCTGCAAAATATATAAGTGAATCTAAAGATAATATTAATCTAGTTCAATTAGTATCCTTTGGTTGCGGAGTAGATGCAGTTACTACTGATGAAGTAAGAAGAATTATTGAAAGTAAAGACAAAGTCTATACACAAATAAAGATAGATGAAATATCTAATATGGGAGCAATTACCATAAGACTTAGAAGTTTGCTAGCTATAATTGATAATAAAAATGTAAAGAATAAGTAATGTTATTGTTTTAAATTTATTATGAATGTAAAATGATAATGTAGTAGGAGGTACATATGGAACTAACAGCAGCAGCTGAATGGTTAAATACTACATTTAGTGGATTTGATCATGCTATATTAAATATTTTACATGAATTTGCTCTTTTAACTCATGGCAATTTAAACTGGTTATTTAAGTTTATAAGCTTATTTGCAGAAAAAGGTTTATTCTTAATATTACTTAGTATATTCTTAATGTTATTTAAGAAAACAAGAAAGTTTGGAATATGTATGTTTGGTGCTATTGGAGCAGGTGCTATTATAACTAATTTTATATTAAAAGATATGGTAGCTAGGCCTAGACCATACATGAGTACTATTTTAGAATACAAAGATTGGTGGCAGTATGCAGGAAGTGTTACAGAAAATGATTTCTCATTTCCAAGTGGACACACAACAGCTATGACAGCGGCTATGATGTCATTAATATTTATGGCTAAAACTAAAAATAAATATTGGTGTTTTCTATTTATAATATTAATGGGTATATCAAGAAATTACTTAATGGTCCACTATCCATCAGATGTAATAGGTGGTATGTTATCAGGACTAATTGGTGCAACTATCGCATACTTTATAACATTATTAATTTATAAAATACTAGATAAATACAAAGACGTAAAATTATTTAACTTTATAAAGAACTTTGATATAATAAATGCAATGAAAAAGAAATAATCATTGCATTTTTAAATGGAGGAAAACTATGAAAGAAATAATTCATAATGATGATAATTTAACCTTAAAAGAGATAATGGAAACAGTAATAAGAATAAAAGTATTACTTATTAATAATGGAAAAATATTTATTGGCAATGCTAATAACGTATATCAATTTCCAGGTGGACATTTAGAAAGCAATGAAGAATTTAATACTTGCTTAAAACGTGAAGTACTAGAAGAAACAGGCATAGAAATTGATGATAATGAAATAGAAAAACCATTTATGAAAGTAAGTATGTTAAACAAAGATTGGCCAGAAGCAGGCAGAAATAGAAACTGTGAAATCTATTATTATGCAGTTAATACTAATAAGAGACCTGATTTGTCCAAAACAAACTATACTGAAAATGAAAAGAAAAATGACTTCAAGATTGAAGAATTTGATTTAAAAGAAGCAGTAGACAAAATCAAAGAAAATATTCCTAATAATGAAATGAATAAAGTTATATCACCAGATATGATTAGTGCATTAGAAGAATATTTAAGGCAATTAGAGGACTAAAATGGAAGACTATTCACCTGAAGAATTACAAAACATAAAAGATAAAATTGTTATGATAGTTGAAGATGATGAAACATTATATGATGATATATCTTCTTATGCGGAAGTTATACCCTTAAGATTTTCATATGATTTATCTAAGTTTAGTGATGAATATATTGAAAAGACAAAAACATTATTTGCATACTATTATACTATGGATAATTTTTATAATAATGAGATTCTGAGACTAAAAAAACATTTTAAACATTTTATGAGATATCCAAAGTGTCTATACATAAATAAGAATAATCCTAATTATGAATTAATTAGTAAAGTATGTAATGACTTGGATATAGAATGTATCACAAATAAAGAATTATTTATTTCAAAAGTGAAAAGGAGTTAAAATATATGTACACAAGTAAAGAAGAAGTATATAAATATTTAGATAGTTTAAATATTAAATATAAAAAAGTAGAACACAAAGCAGTATTTACTATGGAAGAAATGTCAAAGCTTAATCTTGAAGATGATAATGAAGTAGTTAAGAATTTATTTATAAGAGATGATAAAAAGCAAAATTATTATTTAATACTAGTTAAAGGTGACAAAAGAGTTAACTTAAAAGAGTTAAGAAATACTTTAGGACTTAGACCTTTAACATTCGCAAGTGAAGAAGATTTAGAAAAGTATTTAGGTCTTAAAAAAGGTTCAGTAACAGTTCTTGGTATACTTAACGATATTGAACATAAAGTAAAAGTATTAATAGATGAAGATATAAGAAATTTTAAAGAAATAGGTGCTCATCCTAATGAAAATACTGCATCTATTTGGTTAAAATTAGAAGACATAGAAAAGATATTAAAACTTAATAATGTAAATTATAGTTTTATAAATTTATAGTCAATATAATTGACTTTTTCTATTGACATAAAATATATATAATAGTATTATTGTATTATGCAAGTAATACAATGAAAGGAGCACACATGAGTTATACATTTGATAACAATATACCAATCTATATCCAATTAGTAGATATCATTAAAACAGATATAGTATCAGGTAAATTAAGTGTAGGAAGTAGATTACCTTCTGTAAGAGAGCTAGCATTTTACTACAAAGTTAATCCAAACACTATGCAAAAAGCTTTAGTAGAACTGGAAAGTGAAAAACTAATTTATACTGAAAGAACAAATGGTAAATATGTAACTAGTGATTCAAAAGTAATAAATAAAGCTAAAGAAAAACTAGCTAAAGAAAAAGTAAATGAATATTTAAGTTCTATGAATAGTATAGGTATAACTTATGAAGAATCAATTAAGTACTTGCAAGAATTAGGAGGAAAATAATATGGAACTTTTAGAGTGTAAGAACCTATCAAAAAGCTTTAATAACAAAAAGATTCTAAAAGATATAAACCTAATAATACCTAGAGGTAAAATAGTTGGTCTTCTAGGCAAAAATGGGCAAGGAAAAACAACACTAATAAAACTTATTAATGATTTACTTACTCCAACTAGTGGTGAAATACTTATAGAAGGTAAACATCCAGGAGTAGAATCAAAGAAAATAATTTCATATCTACCAGAAAGAACATACTTAGATAAAGAAATGAAAGTAAAAGATACATTAAATTACTTTAATGAATTTTATGACAATTTTGATATTAACAAAGCAAAAAAACTACTTAAAGATTTAGATCTTGATATAAATTCAAAGATATCTAAAATGTCTAAAGGTATGCAAGAAAAACTACAACTTATACTTGTTATGAGTAGAGAAGCCAATCTTTATATTTTAGATGAACCATTAGGTGGAATAGACCCGGCAACTAGAGATTATATATTAGACACAATACTTTCTAATTTTAAAGAAGGAAGTAGTGTAATAATATCAACACATTTAATCTCTGATATTGAAAGAATACTAGACGAAGTTATATTTATAGATAAAGGTAAAATAATATTAACAGCTTCTGCAGATGAACTTCGTAAAAAAGAAAAATCATCAATAGATGAAATCTTTAGGAGGACATTCAAATGCTCTTAAAAGTACTTAAATATGATTTAAAATTTACATATAAAAATTTAATAATATTCTATTCATTATCATTATTCTTTGCTTTACTTGGAAGAATATGTGGAATATTTGATACTTCAGGTATTATGTTAATACTTTCTAAAATAAATAATGGAATTGCTGTGTCAATGTTAGTAAGTGTGCTTATAAATAATCTTATGAGAGTCTGGGCAAGATTAGTTCTAAACTTTTATAAAGATGAGTCTTACTTAACACATACATTACCAGTTAAAAAGAGTACACTTTATTTATCTAAAGTATTATGTGGCTTAATAACGATGTTAACATCAACTATAGTAATAGCTGTATCTTTATTAATATGTTATTACTCAAAAGAGAATATTGAACTATTAAAAAATAGCTTAAATATAGTAGCAACTCTTTATGAAAGCAGTATAACTAGTTTACTAATTCAAGTATTTACACTTATATTCTTAGAATTTACATTTGTTTTACTAACAGGTTACATAGGTATAATATTAGGACATAAATCAAATAACAATAAAATGTTAAAAAGTTGTTTATATGGATTCTTAACGTATATGGCTTCTTCAGTAATTATACTTTTAGTAATCTATATATCAGGTCTATTTAATAGTGATATTATGAATATATTTACAAGCACAACATTCACACTAAGTGTATTTAAAACTATATTAGTAATTGCTATGCTAACATATTTAGTACTAATAATTATAGAATACATAATCGGTCTTAAGACAATAAATAAAGGCGTAAATATTGATTAATTATATTAAAAGTGTTATAATATTAGCACTTTTTTATTTAGGGGGAAAATAGAAATTATGAAAGAACAAAACGGGGAAGAAACTTTAACAACAAAACAGCAAGGAAAGCAAATGCTTGAAGATATTGAAAAAGAAGCTTTCGAAATATATAAAGAAGTTTTAGAAGATAAACAATATCAAGAGTATTATTTATTAGAGTTAGCACAAAAAAATGAATATTTAAAATCACGAATAGAGAATGCACTTGATATTATTAATAAAAGCTTATTTGAAGAAGTAAAAAAAGATAAGAAAAAGAAAAAATTAATTATGTTACTAGGTATTTTTAGTATCATGTCATCAATATTTTTACCAGCACAAATAGCTTTAATTGTAACATTAATATATGGTATAACAGCATATAAAGATATAAAAATGAGATTAGAAAAAAGAAAAGATAATGCTGATCTAAAAGAAATGTTAAATATTTTTCAAAAAGTTAAAGATATAATGACAAATATAGAAAACAATCAAACATTTATTACTAAAAAAATAAAAGATGCTAGCAAACAAAGAATTGAAACAGCAAAAACGGAACCATTAAAAGTAAATAGAATATTAGCTGCTAACTTGTTAATACAAGATTATTTAACTTATGGAAGATTACCAGAAAATATAGATGAAGATGTTAAAAATACTGCAATTAATATGTTAAGACAAGATTTAAATTCAAATGAAACAAATTTAGAAGTTTTATTAGAAGAAACAAAAAAACAAGTATCACTAGATACGTTAGTTAGAAAAATGGAATTTGATGAGAAATAATTCTCATCTTTTATTTTTGTATGATACAATTATTATGGTGATGATATGAGTATCAAAGAAAAAATAGAACAAACTTTTTCTGAAAAATTCTATGAAATAAATGACATGAATAAAATAATTGAATTTATAAAAAAATGTAAAGATAAATTAATTCTTAATAAAAGCGGTTTAAAATCACAAGATGTAACATCTTACACTACAGAAGGAAAAGAACCAGATTTAGAAGTAAAATGTAATGGAAATGAAATAAACTATGCGTATGATTTTGATAGATTTAAAGAAGTAATTATTAATAATATAAATCCTAGTATAAAAGAATTATCACTTCCAACTTCTTTTTTAACAGGCAATATTTCATTTCTAGAAAACTTAAAATCATTATCAAAGCTTACAATTAGTGATGGTTACTTTTTAACGCCAGAACAATTAGATTTTGTAGAAAAACATACCTCTATAAAAGAAATAGATTTTATGACACCATATATATCTAATGAAGACTATGAAAATTTAGTACTTATAGATAAAGATGGAAAACTTTTGGGATACAATAAAGATATAATATTAAGAGAAATAGAAAAACAAGAAAAAAGCGTTTTACTAGATATAGTTTCTCCTAGTTCAGATAAAATAACAGTTGAAGCAAAGCAAGTAACATTAGCTGATTTGGATAAAATGTTTAATTTAATAGGCGAAGATTTAACTAAAAAGAATAGAAGAATAGAAATAAAATGTAATAAGCAAAAGTATGTATTTAACATAATAGATGGAATAGTTAATATGGATATAGAAGATCCAAATATGAATATAGCTAGTGACTTAAATAATTTCTTTAGCAAAAAAGGTATTAAAACAAATGGAGTATATGTAAAAATTGTACATGGTTATGCAGATAAAAATTTAGAACCTCTAGATAAACTAAATGAAGAAGTAGAAGTAAGAATAAGATACAATACAGGAGAAACATCCTCATATGATGATTTTAAAGGTTTAAGTGAAACGATGAAATGGTATAGGCAAATTATAAAAGACTATCCATTATCTCCAGTAGAAAAACTTACTTTCGCATACGATATATTAAAAACTTTAGAATATAGTGAAACAGAAGATACAAGAGAGTCAAGAGCACCTTTTAAAATAGTAAAAACAGGCCACATAGTTTGTGTTGGATACACAGCAATGCTTCAAGAAATATTCGACGAATTAGATGAAAATATAAAAATAGGTGACTTTTCATTAACGTGTTATGATAGAGACAATAAAACAGTTCTTGGCCTTCATAATAGAGCTATAGCTATTGTCGAGGATGAAAAATACGGAATTCATGGAGCATATGCATTAGATCCAACATGGGATAGTTATAAAGAAAATGGTCAAGAAAAAATAGATAGTGAATACACAGCATTAGATTCATATGATTACTTTATGGTACCATTTAAAGAATATAAAAATACATTTAAGCACGATTCAGATATAAACTTTTTTACGGGTGATATATCATATCTAAATAGTAATTTAAATGACGCTAATATAGATAAAGCAATAACTACAATTGATAGACAAAATGAACAAAAAGAAGATGAACTATCTTACTCAAGAAGAGAACCATTACTAAATTATGAAATAAAAGAAATGTTCCCTGAAAAAAGTGAAAAAGAAATAATTGAATCATTTAAATCTAATAAAATACCAAATAACATAATGATGGAAATAATAAGAAATGTACGTTTAGCTGAAGGTTATAGTAAAGAACAAATTGATACTGAGATGGAAAAAGTAACAAGAATATATGATAAAACTCATCAAGAAGTAGACCATTTAACAGGCAAAATGTTATAAAATGTGTTAGAATTATAATAGGTGATGATATGAAAAACATAGATGAATTATTTAATAAATTATCAAAGTCAACATTTAGAAGTAATTTTCATTTACATGAACCGGAAATAAAATATGTAAATGACAAAGGTTTAGATAAGATAAGAGAACATGCTTATGATTTTGTTAAAAAAAGATTAAGTCATGCAGTTATACCTAATGA
>OIZT01000841.1_pt1 | contig 16254 bp, 12 predicted proteins | sample 1588611 | NCBI WGS metagenome assembly OIZT01 (sample SAMN03283278) | human gut metagenome | biome: human-associated habitat; material: feces | host: Homo sapiens | place: Peru | collected 2012
AATTTAATTTGCGGTTTTATTAGATTTTATTATGGGTAGAGTTTGCGGTTTAACAATACAGTATATAAAGATGCAATACGTTTAACATTATATAGTGCGACTGAGGAAATGGAATTTGTAAAGTTTATCGCTGAAACACAAGATAAGCGTTTGCAACAATTTAGTCTATCAGAATTAATGATAATTCGCTATTTATATGAAAATAAAGAAATTTCTCTATCTCAAGCAGCGGAATTAACTCAATTATCTATAAATGATGTAAGACATAGTTTAAGAATTTTAGAAAATGAAGCGCTGATAGAATTATCAGGAAGAGTTTATATGTTAACAGCGCAAACATATGATAGGGTTAAATCTGATGTAAAATATGTACAAGATAAAGCTATTACATATTTGAAAGCTAAAAGTTTAATCCTTGATTATTTAGAAACGCATGAAAGTATCAATAATGAAAAGATACGTATGTTATGTCGATGTTCAAGAAAACAAGCTAGTTCATATACGAAAAAAATGCGTGATGAGAATATTCTTGAAATGATTGGGAAAAGTATTAACACGAAATATGTAAAAAAGTAAATTGCGTTCCAAAAGCGTTCCAGGAACGCTTTTGGAACGCTTTTAAATTCAAGTTATATTTTATCGATTCGATATTAATGGTACTAATTTAGTACTAAAAAATAATCTAAATAAAAATAATAGGTGTAAATACAGTGATTTATGCATGAAAAACCATTAAAAATCAATAAAAATAACCTATATAAAATAAGTGTTACCATACGTTGGTGAATAATTGATACTAAAAACCATTGATTTTATAAAGGCTTTTTTTTGCGGTGATATCTGTGGTACTAAAATGGTACTATTATTCATTTTTTCAAGTTTATTAACGAGTTGTACTTGTTTGTCAGGATAAAGATGACTGTAAGTTTTAAGTGTTGTTTCGACTGTATCACCAATACGATTTGCAATCATTAAAGCACTATAACCTAACTCAATTAAAAGTGAAACATGACTGTGTCTAAAACAATGAATCGTAAAATCTTCCGTAAGTCCTGAATTTCTTTGTGCTATTTTCAATCTTGAAATTATTTGCCTAATATGTGGTGGTAGAATTAACGTCTTAATAATAATATTTTGAAAATGTTAAAACTCAATTATAAATTGAATTTTAGATAAATTATTCATGTAATAAAAGATAGGTTATAGTACAAAATGAAATAAAATGACAAAAGGAATAGGAAATGTTAAATTATGACAAAATAGGTTTGTTTCTATTAGAAGAACGAAAAGATTAGAGTTAACTCAAAAACAACTGGCTGATAGATTAAACATTAAGGGGAAAGTGTAAAACGGCTGTCCATTAGGCTTACCTTGTCCCAATCGGTATGCATGAGCTGTCCCATGTTCAGTAGCAGAATGACCGTCACGAACAGGAACAGGAGCGAACCGACGGCGAAGTGATACACAAGCGTCCTGTCGCTGGCTCGGATACGCTTTCCTTTGTATTTGTAAAATGCTATAAATTCTCCTTTTTGGGTATGGAAAAAGTGGTCAATCATAAAGACTAACCGCTTGTGTGATATTGAAAGTAATAAAATACTTCTACGAATTTGCTAAAATTAAAAATGCTATAAATAAAATCAAAACTATGGCAAATATCAAACTAATAATATTTACTACTTTACTGCAGTTGCCTTTTAATACCTTTTTAAGAATGATAAAAATACAAATGCCAATTATTCCACCTATTGTATTCATAATAAGATCGGTAATATCACTTGCCCCAATAGAAAAAATGAATTGAAGTATTTCAAAAGATAAACTTGTCAAAAAAATAGGCAGTATTCTTTTGATTATAGATTTTTCTTCCCATAGCGTGCTAAGTAAAATTCCAAAAGGAATAAAAGCAACAATATTGTTAATGATTTCGGTAAAATCTACTTTACCATTAACAATAACAGAACCCATAAACGGAACTAGATTTACGCTTCTTAAATGTGGCAAATCTGCAACTGAAAATTGAAGTTTGAAAAGAATAATCCATGTCAGTGCCATTAAGTATACAATCAGTAATCCTAAAGTTATTTTTTTTGAACGCATATATTCTTCCTCCATATTCAAAATTATATATTGAATTTATTAAGAAAAAACGAGTAAACTCTTAAAAATATACGCTAAGTTTAAGAAAAATGTTGCTACTAGATCATCAAATTTAGCTTAACATCAGATTTTCTAATTCTTAAGAAACTGGGAAAGCATACATTCAAGAGAAATGGTATCTGTGATTTTTAGAATGATTGTGGATGCAGAAATCTTCAATATCAAAATTGGTATGAGCTATGCCCATTTCACTTAAGGAAGCATATTATGAGTATTGTTATGGGATTTTTTGAACAAGTTAACTTAAAGCAATAATTTACTTAAAAAGAGCGTAAAAATATTATAGTTCTTGTAACAAATAGCTATTTTGAAAAGTATTACTAATGAAGGGAGGTTTAAATATGGAAGAAGTTATTCAACGTGAAAAAGATCTTGTTTATCGTCTTGCCTTTAGCCAATGTCATCAAAAAGATCAAGCGGATGATATTTTTCAAAATGTCATGTATCGCTATCTTAAAAGAAAACCTACTTTTGAATCCCTAGAACATGAAAAAGCATGGTTTATTAGAGTAACGCTTAATTGCAGTAAAACATCTTTAAAATCATTTTGGAATAATAAAATAGAAGAAATAGATGAACAAACGTATATCTTTGAAAAGAAAGAAATTGATTTAACACCATATTTAAATAAACTTCCTAAAAAATATAATGCAGTTCTTTATTTATTTTATTATGAAGGTTATTCAACGAGAGAAATGGCAAAACTCTTACATATTAAAGAAAATAATGTTCGTGTATTACTTAATCGAGCAAGAAATCAATTAAGAAGGGAGATAGAAACTTATGAAAAATAAATCATTTGAAAACTATTATGATCATGTTCATGTTGATGAACATTTATTAGATAAAAAACTTTCTTATAAACATCATTATCTAAAACCTATTTTGATTCTTTCTTGTTGTCTTCTTTTATTTGTTTGTATTTTACAAAACAAACAAATAAACAAAGATACTTTTGATGTTCTTGCTTATAACCAAACATCTAATTCTATTACAAAGGAATCAACACCTATGGATTATTATTTAATTCATGATCGAGTTGAAGTACCAGATAAAGTTCAATTAAAAAAGAAATATGAAGAAAAGTATTTTTCTAAAAATACTAAGTTTAAACAATCACAGCTAGATTTGAAGTTTGATGAAGGAAACTATTATTTGAATGGTTATCTTACAACAAGTTACTTTACAGTGAATGTAGAAAGTGACGCTATTGAATCGATACGTATTGTTCAAGGAAACTATCCTTTAGAAATACAATTAGGTAATAAAGTATATGAAAATGAAACTACACTTTCTTATAAGCTTTATAAAAAGTATTATCATACTAAAAAAGGATTAAAAGTTATTTGGAAACCAGATGAAGATGTATTTGATGAAGAGAGTTTTAAAGATGTTTCAGATTATTTTAGAATAGAAGTGAACTATAAATCTAAAGAAAGTAAGCTTTTTGAAATAGAAATTACTTTTAATAAAGAAGGACAAATGTTTGTTAAAAAAAGCAAAGCAAAACGTACAGAAATCAATACAGAATTAAATCAATCAAAACAAAAATACTTACGTTTTAGTACCTTAAGTGAATCAGAAACAATTAAAGAACTAAAAGAACTTCTTCCTCAAGAAGTATTAGATGAACTTATGAAAAATGGTTATGTCTATGAAGATAAAAAAGAAAACTATTTTAGTTTCAATAACGATAAAGATGATCCAACTTTAAGATTGGATGTCACATATGATAAAAATCATAAAATCATCCAATATGTTTCTAAAGAATATGGTTTTACCGACAGTATTACATCAACAAGTGAAAAAGAACCAATAGAAATCATCAAACATGCACAAGATATTTTAATGAATCAACAATTACCACTTACAGAAGTTATTCTTCCTTCTCATTATAGTGGTGGTGATTATAAAGCCTATGTTGATGACAATTATGAATATGTCATTCAAACAAATATTAATATGCTTGTTCGTATTGAAAGACGAGAAAAGAATTATATTGTTCAAAAAGAAGTACCATCTTCTATTTATGATTATGATGATATTACTTCTGCCATAAATCTTGTGATTGATAATTTTAATGATAACTTTAAAGGATGTACTTTAAAAGAAATCTATTATGCTGGAGATAACGAAGCGCGCTTTAAAGAAATAATACAACAATATGGAGGTAAGGAAGCCATTGTTTTAAAATCAACTTTTGATGTCGATGAAACAGGTGGAAATGGTTCTTTAAATCCTAACAGTACCTATGAAAATTTTTCTTGGATTCTTATTAGAAATCAACAAGGTGAATGGCAGGAAGTGGATCATGGTTATTAAAAAGTTTTATAAATAGGTGGAGACTTAAATATCAAACTTCTTAATAGATGCGTAAACATCCTATAAGCCACGACTTCTAAGCGAAGTGAAAGTCGTGGTAGTTCACAAGTAAGCATGGTATACTGTTGTAGAGATAAAAAGAAAAGAGGTTAGAAAATGTACGCAAAAAATACATGGGAAAAGTATAAGGACAATCTCAATGAAGTTATGGAATATAATGAAGGTTATAAAGATTATATTTCAAAAAACAAAACAGAACGTGCTTGTGTGAAAGACTCTATTCGTTTGGCTGAAGAAAAAGGATTCAAGCCATTAGACTCTTTTGAAACACTTAAGCCAGGAGACAAGGTTTATGTCAACAACAGAGATAAGAATATTGCTTTATTTGTGATTGGTAATAAGCCACTTACAGAAGGTATGAGAATCTTAGGTGCTCATATTGATTCTCCTAGAATGGACTTAAAACAGAATCCATTATATGAATCAGAAGGATTCGTATTAGCTGATACACACTATTATGGTGGTGTAAAGAAATACCAGTGGGTAACTATCCCTCTATCATTATATGGTGTTGTCGCAAAGAAAGATGGTACTGTCGTAGATGTTGTCATTGGTGAAGATGATAATGATCCAGTAGTAGGTATCTCTGATTTACTTATTCACTTAGCTGCAGAACAGTTAGATAAGAAAGCAGCTAAAGTGATTGAAGGTGAAAACCTTGATGTTACTTTAGGTAATATGCCTTTAGTAGGTGAAGAAAAAGATGCTGTGAAGGCCAATATCTTAAAGCTATTAAAAGATAAATATGATATCGAAGAAGAAGATTTTGTATCAGCTGAAATTGAAGTTGTACCAAGTGGTAAAGCAAGAGACTATGGTTTAGATCGTTCAATGATTGCTGGTTATGGTCATGATGATAGAGTATGTGCCTATACATCTTTAACTGCAATTCTTGATATGGATGTATGTGACTATACATGCTGTACTATTCTTGTGGATAAAGAAGAAATCGGTTCAGTAGGTGCTACAGGTGCTCAGTCTTTATTCTTTGAAAATACAGTTGGTGAAATGCTAGTGAAGATGGGTATTGATAGTTTTGTACAGACAAGACTTACTTTATCTAGATCAAAGATGCTTTCAAGTGATGTATCTGCTGGTGTAGATCCACTATTTGTAAGTGTGAATGATAAGAAGAACGCTGCTTATTTAGGCAACGGTATTGTATTTAATAAATATACTGGTGCAAGAGGTAAGAGTGGAAGTAATGATGCCTCTGCTGAATATGTTGCGAGAATTCGTGCTGTCATGGATGAATCAAATATCCACTATCAGACAGCTGAACTTGGTAAGGTAGACCTGGGTGGAGGAGGCACTATTGCTTATATCCTTGGAAACTACAACATGGATGTTATTGATGCAGGTATTGCAGTATTAAATATGCATGCACCAATGGAAGTCGTATCTAAAGTAGACGTATACGAAACATATCAGGCATATAAAGCATTCTTAAAGAATGCATAATTCATAGAAAACAGGTAGTGACTTTATATATTGTATGGTATATAAAGGTATACCTACAGACACACCTTGGATAAAACCAAGGTGTTTTTTGATTAATCTATGATACAATAATCAAGAGGTGATTTGATGAAACAATTAACACTTGGAATGGTGGCTCATGTTGATGCAGGTAAAACCACATTAAGTGAGTCATTACTCTATACTACAGGGACAATAAAACATCAGGGGCGTGTTGATCATAAAGATACATTCCTTGACTATAATACACAGGAAAGAGAAAGGGGCATTACTATCTTTTCTAAGGTTTCTTCTCTTGATTATAAGAATAACCATTTCACATTTATTGATACACCAGGTCATGCTGATTTTAGTGGAGAAATGGAACGTGCATTAAGTGTACTTGATTATGCAATAGTGATTATCAATGGTTTAGATGGTGTACAGGCGCATACTAAAACTATCTGGAACTTATTGAGACACTATCATGTACCAGCCTTCATCTTTGTGAATAAAATGGATTTAACACATTATACAAAAGAAGAACTATTGGACTCTTTATCACAATTATCTCCTCACATCATGGACATGAGTGCTTCTGAAGAAGATATTGCAGCACTGGATGAAGAGATGATAGAAGAATATTTAGAAACAGAGTCTTTAAAGGATACATCTATCGCAAAAGCGATTTCTAATAGACATCTTTATCCACTCTATTTTGGTAGTGCACTTAAGAATCAAGGTGTAGAAGAACTACTCGATGCTTTAGACCGTTATACTTTAGAAAAAGAACCACAAAAAGAATTATCTGCACAGGTCTTTAAGATTGCGAGAGATGAAAGAGGAGAGCGTCTTGTCTTTATTAAGGTAACTGGTGGCAGGCTTCATGTACGTGATACAATCCATGATGAAAAGATTCATCAAATTAGGTTATATCAAGGGAACCATTATACGCTTATAGAAGAAGCTGTTCAGAATGATATTGTAGCTTTAACAGGTATTAAGAAACTTCAGGCAGGGGATTATATTGGATCAGGACATGTGATTCATTCAACGCTTAGACCTTCCATGTTATATTCAATTCAATCGTCTAAAGAAGCAGATATCAATCATTTTTTCTCTTCTTTAAAGGTATTAGGTGAAGAAGAACCATTACTTCATTTAAAACTCTTTGATGATCATGCCCAGGTTTCTTTAATGGGTGAAGTACAGATAGATATTCTTAAACAATTAATGAAAGATCGTTTTAATGAAGATATCACAGTAGATGAAGGAGATGTCGCTTATCTAGAAACAATCAAAGAACCAGTAGAAGGAGTAGGACACTTTGAACCACTCAGACACTATAGTGAAGTCCATCTTTACTTAGAACCACTTCCTCAAGGTTCAGGACTTGTCTTTGATAATCAATGTCAGAATAACTTAGAAGAGAGATATCAGAATCTCATCATGACACACTTACAGGAAAAAGAACACTTAGGTGTACTCACAGGTTCTCCTATTACAGATATGAAAATCACACTTCTAGGTGGTAAAGCCCACTTAAAACATACAGAAGGAGGAGACTTCAGAGAAGCCACTTATCGTGCTATTAGACAAGGTTTAAAAATGACTGAATCAGTTATTTTAGAGCCATATTATAAATATGAATTAGTCATTCCTACAGAGACTTTGAGTAAGGTTTATTATGCTTTAGAAGACTATCCAACACCAACTGTAGTGAACGAGAATAATGATATTACAACACTTCATGGAGAAGCACCTGTTTTATTTTTGACTCATTATCAAAAAGAACTTCTGACTTCCACAAAAGGAAAAGGACAGCTTTTCTTCTTAGATACATTCTATGCACCAGTAGAAAATCAGGAAGAAGTGATAACTCAATGTGATTATGATAGTGAATCAGATCTAGATAATCCTACAGGTTCTGTCTTCTGTTCACACGGTGCAGGATATTATGTGCCTTATGATGAAGTAAGAGAGAAGATGCATTTACCTCTTTATAGTGCGATGAAACAGGAACATACCTATATACATAATCCTGTACATATTAGTGACGAAGAACTTAAAAGAGTATATGAACGTACCTATGGCCCATTAGAAACAAAACTTGCGAGTGACTACTATAAACCTAAACAAGATCATGTCTCTTCTAATACAGTACAGGTATTAGATGAATATTTAATTGTAGATGGATATAATGTCATCTTTGCCTGGGATGAACTGAAAGAACTCGCAAAAGAAAATCTAGGCAGTGCAAGAGATAAGCTTATTGATATATTGATGAGCTATAAAGGGTATCGTGGCTGCCATATGATCCTTGTCTTTGACGCTTATAAGGTTCCACAGAATAAAGGCAAGAGTCAGATGTATCACGATATGGAAATCGTTTATACAAAAGAAGGACAGACAGCCGATGCTTATATTGAAAGCATCACAAAACAGATGGCAGGACAATATCGTCTTGTGGTTGCGACAAGTGATAATCTTGAACAGAAGATTGTGTTAGGTCATGGGGCGACACGTATCTCATCAAGAGAATTACTTCAGGATGTCATTTCTCGTTCTAAAATTCAAAAAGAAGAATTTGAAAGAAAAAATCCTCAGATGCATAGTTATGCATTTGAGGATCTCAAGAAGTCTTAGGACTTCTTTTTTTATTTAATAGATGTAACTGTATAATCTTTATCTTCTACAGTTTTCTTTAAGACATCATTAGATACTTCTTTACTTAAAGTCACAACTGCAGTGCCTTTTTCATGACTTACATCAGCACTTTCTACACCATCTACAGCTTCTAATGCCTTCTTTACAGCCATTTCACAATGACCACACATCATACCAGTAATTTCTAAAGTTTTTTCCATTGTTTTTTTCTCCTTTTTCTTTCTTTTTATATCTTTTGATGCATCATGCATAGAGAAAGTATTCAATCTTAATGCATTCATACATACAAAGAAACTAGATAAACTCATCGCAGCAGCCCCTAACATAGGACTCATCTGCCATCCTGTTAAGTGAATAAATACACCAGCTGCAACAGGAATACAAATCGCATTATAGAAAAATGCCCAGAATAAGTTTTCATGGATATTTCTTAATGTTGCACGAGAGAGTCTAATAGCGGCAGTGACATCTGTCAGCTTACTATTCATTAAGACAACATCAGCGGCATCTATCGCAATATCAGTGCCTGCCCCAATCGCAATTCCAATATCCGCACGTGTCAGTGCTGGGGCATCATTGATTCCATCGCCCACCATAGCCACTTTACCTTGTTTTTGTAGATTTCTAATAACGCTCTCTTTGCCATCAGGTAATACCCCTGCAATGACCTCATCCACACCTGCTTTTGAACCAATTGCCTGGGCTGTTTCTTGATTATCACCTGTTAACATCACGACCTGAATACCCATGTTCTGCATCTCTTTGATTGCCTGAGGACTATCTTCCTTCATTGTATCAGCCACACAGATCATACCAAGATAATAATCATCATAACTAAAGAATAGTGGTGTTTTACCTTCTTTAGCCATATTCTTAGCTTGTATTTCAACATCGTCAGGAATATGCTTTTCCATCATCTTGATACTGCCACCTAATACTTCTTTATCATGAATTAAACCTCTTAACCCATGCCCAGGCAGTATCTTGAAATCTTTGACTTCTTCATTGCCTTGGTAATAATCAGTAATCGCTTTACCAAGAGGATGTTCACTATTCTTTTCTAGACTTGCAGCATAATTTAAAAGTACTTCTTTTTCTATCTTGTAAGGGACCACATCAGTGACTACAGGAGTTCCTTTTGTGATTGTACCTGTCTTATCTAACGCAATAATATCAATAGATCCTGTGACTTCTAATGATTCAGAAGTTTTAAATAGAATACCATTTTTTGCGCCCATACCATTGCCGACCATAATAGCTACGGGAGTTGCAAGACCAAGTGCACATGGACATGAAATAACCAATACAGAAATAGCACGGGCAATAGAGAATCCAATACTCTTTCCTAGAATCATCCAGACAATAAATGTGACTAACGCAATACCGATAATCACAGGTACAAAGATACCAGAGACCTGATCCGCTTTCTTTGCGATAGGTGCCTTAGTGGCTGCTGCATCACTCACCATCTGAATAATCTGTGAAAGTGTTGTATCTTCTCCTACACGAGTGGCACGTACTTTAATAAAACCTGACTGATTAAGTGTTGCACCTGATACTGTATCATTCACAGTTTTATCAACAGGAATACTTTCACCTGTTAAGGCAGATTCATCAATAGCTGTAGAACCTTCTATAATTACACCATCGACAGGAATATTTTCACCTGGTCTGACAATAAACAAATCCCCTTTATTGACTTCATCAATTCCTACAGTCACTTCTTTATTGTCTCTAATAATAACGGCAGTCTGAGGCGCAAGATCCATTAAACTCTTTAAGGCATCTGTTGTACGTCCTTTAGACATTGCCTCTAACATCTTACCTACAGTAATTAAAGTAGGAATCATAGCGGCAGATTCAAAATAGAGATCATGTCCTAAACTCATTACCTTCATCATCTGTCCCTGGTTCATGGCATCAATCATTAAATATAAAACAACTAAGCTATAACCAAAAGCAGCACTCGATCCTAATGCGACCAAAGCATCCATGTTAGGGGATAATTGAAATAAACTCTTATACCCGTTAATAAAGAACGCTTTATTGATGGCTAAAATAATAATAGTCAATAACATCTCTGTCACTGCAAGAGACACATGATTTTCCAAAAATGAAGGCACAGGCCATTTCCACATCATATGACCCATAGATAGATACATTAATAGTAATAAGAATACTAAAGAAGTAATCAATCTCTTCTTTAATTTTGGCGTTTCATGATCCACTAAAGAATCATTCTTGACTTTTTCAACACCTTTTTCACTTGCACCATATCCAATATTCTCAATTGCTTGAATAACAGATTCAGAAGATGCTGTTCCCTCTACACCCATAGAATTTGTGAGTAAAGAAACTGAACAGCTTTCTACACCATTAATATGAGCTACAGTTTTTTCAATACGATTGGCACACGCTGCACAACTCATACCAGTAATATTATATTGTTTCATTTCATCACCTTCTGTAATACATTCACTAATTCATCAATTGTCTCATCATGACCTTCTTTAATATCATCCACAACACATGTCTTAATATGTTTTGCAAGTAATTCTTTATTAAAACTATTCAAAGCTGCATTCACTGCAGAAACCTGAATCAAAATATCAGGACAATAGGCATCTTTTTCAACCATGCCCTCAATTCCTCGAATCTGTCCTTCAATACGTTTGAGGCGGTTCATGAGTTTTTTCTTTTCTTCTTCACTACGATCCTTATGACGCTCACTGCAGCAGCAATCTTTTTTATCCATCATTTCACCTCCTGTCTCAATCATATACCCTATGGGGGTATACGTCAAGCGATATGAATGTTGTATAATGACCACAAGGAGAAATGAATTATGAAAACAAATAAACTTGTGCAGGGCGCACTCATCGCAGCACTCTTTGGTGTCCTTGCAGTACTCAATACAATGACAGGTACGATGTTTGATTCCTTAATAGGTTATGGAATGGCTATTCCTATGGCTATCTATAGCTATAAAACAGGACTAAAAGAAGCTTTAATGACTTCTCTTGCTTCCATGGTCATTGCTTTCCTATTTGGAACACTCAGCTATGTATTAATTGTCCTCTCATCACTTGGTATGGGAACAGTTGTAGGACTATGTCTTAAAAATAAAGCTAAGAAAGAAACGATGCTGGTGCTTGGTGCTACATTCTTCTTTTTATCTGACTTTTTATATTTCTATATATTCTCAGGAGTACTCGGTATTAACTTAATTGCTGAATCAAAAGAAATGTATAACCAGATTATTGCGGTTGTGCCTTCTTTATCAAATGTCTTTACTTTCCAGAACTTCTATAATCTCATTCCACTCTTTATCCTCATCATGTCATTCTTACAGAGTTATTTAGTCATGATGTTATGTGCATTATTCTTTAAACGCTTAAGAATACCTTTTGATATGAGTATTCATATTGCGACATTTAGATTCAGTCCTAAAATGGGATATATTCTAGCAATCATGCTTGCAGGTAGTATGATTGCTAGACAATATTTTGGAAATGTTGTTATTGTACAATATCTCTATTTTATAAGTATCTTAGGATTTATGGTGGATGGTCTGGCTTTCTTATCTTTTTATCTTATTATCAGGAACCATGGCCGTTATTCTAACTTGCTTATTTTCTTGGTATTTATACCATTCCTACAGTCACTATTAGTTATACTAGGAATTATTGATATATTTGTTGAAATACGTCAAATACTGTATAATAAGTATCAATAAGGAGGGCTTCTACAATGACGAGAAAAGTTGCACAAATTAGAAATATCTTTGTTCTTTTACTCGTATTTATAATCTTTGCCGCCTTTGCGGCCTTTGGCATATTTCATCAGGCCTGGATGCTTCGTCTTGCGCTATTTGCAGTTATTACGAATGTGGTCTATATTTCATTGTTGTTCTATATGAGCTACTTAATGGAGCAGAACAGCTATTCAGTCAGCGATGCATTAGGTATTGATGCCAAGAATGCCTTGATCTATGGTGGTGTAGGACTTATTCAGTATGATGAAAATAGAAACATCACATGGGTCTCAGATTTCTTAAAGGCATTAAATATCAATATTGTAGGAATTAAGCTATTAGAATGGCAGCCTACACTTGCTAGTCTTTTTGATGATGAAGATGTCAAAATAATAGAAGTCAAAGGGAAAAAATTTGAAGTCTATAATAGTGCAGATACAAGACTCATCTATATGAAGGATGTGACACAATATGTGTCTTTATCACAGGACTATGAAGATATTCAGGTATGCATGGGTTATATTACTGTAGATAACTATGATGAAATTATTGCGAATGTCGATGAATCACAGAAGGTAAAGATTCAAAACTTATGTCGTAGTACAATTACTGACTGGGCATATAAGAATGGTATGATTATTAGACGTTATCAGACAGGTAAATACATTGTCTTCTTTAATGAACGTATCTATAAGAAACTTATTGAATCTAAATTCTCTATTTTGGATGATTTCAAGAATGCGATAGAAGAATTAGATGTTCTTATGACACTCTCTATTGGTATTGGTAGAAGTACAAAAGTATTAAGAGAACTAGAAGAACTCGCTTCTTCCGCATTAAGCCTTGCTTATTCACGCGGTGGTGACCAGATTGCGATTAAGAGTGGTAAAGATCATGTGCGTTACTTTGGTGGTAAGACCGATGCATTTGAAACATCCTCTAAAGTACGTTCACGTATTATGGCACAGTCTCTTGCGGGACTTATTACACGTTCACGCAATGTTCTCATTATGGGACATAAGAATTCAGATTTAGATTCATTTGGAGCGTCTCTTGCGGCAGCACGTATTGTAGAGAATTTAGGGAAGAAAGCTAATATAGTCATTGATTATGAATCTCTTGAAGAAAAAACAAAAGGTGTCGTAGAAATGTTGAGAAGTAATCCTGATTATAAGGGACTCATGTTGACTATTTCAGAAGCACTTGAAAAAGCCAATAAGAATACTTTATTAATCAGTGTGGATAACCATAAGGATTCACTTGCTATCAGTCGTTCGGTACTTGATAAAGTAAAGAACAAGGTCATTATTGACCACCATCGTCGTAGTGAAGAATTCATTTCTTCACCGGTTCTAACATACTTAGAACCATCTGCATCCTCTACAGTAGAATTACTTGTAGAACTATTTGATTATCAGCAGCATGAAATTGAAATTTCATCTCTTGATGCGACAATCATGTATACAGGGATGCTTGTTGATACAAACTATTTCAGACAGCATGTGGGTACAAGAACATTCCAGTCAGCGGCTAAACTCAAAGAAGCGCAGGCTGACTTATCACTTGCTTATGAATTACTAGAAGATTCATTTGAATGTATGAAAGAAATATTTGATATCACAGAATCAGCTTATCGTTATAAGGATAAATTCCTTATTGCGACAGGCAAAGATGAAGAACTTAGCCGTTCTACTCTTGCAAAGGCAGCCAATCAATTGGTATATGTTTCTGGTATTTATGCTGCATTTGCGATAGGATATATATCTAAGAACACAGTTGCAATCAGCGCACGTAGTTCTAAGAAGGTCAATGTCCAGATGATTATGGAAAATGATGCTTTACATGGAGGCGGACACTTCTCTATGGCCGCCTGTCAGATTGAAAATGTGACAATCGAAGAAGCAAAAGAGAGATTAGAACATGCAATAGATGCATATTTGGAAGATAGGGGTGTATAAATATGAAAGTTATTTTATTAGAAGATGTGAAAAAAGTTGGTAAGAAGGGTGAAATCGTTAATGTATCTGACGGTTATGGACAGAACTTCTTAATTAAGAATGGTAAAGCTTTAATGGCAACAGAAACAGGTAAGAAGATAGTTGCCAAACAGGAAGAAGAAAAGAAACAGGAAGACTTAAAGAGAAAAGAAGAAGCTCAGGAACTTGCAAAGAAGCTTGAAGCTATCGTAGTAGAATTCAAGGTTAAGACTGGTAAGGATGGTAAGAGCTTTGATCATGTTTCTACAAAACATATCGCAAAGAAATTATTAGAAGAACATGGTATTAAGATTGATAAGAGAAAGTTCATTAATGCTTATCCAGTAGGTGCTTTAGGAACTACTAAGTTTAAGATTGAACTTTATAAAGGTGTTATTGCGACTATCAATGTTCATCTATCTGAAAAATAAGGTGAATACTTATGGATACAAGAGAACTCCCTCATGACTTAGAGGCAGAACGTGCATTGTTAGGGGCGATGTTGATTGATAAGAACGCATGTAATGATGTCATCAACATGGCAACACCTCAGGATTTCTATCTTGATGCGCATCGACTGATCTTTACAGGCATGAAGTTCCTTCATGACAGTAATAAACCAATTGATGCAACAACAGTGACGGATTATTTAATCAACCAGAAGATATTAGAAAAAGTAGGCGGGGTAGATTACTTATTGGTACTTGCGAATTCTGTACCTACAGTAGCCCATACAACACATTATCTTCAGATCTTAAATGAGAAGTCATTACTCAGAAGACTCATTAAAGAAGCCACAACTATCGTACAGGATGCTTATGGTGAAATTACTGATATCAATGATTTTATTGATACAGTAGAAAAAGATGTCTTAGAAGTCACAAGAGATAGAAATGCCGGGGAATTCAAGACAATTGAAAGTGTTGTACAGAATGTCACAGCCAGAATGAATCTCCTTCAGAAAAATGGTGGAGTTGTCTCTGGTGTAAAAACAGGCTATAAAGAATTAGATAAATTAACATCAGGCTTCCAGCCAGGTGATTTAGTTATTCTTGCGGCTAGACCTTCTGTAGGTAAAACAGCCTTTGCCTTGAATATTGGTTTTAATTCATCACTTAATAGTGAAGAAGCTGTCGCAATATTCTCACTAGAAATGCCTGCTGAACAGCTTGTAACCAGATTAATATGCTGTGCAGGATCTATTGATAACGATAAATTAAAAACAGGTGCGATTTTGAAAGAGAATGCGAATAAATATTATGCAGCAGCAGATCGTGTCACACGTTGTAATTTATATATTGATGATACACCAGCGATTAAGATTGGTGAAATTGCAGCTAAATGTAGAAGACTGCAAAGAGAACAGGGTTTAAAGATGGTTATTATCGATTACCTTCAGCTAATCTCTGGTCCATCTTCATCAAGAGAATCAAGACAGCAGGAAGTATCAGATATCTCTAGACAGTTAAAGGCATTAGCTAGAGAATTAAAGTGTCCTGTTATTGCCTTATCACAGCTTTCTCGTCAGGTTGAACAGCGTAAAGGAAAACCGATGTTGTCCGACTTAAGAGAATCTGGAGCCATCGAACAGGATGCCGATATTGTAGCCTTCCTTCATCGTGAAGACTATCAGAATAAAGAAAAAGAAGCAGAAACAAACGGCTTAACAGAAATTGTTGTAGCCAAGCACAGAAATGGTGCAACAGCTGATATCAGCCTTGTATTTGAAAAACAATACTCTCGTTTCTCAGATTACTATACTGGTCCAGAAAACCAGAGTAGTGGTGAAGGACTAAGAATTTAAAAGAGGCTGTAACGGGTAAATAACTCATTATAGTTTCATAAAAAGCAAAAGAC
>OIZT01000843.1_pt1 | contig 16215 bp, 15 predicted proteins | sample 1588611 | NCBI WGS metagenome assembly OIZT01 (sample SAMN03283278) | human gut metagenome | biome: human-associated habitat; material: feces | host: Homo sapiens | place: Peru | collected 2012
CCTAAAAGGTAAGGCCGGGCCCGGTTTAAACCGTTAGGGGTCCCCTCCACACCCGTCCCGGGCTACGCCCGGTCCACCCTCTCCAAGCAGGAGAGGGCAGGGGCTGCTCTGTTTTGGCTTTGTGGTGGGAAACGCTTGTAAAATCCATCTCACCGCTGTATAATAGATAAAAACGCCAAAGGAGCTCTCTATGGAATACAACAAGAATGTGAAGGACATGGTGCCTGGGGATAAGGTGGAAGGGTTTTATATCTTAAAGGAGGCCTACCAGAAGATATCCTCCAACGGCAAGCCTTTTTTGAGCGCGGTGATCGCGGACAAGACCGGAACCATGGATGTGAAGGTCTGGGACTACGCCGGGCCGGTGGGCACCCAGGAGGATGTGGGGAAAATCATTAAAATCCGGGGAGACGTGTCCGAATTCAAGGGGAATCCCCAGCTGTCCCTGTCCAATATCCGCATGGCCCTGCCGGAGGACAACTGCGATACCGTCCGGCTGGTGGCGGCTGCCCCCATCGACAAGGACGAGACGGTCCGCAAGGTCCGCACACTGGTGGACTCCATGGAGGATCCCGACTACCGCCAGGTGGCGAGGACCATGCTGGAGCGGCATCTGGAGACCTTTGCCAGCATCCCGGCGGCCAAAAGCGTCCATCACAGCTTCCTGTCGGGGCTGCTGATGCACACTGCCAACATGATGGCCATGGCTGACTTTCTGTCGGGGCAGTACGCCTCCGTGATCGACCGGAGTCTGCTGCTGACGGGGACCCTGCTCCACGATTTTGCCAAGGAGATCGAGTTCCGGTTCTCGGACTTAGGCATCGTGACGGACTACTCGGTGAAGGGGCAGCTCCTGGGCCATCTGGTGATGGGCGCTCAGGAGGTGGCCCAGGTCTGCGCCGAGCTTGGGACCCCGGAGGAGAAGAGTCTTCTCTTGCAGCACATGATCCTATCCCACCACGGAGAGCCGGAATACGGCGCGGCGGTGAAGCCCATGTTTGCCGAAGCGGAGCTGCTCAGCTACATCGACATGGTGGACAGCCGGATGGAGATCTATGCGGAGCTCTTGCCCTCGGTGGCGGAAGGCAGCTTCAGCAGCCGGGTGTTCGCCCTGGATAAGCGAATCTACCATCACGGATAAAAATTCATATTTGAGCCCTTGACAAACAGGGGCTCTTTTTTTATAATCATAGCCTACTAACTCAGTATGTATTTGGAGATGATGGAATTACGGATAGAAACACACAATGCGTTATTTTTCTCCGGGGTATGACCTGCCAGCTCTGCGCAAAGCGGATCGAAGATTGTCTTCGTGAGCAGCCGGGGGTCCGGACCGTCCAGGTGGACCTGGGCAAGGCCCGGGCGGAAATCACCTATGACCCGGGGGAGACCTGCCCGGAGGCTCTGTGCCAGGCGGTCATATCTGTGGGCTACGGTGCATCCCTGACCCCGCCGGGAAGAGAGCTGGGCGCTTTCGCCGGGAAGCTGCTGGCGCTGTGGGGCCTCTTTTTCCTGCTGGAGCGTTCTGGAATTCTCAATGTCCTGGTGCCCTCCCAGCTGGCGGAGGGGAACATGGGCTATGGTATGCTCTTCGTTACGGGGCTCATGACGTCGGTCCATTGCGTGGCCATGTGCGGCGGCATTGGCCTAAGCCAGAGCCTGACGGGAGTCAAAAAGCAGAGGAGCCCTCTTGGACCCACGCTGCAATATCAGCTGGGGCGGCTTTTGTCCTATGTGAGTCTGGGTGCCATCCTGGGCGGAGTCGGCGGACTGCTGGCTGTTGGGGGCCTGAGCTACGGCTTCCAGGGGGCCATCAAGCTGCTGGCCGGAGGCGCTATGGTCCTGATGGGGTTGAATATGCTGTCCCTGCTGCCGCCTCTGCCCCGGATCCGGTGGCTGCCGAAGATTTCCCGGCCCAGAGGACTGACACCCTTCCAGGTGGGGCTTTTGAATGGCTTCATGCCCTGCGGTCCTCTGCAAAGTATGCTCCTGCTGGCCCTGGCCAGCGGCAGTGCGGTGAGGGGAGCTTTGAGTATGCTCTGCTTCTGCCTGGGGACCTTGCCATTGCTTCTGGGCTTTGGCTCCCTGGCCGCCTGGCTGGGGCGGCGGTTCACGGGAGCGGTGCTTTCGGGAGGCGCGGTGCTCATCGCCGTCTTTGGCCTGTCTATGCTGAGCCAGGGCGGCAGCCTGACGGGGCTGTTCTCCCCAGACCTGCTGCTTGATCTCTCTGCCGGGCTGTGCTGTGCCCTGCTTCTTTGGAAGCTCCCCATTCCCAGAGGGGGAAAGGCCGCCGGGATGCTGGCCTGCCTGGCCATTTTCCATTGCCTGTCCCATGTTCAGCCCAAGAGCGGGGACCTGGACCAGGCCCGGATGGAAGGAGCTGTCCAGGTGGTGGAGAGCAGTCTGTCTTCCGGCAGCTACCCGGATATTCAGGTTGCTGCCGGGGTCCCTGTCCGGTGGACCATTCAGGCGGATGCCGACGAAATCAACGGCTGCAACAACCGAATGCTCAGCCGGGACTTTGATCTGAACCTGACCTTTCAGCCCGGGGAAAATACCCTCACCTTCACCCCTCTTGCCCCAGGGACCTATTCCTACAGCTGCTGGATGGGCATGATCCACGGCACCATTACCGTTACCGAATGAGGAGACTGATATGAAACGTTTTTTGCTGATGATCCCAATGGTTCTTCTGCTGCTCACTGCCTGCGGCAGCAAACAGGCCCCATCCGCCGAGATTCCCGGGGATGGGGCCCTGGAGATCCCCGTCTCGGAGCTCTCCGAAAAGATACAGATATATTCCTTTACCCTGGACGGCCTGAATATGGAGGTCCTGGCCGCCAAGGATGCCGACGGAACCGTCCGCACAGCCTTCAACACCTGCCAGGTATGCAACGGCTCCCGGAAAGCCTACTTCCAAGAAGAGGGTGACCACGTGGTCTGCCAGAACTGCGGCAATTCCTTCAGTAAGGAGGATGTAGGCGTCCTATCCGGCGGCTGCAACCCCTATCCCATTTTCCCGGAAGACCGAGCGGATACCGAGGATACGGTGACAATATCCTACGACTTCCTGAAATCCGCCGAGGGACTGTTTACCCGGTGGAAGGAGAACAGCCCTGCGGGTTCGCAATAGTGTGGGAGTTTATAGGCAGCGCTGGGGGGCGCATCTGGCAATGCTGGTATGACAGAAATTCAGCTTTCGGTACTACCGGTGCTTGTATCAGTTTCATCACTGATATAAACCCATTTGATCGTATATGTTTTTCCAATGCTGTTTCCGATGTTGGTCACATAGTCTTCTAACAGCTTCTGTGCGCGCTGCTGCGCACTTGCCAACAGTGCGGTATCTTTTTCCGCGGCCTCCCGCATTTTTGCCTGAGCACTTTTGAATGCCTCAGATTGGTGCTCTGCTTCAACGGCGGCAGAATCCCGAGCAACGATAAAGGAGTCCATGCTCAAAGTCTTTTCATCCACTTTACATTTAAAGACTTTGGCGGGCGGTATGGTGATTGTTACGGCATCACCATCAATGGTCATCGTCACCAAAGAAGCGTCAATCCCAATCGTAACAATGCCGGAGTATTCAACCCAAAATTTCCGGTCTTTTTTCCACCACAGCGCTCCGGAGGCATCCTTTTCAAAATACTTTGCAACATTATGATAGTAGCATTGCATTGTTGCCAGTTCGCATATGTATTTCATTTGCGTAACCTGAGGTTCCAGCGGTTTTGCATTATCGTTTGACTTAGAATCGGAACACGCTGCAAGAGACAGACACATAGCTACCAAGAGAATAATGGAAATCAATTTTTTCATTTTTGACTGCCTCCTTCATCTATTTGCAGCTGGTACTCAGTGTCAAAACTGCTCACAAATGGGCGAATCAAGGCCTCTATGATATTTTTTGCATTCTGTTCAGCAAGTTCATATATTGCATTTTCATGGGTACTCTCGTCAGTGACATCATTTATACACCACTTATACGCTTCTTCTGACACTGTTTCTGTGTTCGCGTGATCGTTTATAAAAATGTAGTCCATAGACCCAATATCTACAGTAATGTCCGTGATTTTGATTTCCGGTAGTTTTACTGAAATGATTTTTGCCGTGTTATCAACGGAGATTTCAACCTGTTCAAAATCAATACCGGCTTTGACTGTTGCGTCATACGATACATAATAATCGATTTTTTGAGCATCGTCTGGATTTGCCACCTTTGCAATCCCATTGTATATGGCCTCGAATGTTGACAGATCGCTTACCGTCAGGATTTTTTCAAGTGTAGATGTAGTGATAATGGAAGGCTCAGATTTTTTTGCTGGTTTGAACAGTAAAAGCAGGAATAAAGCAATGAGAACCAAAATCGCAGTGGCGAAACCTGCTGCAATGATAAATTTCTTTTTGTGATCCTTGTTAAATTCTGCTTTTTTCATGGATTTTTCCACCTCTTTCTCTCTTTTGGGAAATACTCAAAACATTTCTCAGACGTTTTTACAGCGCAAGGATTTCCATGATCTTTTTCCTCCCTCTCAGACTGGGCGTGCTGAGAACAACCCTATTTTACAGTGGCGTTTCAATCAATGCAAGCGATTTAAACTGACTATGATATTTTTAGCCTGTTTGCACAAGGGGCTCTAGTGGAAATTGTTGATATTTTCCACTAGAGCCCTTGCTCTATTTACTCATCACGCCTGCCAGCTTCTGCAAAACTCTGCTGTTTACTTCCAGATAATACTGAAGCTCCGCACTGTTCAGGTCGTCTTCGTCCCATTTCTTGAAAGCGGCATCCATTTCTCCGGCCTTCGACAGCATCCCGGCGTATTGGCCCAGGAGGGAGAAATCTGTGGGATTCTGGGCGTATTTGCTCAGAAAATCGCAGTATTCGTTGTAAAAGGCCTCATATGTATCCATGGCTTCCTTGAATTCGGGGCGCATTCCGTCGACAAGGTTTTCGGTTGTTTCCGGAATGGCTTCATCTGTGCTGGGAGTTGGCTCTGTTTCTTCGGCGGTGGGCTCGTCAGAGACGGCTGGTGTCTGAACGGTTACTGCGGGTTCTGTGACTTTTTCGACCGTTTTGGTAGGTGCTTCGGTCTCGGTAGGTATGGTTTCCACGGGCTTTTTGCTTCCGCAGGCTGTCAACAACAGCGCAATGGTGACAATGGCGATGAATACTCTTTTCATATGGATTCCTCCTATTTTTTATACCCCCATCCAGGGGCTGAGTTCCAATGCTTCCGGGACATCCCCTTTGAGAACGTCGGCAAGACCCTTTTGGATGCCTACGAATTCCAGATAGTTGAGAATGCGGATCTGGCGCTGGATTTTCTCTTTTTCAGTCATCTTCTGGGACAATATTTTTTCCAGAACACGGTGGACATCATACTCCGGGTCCAGCATGATATCCCGGATCTCATTGCGTTTCAGCCCCAGCTGATAATACAGCGCGATTTCTTGCAGCTTTTCGACGGCAGCGTCGTCATACAGCTTGTAGCCGTCGTTTCCTTCTACCGAGTAATTGGCGTATGCCGCGGCTTGGACCACATTTTCGTGATGGAAATAATACAAATGCTTTCGTGTGAGCCCGGTGAGAGCACACACCTCCTTGACCGTTTTATACTCTTTCATAGCCTGCATCCCTCGGGATGAGTATAGACCGTTCTCGGAGAACGCTTCAATAGCCATGGACGGGGACCCCAGGATCCTCGTGGGTATCCGTATACCGGTCCGTTTTTTTGCTGGGTGCATAAAAATTCCCCCTGTTTGGTAGTAGCTCGCGGTGAGCCCTACAACAGGGGGTGTAAATTTTGCGAGGGAGAAAGAAAAATCATTCTCTCCCCATCAACCATTCCAGCGCATTGATCCTTCGGATCCCTTCATAGTCCGCGTCTGGGTCTTCATCCAGGGTCAGAATAAATTTGGGGTAATTGTCGTTGATTTTTTGCAGGGAGGCCAGTTCACGTTTTAGGGTGCCTTCGTCCCGGACGGTGGCGGCGACCTGGTAATAGATGGTCTGCTTTTGGTCTACGGCTACGAAGTCTACTTCCAGGTCGTCCATTTTTCCTACAGAAACCTCAAAACCTCGGCGCAGAAGCTCTAGATAAATCACGTTTTCCAGGATGTGACCCACATCAGTGGAGCGGCTGCCCAGAAGCATATATCGCAGCCCGATGTCCACAACATAGTATTTTTCCAGAGTTTTTAGGTATTGCTTGCCTCGGACATTGTAGCGCCTGACCTGGTAGAGAATAAAGCTCTCCAGAAGGGCATCCATATATTTTTCAGCAGTGCGCACGTCGATTTTACGGCCGGAGGAGGTCATGGTGTCCGCAATTTTTTTTGTGGAAATAGGGCTGCCGATGCTGTCGAAGACAAATCGGGCCACGCTTTCCAGCATCATCACATCCGGGATTTTCTTACGGGAGGCCAGGTCTTTGACGACCACCGTATTGTAGATTCCTTCCAGGTAGTCCCGCAGTTCCTTCGGATGGTCCAAAAGGGCCAGGGCATAGGGGAAGGAACTGCTTTCAACATACTGGCGGTAAGCCTTGGGCAGGTTGGCTTCGCCACCGGTAGCACTGACAAATTCCCGGAAGGACAGGGGGAGCATTTTGATCTCCACATAGCGTCCGGAAATCAGCGTTGCGATCTCGCTGGACAGCAGATAGGCGTTGGAGCCTGTGATGTAGATGTCTAAATTTTTTCGGAGGTGGAGACTGTCTACAACATCCTGCCAATCAGGAACGTGCTGGATCTCATCCAGAAACACATAGGTCATCCGATCCCTGGCCATGCGTTCTGTGATGTAGCTATGGAGCGCCGCCGGGTCCCGCAGAGGGCGATAGTCGAAGTCTTCAAAATTGATGTGGAGAATTTGGGAATTCTCCACACCGGTGGAGCGCAGATGATCCTGAAAAATCTCCATCAATGTGGATTTGCCGCATCTGCGGATACCGGTAATGATTTTGATGATGTTTTTATCCTGAAAGGCAATCAGCTTCTTCAGGTATTCTTCACGCTGGAGCCGCTGGGGCATCATAAAAATCCCTCCATTCTTTCAACTAGTTTATAGTATATCCAAAAAGAATGTAGAATTCAAGAGTTTTTGCATTTAGAATCCAAAAACTTTTAAAAGTCAAATAGAAATAGGAAAGAGATACAAAAACTTTACTTCCGCCCACGCCGTTCATAGATCTTTGCCAGTCCGCCTTCGCTGGTTTCCCGGAAGCGGCGGTTCAGGTTGATGCCGGTTTCGTGCATGGCCCGGCAAACCATGTCGTAGCTGATATTCCGGGAGCCGGTGAGGAAGTAGCTCAGGTTGCAGGCGTTCATGGCCCGCATGGCTGCTACGGCGTTGCGCTCGATGCAGGGAATCTGGACAAGGCCGCAGATGGGATCACAGGTCAGGCCCAAGTGGTGCTCCATGGCAACCTCGGCGGCGTATTCTACCTGGTCCAGGTTCTGGCCGTAGAGCTCTGCCAGGGCGGCGGCGGCCATGGAGCAGGCGGTGCCGATCTCTGCCTGGCAGCCGCATTCGGCGCCGGAGATGGAGGCATTGCTCTTGGTCAGGTTGCCAATGATGCCGGCGGTGGCGAGACCGCGGCAAATGGTCTCGTCGGAGTAGCCCTTAGTGTCCTGGATATATTTCAGGACGGCGGGGAGAACGCCGCAGGCCCCACAGGTGGGGGCGGTGACAACGGTGCCGTTGTCTGCGTTCTGCTCGGCGACGGCATAGGCATAGGCGGCGATTTTCTGAAATTCCTGCAGGGCGGGAGCGTCGCAGCCGCCGGTCTTATTATAAAGGTAGCTGGCCTTTCGCTGCACGTTGAGCCCGCCCGGCAGGGTGCCGGTGGCGCTCAGGCCGTCCTCGATGGATTGCTTCATGGTCTTCCATACGGTCAGCAGGAAGTCCCAGATGTCCGGACCCTCGTTGAGCTCCACATAGTCGCTCAGGGTTGTGATATAGCGCCACTTGCAGAAGTCGGCAATCTCAGCGAAGGAGTGCTCGATATAGATCTCCTCGCTGTCGTCTGCCGGCCGGCCGGGGATACGGATGTCACCACCGCCGATGGACTCCACCCGCAGGCGGCTGATTTCCTGGCCATCCTTCAGGGCGATGAAGTCCAGGGTGTTTGGGTGGGCATCCGGCAGGTCCTCATCGGAGAAGAGGATCTGGGTGGGCAGGGGAGCCAGTGTTTCCCGCAGGACCCGGTCTGTGCCGTGGCCAACGCCGGTTTTGCTCAGAGATCCGTAGAGGATCACCCGGAAGGCATCTGCCTGGGGATTTTCCCCCCGGAAGAGCTTCGCTGCCCGCTCTGGGCCCATGGTATGGGAGGAAGAGGGACCCTTACCGATCTTATAAATTTCTCGAATGGATTTCATTGTGTGACCTCCAACGTTTATTGGGACTACTATACCAGAAAATCTGTCAAAAAACAATGCCGGAGACCAAAGAAAAGGCTTGACAGATGTGGTATAATAAATTGACTGATTCCATAAGAAATACACCTGAGAGGATGATATAAAAACATGGCAAAGGATAAAAAAGTAGAGCAGATCACCGACATGGAGGTGGACTTCGCCCAGTGGTACACCGATGTGTGCAAAAAGGCTCAGCTCATCGATTACTCTTCTGTGAAGGGCATTTTCATCTACCGGCCCTATGGCTATGCCATCTGGGAGAACATTCAGCATATCATGGATGCCGAGTTCAAAAAGGTGGGCGTGCAGAATGTCTACATGCCTATGCTGATCCCCGAGAGCCTGCTGCAAAAGGAGAAGGACCATGTAGAGGGCTTCGCCCCTGAGTGCGCTTGGGTCACCATGGGCGGCAGTGAGAAGCTGGAGGAGCGGCTGTGCATCCGTCCTACCTCCGAGACTCTGTTCTGCGACCACTTTGCCCAGGTCATCCAGTCCCACCGGGACCTGCCCATGAAGTATAACCAGTGGTGCAGCGTACTGCGTTGGGAGAAGACCAGCCGCCCCTTCCTGCGTCACCGGGAGTTCCTGTGGCAGGAGGGCCACACCATGCATGCCACCGCCGAGGAGGCCAAGGCCTTCACCGAGCAGATGCTGAACGTCTACGCTGACTTCTGCGAGGATGTGCTGGCCATGCCCGTGACCAGAGGCCAGAAGACCGAAAAGGAAAAGTTCAACGGCGCCGAGGCTACCTATACCATCGAGTGCATGATGCACGACCGGAAGGCCCTCCAGGCAGGCACCTCCCACTACTTCGGCAACGGCTTTGCCAAGGCTTTTGACATCACCTTTACCGACAAAAACAATCAGCGTACCAACCCCTACCAGACCTCCTGGGGCGTATCCACCCGTCTCATCGGCGGCATCATCATGACCCACGGTGACAACAACGGCCTGGTGCTGCCTCCCAAGATCGCCCCTGTCCAGGTGGTGATCCTGCCTGTGGCTCAGCACAAGCCCGGCGTTCTGGAGGCCGCCCAGCAGCTGAAGGATCGGCTGGAGCAGGCTGGGTTCCGGGTGAAGGTGGACGATTCCGACAACTCCATGGGCTGGAAGTGCGCTGAGTACGAGATGAAGGGTGTGCCTCTGCGCGTGGAGTGCGGCCCCCGGGACCTGGAGAATGACCAGTGCGTCCTGGTCCGCCGGACCGATCGGGAGAAGGTCACCGTTCAGCTGGAGGACCTGGAAAAGGCCGTGGCGGAGCAGCTGGCGCTGGTCCATCAGGGCATGTATGACCGGGCCCAAAAGAATCTGGAAGACCATATCTACGCGGCCCACTCCCTGGAAGAGGCCAAGGAGATCCAGGAGAAGAACGGCGGCTTTGTGAAGACCATGTGGTGCGGCAGCCAGGAGTGCGAGCTGAAGATGAAGGAAGTGGCCGGCATGTCCTCCCGCTGCATCCCCTTCCAGCAAGAGCACCTGGGCGATACCTGCGCCTGCTGCGGCAAGCCTGCCAGCAAGATGATCTACTGGGGCGTGGCGTACTAAATAAAAATCAACCGGGCTGTCCTTGATCGGGATGGCCCGGTTTTTGAAAACTTAAGAAAGGATTAAACCCAGCCTGGTTGACTTTTTGCCGGGAGTTTCGTATGATATCGCTAGTATAAAGGCGGCCTTCGGGAAAAAAGCCGGATGCCCCCATTTGCTCCACAGGAGGATGAATATATGAATAAAAAACGTTTGGCGGCCTTTGGCGCGGCTGTTTGCCTGGCGGCTTCTCTTGCCGGCTGCGGAAGCGACAAGACGGCCGTATATGTCCAGCAGGTCAGCGTGCTGTCCGGGATCTCGTCCACGGATAAGTTCTCTGCTATGGTGGTATCCGAAAATATTACGGAGATCAAAAAGGATTCCGACAAGGATGTGTCTGAGCTCCTTGTGAAGGAAGGCCAGGACGTAAAAGAGGGAGATCCCCTCTTTACCTACGACACGGACCAGCTGCAGCTGGCGGCGGACAAGCTGGACCTGGAGCGGGAGCAGCTGAATTCCAGCATGTCGGACTACGACACCCAGATTGGCGATTTGGAACGGGACCGGGATAAGGCCAGCGCTGACCGGAAGCTCCAGTATACCATCCAGATCCAGTCCCTGCAGGTCAGCAAGAAGGAAGCTGAGCTCAATATGAAGACCAAAGTGGCGGAGCTGGAGAAGGCCAGGAAGCTATTGGACAATGCCACCATCACGTCACCCGTTACCGGCCGCATTCAGTCCGTCAACGAGAACGGCACCGACAGCCAGGGCAATCCTGCGGCCTATATCACCATCCAGCAGGCAGGGGCCTACCGGGTCAAGGGCATCATTGGGGAGCTTCAGCAGAACGCCCTGCGCCAGGGGGATAAGGTCCTCATGACCTCCCGGGTGGACAGCAGCAAGACCTGGACCGGCACCGTCAGCCAGATCGACTACGAAAACCCGGTGAAGAATGACAACAATGGCTACATGATGAGCAGCAGCTCCGACTCCGTAAACCAGTCCAGCAAGTATTATTTTTACGTGGAGCTGGACGGCATGGAGGGCCTGATCATGGGCCAGCACCTGTATCTCCAGCGGGACAGCGGCGACGGCACCGTCTCCGGCGTGCCGGTGCAGAGCGCTTATATCTGCTTTGAGGATGACGGCAGCGCCTACGTCTGGGCAGAGGGCAGCCACGGCAAGCTGGAGAAGCGGACCGTTACCCTGGGGGAATACAACGAGGAAACGGACCTCTATGATGTCACTGGCGGCCTCAGCGAAACTGACTATATCGCTTTCCCGGATGCGGAGCTTTGCAAGCCCGGTGTGGCGGTGTCCCATACCCCGGTTGTTTCTGAGGAAGACGAGGGGACGCCCGATGCCGGCATGGATGGCGGTATGTCCGACGGCGGTATGGATGACGGCGGTATGGATGCCGGTATGGCGGATGGAGGCATGGCGGACGCCGGTATGGAGGACCCCATGAACTCTGAGGAAGCCCAAACGGACCCGGAGCAGACTCTGGAGACTCCGGAGACTGCGGACAGCGCCGGAGAACTCCAGGCGGACCCGGAATCTGTGGTGGATTCCTTCACGGAAGCGGGGTGACACCTTGAGCATTCTAAAACTGACAGACATCTGCAAGGATTATATGCAGGGCAAGGAGCCTGTGCGGGTGTTGAAAAACGTAAATCTGGAGGTCCAGAAGGGGGACTACATTGCCATTATGGGCCCTTCCGGCTCCGGCAAGTCCACCCTCATGAATATCATCGGCTGCCTGGATGTGCCTACTTCCGGCACCTATGAGATGGACGGCAAAAACCTCCAGAATCTGAACGATGACAACCTGGCGGAAATCCGGAACAAATATCTGGGCTTCGTATTTCAGAGCTATTACCTGATGCCCAAGATGGAGGCTGTGGACAATGTGGCCCTGCCGCTGCTCTATGCCGATGTGCCCCTGAAGGAGCGTCGGGAGCGGGCAGAGGAGGCCCTGAAAATGGTGGGACTGGAGGACCGGATCCATTTCCTGCCAAACCAGATGTCCGGTGGTCAGTGCCAGCGGGTGGCCATTGCCCGGGCCATTGTTACAAATCCGGCGCTGCTGTTGGCGGATGAGCCCACCGGCGCTTTGGACAGCAAGTCCGGCAAACAGGTCATGGAAATTTTTGACAGCCTGAGCGCCAAGGGCATGACCATCCTGATGATCACCCACGACTCCGATGTGGCTAAGTGGGCCAAGAAGACCTATCACATTCTGGACGGTGAGCTCTTCACCACATTGGAAGAAGGGGGAGCCTCTCATGAAGCATAAAAAGAAAGCGTTTGTTATCGGCGGTTCCGTTTTGGGAGCCCTGGCGATCGGCCTGGGCATCTTCGCCGGGGCAGCCAACTCCGGCAAAAAGCCTGTCTATGTCTATCCCTTTGATATTGCCGGTATGACAGACTACTGGGGGGACAGCCAGGAGAGCTATGGCCCGGTCCGTTCCGACAATATCCAGACCGTCATGCTCTCAGACACGCAGACCGTCACGGAGATCAACGTGAAGGTTGGGGATACAGTCAAGAAGGATGATGTGCTCATGTCCTACGACTCCACCCTGTCGGATCTGGCTTTGGAAAAGAAGCGGCTGAAGGTGGAGCAGCTGAAGCTCCAGCTCCAGCAGGAAAAGGACCGGCTGGCAGAAATCAACAATCTCCAGCCCTATACGCCCCAGCAGGGCGGCAGCACCTATATTCCGCCGGACGTAAACGGAGACGATGTCTTCCAGGCCGGGGAGACCTATCTGCCCAATACCACCTATACGGATGTGACCACCTGGTCCGGCGGATCCGGCAGCAGCAAGGACGATCCTGTGATCCTATGGGTCCGGCAGGATGGCAGCGTCTCTGCCAATATGGTCCGGGATGTGGCGGCCTTCCTGGAGGAAGCTCGCTACCGGAGCGCAAAGGCAGAGTATGATTCCGCCTATGAGGCCTACCTGGAGGCGAAAAAAGCCTATGACGATGCGGTTGCCGCCGGAGAGGACCCGGGAGAAGCGCCTGTGGCACCCACGCTGCCGGAGCGGGAAAGCATCACCAACTTCTATATGGTCCTGAAGGAGGCCTACGGTAACCACACCAAGGCCTACGCCTATGTCTATTTCGGTATGCACGTCTATCTGACGGACAGCGGCTACTATTTTACCCCCTTTGATGCCTCCAATGTGAACGACTACACCAAGGATGCCGTGGACTACGGCGGCACCGTCGTTGACGAGCCCGATGTGCCGGAGGGAACGGTATACACTCTGGCGGAGATCGTGAAAATGCGGGAGGATCAGCAGAAGACCATCCTGGACGTGGAGTACAATATCAAAGTCGCCGAGGCGGAATACAGCATTGCCCAGCGGGAGACCAAGGACGGCAAGGTCCGTTCCGAGGTGGACGGCAAGGTGGTCTCTGTCCTCACGGAGGAGGAGGCCAAAGAGACCAAGCAGCCCATTATCAAGGTTTCCGGCGGCGGCGGCTACTATGTGGTGGGCTCCGTCAGTGAGCTGGTCCGGGACAGGCTGACCATCGGCAGCGAAGTGACCATCAACGATTACCGCAACGGCAATATGTGTACCGGTACTGTGGAGTCTATCGGCGATTACCCCACGGACAACGGCTACGGAAATGGCAACCAGAACGTGAGCTACTATCCCTTCAATGTCTTCGTGGATGAGTCCGCGGACCTGGTGGGAGGCAGCTACGTCAACATCAGCTATTCTCTCAACGATGACGAAGGGGGCATTTACCTGGCAAATGCCTTTATCCGCAAGGAAAACGGAGAGAATATCGTCTATGTCCAGGGACCCAACGGTAAGCTGGAGAAGCGAACCGTAGTGACCGGCAAGACCGTCTGGGGCAGCTATAAGGAGATCCTCTCCGGCATCACCACCGAGGACAAGGTCGCCTTCCCCTACGGGAAAAATGTTAAGGTCGGAGCGTCCACGGAGTTGGGTGACTACAGCACCCTCTACGGGAACTAAGGAGGTGCATCTATGGTAGAAAATATTCATTTGGCCTTTGAGGGCATTTGGAGCCACAAGCTCCGGTCTGTCCTGACCATGCTGGGCATCATCATCGGCATTGCCGCCATCATCACTATTGTTTCCACCATCAAGGGCACCAACGAGCAGATCAAGCAGAACCTCATTGGCGCAGGCAACAACGTGGTCACGATCCAGCTGAACCAGAACGGCAACCAGTACGATCTGGGCTGGAATCAGGTGCCGGACTGCGTTCGCCCGATTACGGAAGAAACCCGGCAGGAACTGAAGGACATCTCCGGGGCAGAGGAGGTTTCTCTGTACACCTATCGCCAGTACGTGGACGGATTTTATTATCAGGATACCTCCTTCAACGGCAACCTGATCGGTGTGGACGACCATTATATGAGTGTCTACGGACTTCAGGTCCGTTCCGGCCGGGGCTTCACGGAGAAGGATTATACCGAATTCCGCAATGTGGCACTGATCGATAGCACTGCCGCGAAGAGCCTGTTCAGCGGCGTGAATCCAATCGGCAAGGAGATCGAGTTCGGTTCCAGTGTGTACACGGTGGTGGGCGTTGTTGGCCCCAGCGAGGAATTTGTCCCCACCATCAACAGCATGAACGACTACTATCTCTACGTCAATGACGGCTCCGGCAATATCTATTTCCCGGACGTGCTGTGGCCCGCCCTTTATCAGTTTGACGAGCCCCAGAGCGTTGCCATCAAGGTCAAGAATACGGACGTCATGGCCTCTGTGGGCAAGAAGGCGGCAGACCTGCTGACGGGAAGCCAGATCATCGGCACGGACACGGGCTTTGACTACCGCAGCGCCGATATGCTGGAGCAGGCCCAGCAGCTGCAAAACATGAGCAAATCCACCAACACCCAGCTGATCTGGATTGCCAGTATTTCCCTGCTGGTAGGCGGCATCGGCGTTATGAACATCATGCTGGTGTCCGTCACCGAGCGGACCAGCGAGATCGGTCTGAAAAAGGCCCTGGGTGCTAAGAAAAAGCGCATTCTATTGCAGTTCCTGACGGAAGCGGCCGTGCTCACCAGCATCGGCGGTATCATCGGCGTTCTCACAGGCATTGGCCTGGCGGAGCTGATTTCCGGCCTGATGCAGATTCCCGTGGCCATCAGTGCCCCGGCAATCATCATCGCCGTGGTATTCTCCACCCTCATCGGTGTGATCTTCGGCCTGCTGCCCGCCACCAAGGCCGCAAACCTGAACCCCATCGACGCACTGCGCAGAGTATAAGCAAAAATCCCGCCCAACCGGCGGGATTTTTTGTGTCAAGGCTTCGAAGCAGTGAAAAAGGCCGCTGTCTGCTGCCGGGAAACCGGCAGCGGGACAGCGGTCCTGTGTTATTTCCGGAAAAGCTTCTTTTTCAGGCGGAAGGCATAGGGGTATCTTGGTTTATCCCAGCGCCACATCCAGCGCCATCATGATGCTGAAGCCCACCGCAAAGGCCAGCGTGCCAAGATTGGAATGCTTGCCCTGGGACATTTCCGGGATCAGCTCCTCCACCACCACATAGACCATCGCGCCCGCCGCAAAACTCAGCAGATACGGGAGCGCCGGGACGATCAGTCCTGCGCCGAGAATGGTCAGCACGGCCCCAATCGGCTCTACGATGCCGGAAAGCACACCGCCAAGAAACGCCCGTCCCTTGCTCTCACCCTCTGCCCGGAGCGGCAGGGAGATGATCGCCCCTTCTGGAAAATTTTGAATGGCGATGCCAATAGATAGCGCCAGAGCGCCGGTTGCCGTGATTTGTGCGCTGCCAGAGAGAACCCCTGCGTAAACCACACCAACAGCCATCCCTTCCGGGATGTTGTGAAGCGTCACAGCCAGTACCATCATGGTCGTTTTTTTGAGCTGACTTTTCGGCCCCTCTGCCTGATTGCTTTTTGCATGGAGATGGGGGATCAGGTGATCCAGCCCCAGCAGGAACAGAATGCCGATCCAGAATCCGGAAAAGGCAGGAGGAACGACAGCTTCCCCATCCACGCCGCCTGTTCCATCGCAGGAATCAGCAGACTCCACACAGAGGCCGCTACCATCACACCGGCGGCAAAGCCGGTCAAAATGCGCTGTATGGCATCACTGAGCTGCTTGCGCATAAAGAACACACAGGCCGCGCCCAGCGTTGTGCCGAGGAAGGGGATCAGAATTCCGTAAACGGTTTGTCTCATGCAGTTGGCTGCCTTTCTTTCACACTCGTTTCTTTTGATATCCGCAGTCGCAGTAGGGGCCGCCGGAGGCGAGG
>OIZT01000844.1_pt1 | contig 16192 bp, 8 predicted proteins | sample 1588611 | NCBI WGS metagenome assembly OIZT01 (sample SAMN03283278) | human gut metagenome | biome: human-associated habitat; material: feces | host: Homo sapiens | place: Peru | collected 2012
TACTCAAAGGTTGGGTATATATCGCCAACGGAGCAGAGCTCACCATCGAGCCAGGTACCATCATCAAGGGTGACAAGCAGACAAAGGCTTCGCTCATAGCAGAACGTGGCGGTAAACTTATAGCTCAGGGAAGCGCTTCGGAGCCTATAGTATTTACATCAGAAGAGGCTCCTGGCAACAGAAAGCCTGGTGACTGGGGTGGCGTAATCCTATGCGGTAAGGCTCGCAACAACCAGACAGAGATGCAGATTGAAGGTGGTCCTCGTACAAAGCATGGTGGCAACGACGATGCCGACAATTCTGGTGTATTGAGCTACGTAAGAATAGAGTTTGCAGGATATCCTTTCAATACCGATCAAGAAATCAATGGTCTTACTCTCGGTTCTGTAGGTAGTGGCACCAAGATTGACCACGTGCAGGTTTCATACTCTAACGATGACTCATACGAATGGTTTGGTGGTACAGTAAACTGCAAATACCTCGTAGCATACCATGGTTGGGACGACGACTTCGATACCGATAATGGCTACTCAGGTGCCGTACAGTATGGTCTCTCTGTTCGTAACGCCAAGATTGCTGATAAATCACAAAGCAACGGCTTCGAGAGCGACAACAACGCTGGTGGTTCAGATGTTAATCCTTACACCACAGCAACATTCAGCAACATCACCTTTATCGGTCCAAAGATGCAGACTGGTGTAAACTTCCAAAACACAACAGATTTCATCACAGGCGGTAAGCTCAACCCTAACAATGGTTCTGCTCTCGGCAAATTCCAATCAGCTATGCAGATTCGCCGTTCTTCACGCTTGAATGTAATCAACTCTGTAGCTGCAGGATGGCCTATAGGCCTCATCATTGATGGTGAAAAGGGCGACACACCAGCTCAGGCTAAAGCAGGCACCTTACACTTCCACAACAATGTGTTTGCAGGCATGGATATCATCGGTTCTGATGCCAACAAGGTATACGAAGATGTGCTCTACGATGCTACCAATAAGAAAGTAATTGATGCTAACCAGCGCTCATACTCTTCAACCTTCTTCTATCTCGAAGCTATGAAGAACAAAGCCTACGATGATGCTTCAGCTCTCTTGCTTACCGACGCTATCAACCTCGGTTCACCATTCATGCCAACAGCAACAAGTCCTTTGCTTAGCGGAGCATCATTCGATGGCGAGAACATAGCATGGCTCGACAAGGTATCATACGTAGGAGCATTCAACGCAACAGACAACTGGCTCGCAGGTTGGACCAACTTCGATCCACAAAATGCAAAATACTAAATAATAAAGAATAAAAAACTTAGAAACTGAAGTAGGCAACGCTATATATATTAAGCCCCTACTATCAATCACCCTACCCCATACTAAAAACCAACATTAAAGCCATTTCATGGAGCAATTCCATGAAATGGCTTTTCTTCTTTTTATTCTATTAACTCATTATGCTTTATTTCTCTTCTCCTACCACCCACACGATATCGCCTACTTCGAAGCGACGGTTAGGATTCATCATGGTAAGGTTTTTCTGTCCCTCTTCCACTCCCACAACCATGAAGTTATAGCGTTGGCGCACATTGCTTTCTTTAAGCGTTTTGCCAACAAGCGGACTATCGGCAGTGATGACGAGCTTCTGAAGTTTCATCTCACGATGTTCGATGTCGGCATCCTCCGGCAATAACTCTGCCTGCATAGCTGCATTCATTATATTAAGCTGTTCGTCGTTGCCTATAGCTTGCAGCTTATCGCCCACAAAGAGCATCATGTTGCCATCAGGTATGTTTATGCGATGGCTACCACGCAGAATACTGCTAACATGCACTCCGAAGCGATTGCCGAGCTTGAGTTGAGCAAGAGTTTTGCCAGCCCAAAGCGAGTCGACAGGTACTATAAACTCAGAGATATGGATATCACGATCAAGGAGATGACCCTCAAAGAGTGGACGACGTTTGCCACTAACCTGTGCTTCAATATCGCGCGAACGAAGGTTTTGCACAAAGAGTCGCTCAAGACGTATGCTACGATGTTTTAGTCGGCGCGACAAAGCCATGAGCAATATCACCACAAGTGCGATAGTGATGATTAATGCGTTTTGGAATCGTGACAGATAGTTGCAGATATAGAATATGAAGCCTGCGCCTATTGCCACACGCACCAAGACTGTAAATATCAACGGCAAACGATTGAGTCGACTTTCTGTCCATAGAGCTTTAAACTCCTCGCTATGATTTTTCTTCATAATCATAGAACGCAAGAATGGCGAAATCATAGCCACGGTAAGGATACCAGTTATTCCATTTGCCCACCAATGAAGTTCCCATCCTGGTAGCAGTCTACGCATGAAAGGAAGGAATAGCGAGAGCATTATAGCTACTACTGCAACCGAGAGGATTGAATATATCACCACATTCCACGCCATGGCTTTGAGCAGCGCACGCCAATGGTTGTTCTCGGTTTGAGTGGTATGGTGAATAGCTCCCATATGGTCGAGTCGGCGAATCCATTTACGTGGCAATCTACGTTCCATAAATTCGTAGCATGGTATAGCTGCCTTTATCATATATGGCGTAAGGAAGGTTGTGATAACAGATACCGCTACGACAACAGGATAAAGGAAGTCGCTTATCACACGAAGCGACAGTCCCAACGAGGCTATGATAAAGGCAAACTCACCAATCTGAGCCATAGAGAATCCACATCGCATGGCAGTCTTTAGTGGTTGACCGCTAAGCATGAAGCCCATGGTGCCAAAGATGGCTTGACCAACTAATATTGTGAGTACGAGCACAAGAATAGGCACGGCATAGCTCACAAGGATAGCTGGATCGACAAGCATACCTACAGAGACAAAGAAGATAGCTCCAAAGAGGTTTTTAACAGGCTCTACTACAGTAGTAATCTTGTCGGCTTCGATAGTTTCGGCAAGAATGCTTCCCATAACGAAAGCTCCAAAGGCAGAACTGAAGCCTACGGTAGTTGACAATACAGCCATAGCACAACAGAGTCCGAGTGCCACTACCACAAGAGTCTCGTCGTTCATCAGTCGGCGTGTTTTGCGGAGGAAAGGTGGAATAAGGAATATTCCCACCACAAACCACAACACAAGGAAGAACACTATCTTGCCCACACTCTCTATCATCATGCTACCATTAGGATTGGCTCCACGCGCTATCGTAGACAGCATCACCATCATCACAATGGCAAGCACGTCTTCCAATATCAGCACACTCATCACAAGACCAGCAAAGCGTTGTTGCCGTAAGCCAAGGTCGTCGAGAGCCTTATAGATAATGGTGGTAGACGACATGGCAAGCATACCTGCAAGAAACAGGCAGTTCATGCGGCTCCAGCCAAACATGGTGCCAACACCTGTGCCCAGCGCCATCATACAGAAGATAATGGTGAGGGCTGCTATGACAGGCGCCATGCCCATCTTCAGAATCTTTTTGAACGAGAAGTCAAGACCGAGCGAGAACAATAAGAACATCACTCCGATATCTGCCCACGTCTGTATATCTGCTTTGTCAACTACCGACATCAGATATGGCATGTGTGGACTCACCAGGAATCCAGCTACGATATATCCCAACACCAATGGTTGGCGTAGCTTCTTGAATAATAAAGTGACAAGACCTGCCACCATTAGGATTAGTGCCAGGTCTTGTATCAAATGGGGTATCTCAGCCATTTATTTTTAATTAGTCATTGTATGTACCGGTTATTTCGCAAATCTTCACTATCACGTCGACAGCCTTCTGCATCACTTGTATGCTCACAAACTCGTAAGGTCCGTGGAAGTTTACTCCGCCAGCAAAGATATTTGGACAAGGCAAGCCCTTGAAGCTTAGTTGTGCTCCATCGGTTCCGCCACGAATAGGCTCTACCTTTGGACGTACGCCTGTTTCCTGCATAGCACGAAGCACGATATCGATGACATGCATGTTGTCATCAATCTTCTCCTTCATATTATAATATTGGTCGTTGAGCTTCACACTCACGGTACCCTCGCCATACTTAGCATTCATCTTGTTGGCAATATCGAGGAAGAACTGCTTACGGTCTTCGAATTTTTCGCGATCGTGGTCACGGATGATATAGCTCATCTTAGCCTCCTCAGTACGTGTCTCCATGCTTATCAGATGGTAGAAGCCCTGATAACCCTCTGTAGTTTCAGGGATATCGGTTTCAGGGATAAGGCTATTGAATTCGCATGCCAAACGGTTAGCATTAATCATCTTACCCTTAGCATAGCCTGTATGCACGCTCACACCCTTGATAACGACCTTAGCTCCTGCTGCGTTGAAATTCTCAAACTCAAGCTCGCCTAAGTCGCCACCATCCATAGTGTAAGCCCATTGGCAACCAAACTTCTCTACATCGAAATGATGGGCACCCATACCAATCTCTTCATCTGGATTGAAGCCTACACGGATGTCGCCATGCTTTATCTCGTCGTGGTCGCATAGATAACACATAGCTTGCATTATCTCTGCAATACCTGCCTTATCGTCAGCTCCGAGCAATGTATGACCATCGGTAACGATGAGGTCTTCGCCAATATGGCTATTAAGTTCTGGGAATTTTGTTGGTGAAGAAACTATGCCTGGCGAAAGTTCTATGTCGCCACCTTGATAATTCTCCACGATACGTGCTTTCACGTCTTTACCGCTACAATCTGGGCTAGTGTCATAGTGAGATATGAAACCTATTGTTGGTACAGTTTTTTTGGTGTTGCCCTTTAGAGTGGCATATACATAGCCCTTGTCGTCCATTTCAACATCTGTAAGTCCCTCGCGAACGAGTTCTTCTTTCAGATAGTTGGCAAACACAAGTTGCTTTTCGGTACTTGGGACCGAAGTGGAATCTTCGTTCGACTGTGTATCGAACTTGGTGTAATTTAGAAATCTTTCTGTTATATTCATAGTCTTGTAAACAAGTGATGTTTTGAAATTAATGCGCAAATATACCTATTTATTTTAAAATAGCGAAGAGATTTCTCACATATTTATATTATAAGTAGGTATTCATAATTATTTATATAATAACAGCATCACCTACCATAGCATCTATAGCCTCATATAACAGTTACGTAGGAGCCGCTACGCGCCTTTATATCTGAGATTATATCTACTATACTATTTAATACTCTTAAATATAAAAATAATTAAGAACACCTACTTATATAGGTTTTCAAAAGCTCAACAGCCAAGCCGATTAACGGTATAAAGGCATGATGGAGGATTATAATGGGAAGTTGTGGCAGTCAAAATGCCAATTCTTTGATATGCATCAAGAATTACATATTTAATGAATAATTTACTGGAAAATATTTGTTGTGTTCGCACACAATGCTTACCTTTGCATCGTCAAAAGGACAAAAGATTGATTCAGAAAGATTGTTTAGGTTAGTAATAGTTTAGGTTTTTAGTTATTTAAGATCAGGATTCTATTAAGGTATTGAGTCTTAGAAAAAGGTAAAAAAGAAAGATTGTTCAGGAAGGTATAAGTCTTAAGAAAAGGTAAAAAGGAAAGATTGTTCAGGACGACAGGTATTAGGTTAAGGTAAAAAAGAAAGATTGTACAGGACGACAGGTATTAGGTTAAGGTAAAGAAAGAAAGATTGAACAGGACGACAGGTATTAGGTTAAGGTAAAGAATAAAGGATTGTTTCAGGCAGGTATTAGATAATAAGGTAAAAAGAACAGAGAAAAGATTGATAGGATAGCATAGAGATGTTGAAAGCCTGGCTTGCAGTTAGAAACTGCTAGCAGGCATATTGGGGACGGGCGCGTTCCTTTTTTTTTGCCCTTTTGCTAACTATATATCTTTTATCACATAAATTTCGCTTGTATTCTTCAAATTACGAAGATAGAATAACGACAACTATGTTATAGCTGTTCGCTATCTGCTATATTTCAAACAATTAGCGAACAGCAAAGCTTCTACATAGTTTTTTTCTTAGAGTATTTATTCTAAGAGTTCTATTAGAACTTCAATTCTTTGAGTATGTTGCCATCCATGTCGAGCACCTGGATATGGCGATTCTCATAAATAGCAAGAGTTGGCAGATTGCCTCCCTTTGGGAATGTTGGCGAACCTGTATTGCATACTACTGTACCTTCTGCATCAACATCGAGGTGCCAAAGATGTGTGTGACCGTAGAAGAGCACATCGGCATGGCATGATGGTTTGTGGTCGGGATTATAGATATGACCATGTGTGAGCCAAATGCGTGTACCATTGTCAACAAGAAGCATAGAATCTTGGAGCACAGGGAATTGAAGTAGCATTTGGTCTACCTCTGAGTCGCAATTACCACGTACAGCCACTATATCCTTAGCCATAGCGTTGAGTCGTTCAACTATAGCCTTTGGGTCGAGACCTTCAGGCAATCCGTTGCGAGGACCATAGTTGATAATATCGCCAAGCAGGCATAGCATATCACATTTATTATCGGCATATATCTTTAATGCCTTTTCCAACGATGGCAAAGAGCCGTGTATGTCGGAGAGAATAAGATACTTCATCGTATTTTTATTGTAGTTTTTTTATTGTTATCTAATAGAACCTATCAGAATAAGGCTCAGCTATCTATATCTGATGATGCAAATTTAGCAATTTATTTTGTTTTAGCAAAATTGCTTAGTGTTGTTTCAGCTTTTTACCTAAATGCTTATACAACCACACGAAGGCTGGAATAAGGAATAAATCTGCCATTACCCATGCTACAGGGTCACCATAACAAACACCATACCATGCAAAAGCTGGTACAAGCCATAAGCTAACTCCACAACGGGCTATCATCTCCATCACACCACTAAGCATCGAGAAATTGCTATAACCCAAGCCTTGTATGCTGTAGCGAAATATCGTGAGCAGTCCGAGACAAGGGAAGAAATAGTTGGCTATTCGCATAAACTGGGCTGCAAGATTCACCACCTCAACTTCACCACTATCAACAAATAGCATCATCATATTATTGGCAAAAGGATAGATAATGGCAAAGGTAAAGATAAAATATACCACCATCACCTTGATGGCAGCTTTCACTCCCAGCTCTACTCTATCCAACTTGCCCGCACCAATATTCTGTCCGCAGTATGTAGCCATAGCCATGCCAAGATTTTCAAACACACAGGTGAAGAGATATTTTATTCGCATTGATGCTGTGAAGGCTGCTACATATATAGTACCCAATGCGTTATTGGCACTCTGCAGCATCACTATACCTATGCCGGTGATAGAGAATTGTAAGCCCATAGGTACACCATTGTTGAGCAATATGCTAACCTTCTTGTTATCGTATTCTCGCTCGTTGCCTTGCGGAATGAGTATTTGCATATGCTTTTTGATATACCACACACAAAGAGCTACCGAAAAGCCTTGCGACAGCCATGTAGCAATACCGGCTCCTTCTACACCCAACCCCATAATGAGAATCAACACCACATCGAGCAATATGTTGACAAGCGAAGCAGCGATAAGGAAATAAAAAGGTTGCTTAGAATTTCCCAACGCTCTAATCTGACCCGACAGCAAATTGTAGGCTATAGTAAATGGTATAGCTGCAAACTGCAATATAAGAAAGGTGTAGGCATCATCAAAGACATCGGCAGGGGTGTTTACAAGATGCAATATCTTACCACAGAAGATGCACGACAAAAAGGTTATGACCACAGCTAAGACTATAGCTATGCGGATGCTATTGCTAACATAGGCTCGCATCTTGGCATAATCTTTAGCGCCAAAAGCTTGAGCCACAGGAATAGCAAAACCTGCACATGAGCCATTACAAAAGCCCATTATCAAAAACATAATACTCGACGATGCTCCTACTGCTGCCAATGCTTCAACTCCAATCCATCTGCCCACAATAGCAGCATCGATGATGAGATACATCTGCTGTAGAATGTAGCCCATGATAAGCGGAATAGCAAAACTGGTAATAGCTCTTAGTGGCGAGCCTACGGTCATGTCGTTAACGCTATTGTTATTCATTTAGTTACCCTTTTAAGTTATAATGCTATAATATAATTATGTATATATATAATAATGTTGGTGCAAAATTACTAAATATATCGTTAACATGATAGCTAAACAACTCAGTTTTTTGTACCTTTGCATCATATATAAATCAGCATACAACAACTTTGAGCAAACATAAATGAAAAAGACAATACCAGTTATAGGCATGGCATGCTCTGTTTGTGCAGCCAACGTAGAACGTAAACTCAATTCTTTAGATGGTATCAACTCTGCCACGGTTTCGCTTGCAGGCCGCACGGCATTGGTAGACTTCAATCCTGAGCAAATAACGCTCGAAGATATGAAACGCGAAATCAGCAATGCAGGCTACGACCTAGTGATAGAAGAAAACCGTAGTGCTGAGGAGATAAATCGTAGAGAGTTTACACTATTGAAACGCAAAACCATTGGCTCGTGGATATTCTCCCTTTTGGTGATGGCATTCAGCATGGGATGGATTTCGATGGGTGCAGAATCGGAGCTGGCAGCACGCAACATAAACAACCAAATGGCTTTGATTATTGCATTGGTGAACATGATATGGTGTGGTAAAGGCTTCTATATCTCAGCATGGAAGCAGCTAAAACATGCCACAGCAAACATGGACTCGCTTGTGGCGCTAAGCACGATGATTGCCTTTTTGCTAAGTGCTTTCAACACCTTTTGGGGTGATGATGTTTGGGGAGCAAGAGGCATAGAATGGCATACTTATTTCGATGCCTCGGTGATGATCATAACCTTTGTGCTTACCGGAAGATGCTTGGAGGAGAAAGCTAAAGACAGCACAGCAAGTAGCATACGCCATTTGATGGGATTGCAGCCAAAGACTGCCCGACTTATAGATGGCGACAAGATAGAAGAGGTGCCTTTGTCAACAATAGGTCGAGGCGATGTGATAGAAGTTAGAGCTGGCGAAAAGATTCCTGTAGATGGCATTGTGACCGAAGCTGAGAGTTTTATGACTGCCGATGCTGCATATATCGACGAGGCTATGATTACAGGCGAGCCTACACCTGTGGCTAAACGCAAGGGCGACTCGGTGATGGCTGGCACCATACCAAGTCAAGGCAAACTACGCATGCGAGCTATGCAGATAGGCGAAAAGACAGCTTTGGCTCAGATAATTAGAATGGTGCAAGAGGCTCAAGGAAGCAAGGCGCCTGTGCAACGCATAGTAGACAAGGCGGCATTGGTGTTTGTGCCTGTGGTGGCAGCAATAGCGTTAGTAACCTTCATTGTTTGGTGGGCTATCGGTGGCAATGCCGCCCTACCCCAAGCCATTCTTTCAGCAGTAGCTGTGCTGGTGATAGCTTGTCCGTGTGCTATGGGATTGGCTACTCCTACAGCCTTGATGGTGGGCATGGGAAAGGCTGCCGAGAAACAAATTCTGATAAAGGATGCTGCGGCTTTGGAAAGACTAAGAAAGGTTGACGCTTTGGTTATTGACAAGACCGGAACGCTCACCATTCCGAATCAGAATGTAGACTTCACAAAGGCAGACGATATAGATCTTGAAACTCGCGAAACACTAAAGCCTAATGCAGCTGAGGCAATGAGCATTCTGCAGAAAGACGGTATAGAGGTGTGGATGATGAGTGGCGACAAAGAGGAGGCTGCAAGCTATTGGGCTCAGAAGGCTGGCATACAGCACTATCAGAGCAAGGTGAAGCCAGATGACAAACAGGCTTTGGTGAAGAAACTACAGGACGAAGGTAAGATGGTGATGATGGTTGGCGACGGCATCAACGACACACAGGCTTTGGCTCTTGCCGATGTAAGCATGGCTATAGGTAGGGGTACGGATGTGGCTATGGATGTGGCACAAGTCACGCTAATGGGCGACGACCTCATGGCTATTCCCGAAGCTGTAAAATTGAGCCGTAAAACGGTAAGCATGATATGGCAAAACCTATTTTGGGCTTTTGTCTACAATATAGTGTGCATTCCGCTTGCTGCTGGTGTTTTACACATCTTCGGTATCGACTTCCAGATTACCCCTATGTGGGCAAGTGGACTTATGGCATGCTCGAGCCTTAGCGTAGTACTAAACTCACTAAGGCTGAAGCTCGGATAGAAAAGATTGCAAAGAGGGGTGTGTCAAAAGTTCAAACAGCACGCCCAGAATGGGCAGAAGTTCTTAGCCCAGGGCAACACCCTGGGAGGAATAGTAATTAATAAGTAAAGCGTCCTGTAAGGACAAAAGTATTGATACATAGTTAATTATGTAGGCTTTTGTCCTTACAGGACGCTTGGTTTATATTTTCTCTTTTACCCAGGGCGTTGCCCTGGGCTAAGAACATATTGGGCTTTCAGCCCGCTTTGCTTGACTTTTGCCCCCTTGCTTTCTACTAACTTTTTATTAGCCTTTCTTTAACCATAATCCTATACGAATTTGAACGAATACAAAAAACTACAAAATTTTGATTAACAACTATATTTTTTGCTATTCTAACAAATTATCATACTGATAATCAATTCTCTTTAAATGCTTTTTACTATTTTTGCATATACCTAACAACAAAACTACAACTAAAAACATGAACATTAAACAAAAGACATGGCATGCTGCATGCATGACAGTGTGCCTATCAATAGCACCAGCACTTGCTAATGGACAAACGTTTGATTTCGAAGATTGCGAAATCGGACAAAAATTCACTATGTGGAATGTAGACCAAGGAAACATTACCGATGAAGCTAAGGCGGTAGCTGAAGTGGTTGCCGACCCTACAAATCCTAACAATAAGGTGTTGCACATCACCGTTAAGACTTGGGGAACATTCGTTACCCTCACACTTCCACCGGAATTAGCAGGTCATCTGCTTACTGACAGTAAATCTACACTCAGCTTTGACCTATATCGCCCTACCACAGATGCAGACGATTGGAAACAGTTTCATGCTTATCTCGGCAACGACAAATTATATCAAGACGAGAGCTATCCTTACCAAGGCGATAAAGGACAATGGATAGCGAAACAATATCCTCTTGGTAAGGTAACAACAGCTACCGACGACGAAAGAAATCTACATATCGGTATCCATCACAACAATTCTGAATATTATATTGACAATGTGCGATTAAAAGGACAATACGATGACTATTTTGTGGCTTCAAACAGCAACGACCTCATCGATATATGCAAGGAAAACACAGCGTCTGACTATATGGTATGGAATACACCTACACTAATTCCGGAAAATGAAACATTGAATATACGAACAGCTCGCTATAGTTATCTGAATAGTAAGATGGAAGGAGCTGGCATAATAAATCTATATGCTGGTGGCGAACGCACATATCTTGGTAGCAACGAGAAAAACAACAAAAACTATCATCCAGACTGGTCGCTATTCAATGGCACCTTGAATATTTTCCCATACAAAGATGTAGAAGCCAATGCTGGCTTTTATGGATTAGTATGGATGTCGGGCAAGACTTTCGCACCAGATAATGCTGCGCAAAATGCTGCTGACGGCAATATAAACCCTTGTTTTGCAAATACTAAAGTAGTGCTACACGATGGCGCAACCATAGCTTGCGAAAGTGGTAAACGCGGACTACGCATAGCTCATCTCGACACAGAAGAAGGCTCTACTATTTATGGATATCTGAAAGCAAAGGTTAACAACGACGCCTACTACATGGTTGGTGGCGACAATAGCGACGGAACTCTCGCTGGAAGAATAATACCTATGGGAGGCTCAAACCTAAATATAAAGGTAGGACTTGTGAAAGAGGGTAAGGGTACTTATCGCATCACAGGCAACCAAAACTTGATAACAGGCGGCATCCGCATCATTGATGGTGCTGTAATGGCAAATAATGATGTAAAAAAAGCTGAGACAGGAAAACTATCTGGAGCTATAGGTCAACAGACTTCTGCACAAACACCAGGTATATACGTAATGAGCAAAGGTTTGTTAGGAGGCGTAGGCAGTATTGGCTCTACTGTAGACCTATACGGAACTCTCGCTCCTGGTGATGGTGGCATAGGCACTCTAATGCTAAAGAACTTCGCAACTAAAGAGAAACCTAATTTGGTATTACATCCAAAATCGAAGATACGAATGGAGGTCACAGATGGCGAACACTATGACCAGCTTGTTGTTGATGGCAACATATCTATAAGCAACAAGATGGAGGACTTCAGCGAATCTAACGAAAAGCCACGTATGTATATCACACTAACAAGCAACCCTACACTCGCTGTTGGCGATGAACTAAAACTCATAACTTGCAATTCTAAAGATGAAGCATTAGACTTCGATGTAAGATACCCAAAGCAATATACATGGAAGAGTGACATCAAAGAAATTGATGGTAAATTTGCTATTGTAGCATGTGTCACCTCTTTAGAATATGGTGGACAGGGTGAATGGAAAGAAGATAGCGACGAAGAAACAAAGACCGACACTACGACTATAGATATTGAAAAAGAAAAGGCATATAGCGATCCACTACGAACATATACCGAAAAGCAAGGAAAATATATTGGCACTTGTGTATCTCTATATGATAACAAGATAAATATAGATGACGAAAATGATAGCAAGACTCGCCAACTGATAGACCAGTTCAATATGGTGGTATGCGAAAACGAAATGAAGTTTGATACCACAGAACCTAACCAAGGCGAATTCAACTATTATAATGGCGACCGACTTGTGGCATTTGCTCAAAAGCATAACATGCGAGTAAGAGGACATGCCTTGGTATGGCACTCGCAGGTGGCACAATGGTTGAGCAAAGATGGCAAGAAGAACGACAAGAACTTCACACAGCAACAACTGCTCGACATTATGAAAAACCATATCGATAATGTGGCAGGTCACTATAAAGGAAAGGTGGCAGAATGGGATGTTTGTAATGAGGTGTTGGATGACGACCAATCAATAGTTCGTACCGACCCTAACGGCTTCAAACTTCGTACAGCTTCTATCTGGAACTTCGCAGGCGAAGACTATATAGAGAAGGCTTTCCGCTGGGCTCGTGAGGCTGCACCTGATGCACAGCTTATACTCAACGACTATGGCGTAGAATTCCAAGGTCAGGCAAAGGCTGAAGCTTTCTACAACTTGGCTAAGTATCTGAAGGAGAAAGGCGTGCCTATTGACGGTGTAGGATTGCAATGCCACCTTGATGTTGGCAACGTAGATATTAATAAGCTCAAAGCTACTATCGATCGCTTCAAAGCCATCGGATTACGCTGCGTAATCACAGAGCTCGACCTTGGTATGGACGACAACGAAGCCAACCGCATGCAACAGGCTAAGGACTATTATAATATTGCTCGCATAGCTATGGAGTCTGACAACTGCAATGAGCTAATGATATGGGGATTGACAGATGCTATGACATGGCGTGGTGGTCGCAACCCATTACTCTACGACTCTAACCTCACGCCAAAGCCTGCCTACTATGGTATGCACCAAGGATTGCGTGAAACTTCGTCGACACCAACGGCTATATCACCACTACCCTATGGTAAACCATCAGCAACACATGTTGTAGCTGAAACTTACTACAATCTACAAGGGCAACGCATCACATCATCTGCTGCAGATAGTATATATATTACAAGCCAACTAATGAGCGATGGAAGTGTGAGAAACAAAAAGGTCATTAACCGATAATAACCACAAAGCCTACACGTATATACATCTCTGTAAATATGTATATATGTGTAGGCTTATTTTTAATTAACTACCTAAGATTTATCAACTATGAGTATTATTCGTTCAGTTCTCTATATTTAATATAGTCGGTACGATTGCTTACACGGCGAAGAACCCAAATATTGCATTCCTTATATTCGGTACTACCCTTTTCTTCAGTAAAGCAGGTATATAACTTTGCTGTTTCACCATCAAACTCCAACAATTCGGTATAAGGTGCAACAAATCTATCGTTCTTGATATCAAATGGATAATACTCAGATCCATCCAAATGCCATTCGTTGCTTTCATCGCTATACTCTAAGAAACCAATTCGCTTATCAGGGAAGAACACATAGTAGTTGTTCTCATTTTCCACATTTCCATCCCAGCGGTCTATCTCAGTATCGTTCTTTGTTTCATATCCCTTTGCATGACTAATAAGCCAAGTGCCCACAATATTGTCTATAGTTATAGGCTGCAGAGCATCTGGACGTGCTGGATTTTTGTTTGTCTCTGTACGCAACACATCTGTACGTTTGCTTATACGCACGATGGAGTCAACATAGCATTTTGAGCGATTGCCGTCTACGAATTTATAGTCTATCACCATCTTATTGCCTTCGAGCACAAGAATCTTTCCTTCGAAATCATCACTCTTACTCTCCACCTTACCGTTGGTGATAGTGAAAGGATACATACCGTCTTCATTCCATTGTCCTTCTATATCCTCGCTATACTCCATAAATGTAATCACCTTGTCGGGGGTAAACACGAAGCAATTCAAATCAGCCTCTACATCTTTATTCCAACTTTCAGTAATAGTTGTGCCCTCCATACGATGTCCAATGCTATAATATATTCTCCACGTACCCACAAGGTCGTCTATGGTAATATTAGTCGTAGGTTTTACAGGAGCCTTATCGCTAAAAGTGATACTATCGACGTTGGCTGTAGGTATTTGGTTGATACATTTACCATTTTTCCAAAGGTTAATTTGCTGTGCCGAAGCCAAGGTAGAAGTCAGCACCAATGCTACTAAAGTAAAAAATAATTTCTTCATAATAACTTGAGTTTTAAGTTGATTCTACATTTTTAGAAAATTCGCTACTTATTATACAATTTATAGCTAATGCCACTTGCGGTACTAACAACACATACCCCATGTGGCAACGAAGACAGAGGTACAGACAAAGAACCATTGCGCAAAGCCTTTAGCGAAACTGCTTTGGCACCATTTACAGTATAAACCGCAATAGCTTCTTTGGCTTTTAAGCCATCAATCGTCATTGTGCCATTACTAATACTGAAGACAACAGTCTTTTCATCAGCACCACATTCCAAATTAACAGCTGTTTCCACATCATCTATCATCTCCACCCGTTGTACATCAGCAAGTGCGCATGTAATTTGCTCCTTGCCATCAACATACAACACAATTTCGGTATCAGATGTTTTAATTACCGGATGATGAGCAAAACTAAAACATACCTGTTCACCATTGCGCAACAATAACTTTGCGCCAGGTTCTGCTTGGCTAAAGTTTATTACTCCAGCCAATAATCCTAATAAAATAATTCGTAAATTCTTCATTGTCGTATTAGTTTTATGAATCAAATAATTGTGGCGTAACTACAATCCACTTTACAACTGCTTTATTTGGCAAATATAAAGCATTATCATCAAATAACCAAATTATTTGCACAAAATAACGTTAACACACAGCTATCAGCTTCGCTTTTTGTAAAATTTGCATCATCATAAAACCACAGTTAAAATCAAATTGGTATAACAAGGAATAGTTCCATGTGTCTACAATTCCAGTATAGCTTTTGTGATACTGTCTACAGAAATAGTTTATTAATCAAAAAAGTGTCTAATAGAATTAAGAAAAGACATAGTGAAATCAGGGGGAAAAAAGTATCACGTGATACTTGCCCAAGTAATACGTGATACTTTGCAAAGTAATACGTGATACTTGCCCAAGTATTACGTATTACTTTTTTATGGGTATTTTACAACAAAAAAATGATTCCTTCAATAAACATTGGATAATTTTGATTGTAACTAACTAAAATATTTAATTATATCATATACTGAAGGGGGAATAGCATAGCACCACATGATAAACGTAAGAAGCTTTATAATTAGTGACCATCATCGTTTTAAACTGTTTTTATCATATTTTTTCGCAATGCTAAACGATGCACAAAAAATGCACAAATTGGCTTCAAAACTAAGAAATTAAGAGCAAAATACACTTTTGAGCACATAGCTCAAAAAATAGGATTAATAGACTTAAATCCTTGATTATCAGACGATTAAAGGATGTACGCTTCAAAACGAAGTATACATCCTTTAATCGTTGTGGAGCTGGTGGGATTCGAACCCACGTCCGCACAAGGAAACCATACGCTTTCTACACGCTTATTCCAGCCTTTGGTTTTCGAGGCATGGCAAGACCTGGACCACCAACCATACCCTTATCTCCTAAATTTCACTCATGCA
>OIZT01000848.1_pt1 | contig 16139 bp, 12 predicted proteins | sample 1588611 | NCBI WGS metagenome assembly OIZT01 (sample SAMN03283278) | human gut metagenome | biome: human-associated habitat; material: feces | host: Homo sapiens | place: Peru | collected 2012
CAAAAAGAACATATACATCTCCTTTACTACAATATAAGAAGGATTAATGGGGATTGACTTATTGAACCTTAACTCATAAAAGTCGGCCTTAAGCATTTGATGAGTCAACAAATGGCGCACATTCTTTTTCACCATTGTCCAAGTTCCTCCTTGTGGTACTTGGAAAGATGAACTCAGGCACTCCACCACCTGTGGCATACGAGGTGTTTTGCTAAACTCCATCAAAACATACTCATATAATCCTTGCCATATATCGTTATTGGTACGCTTTCGTAACCATACGCCATCGGGAGTAACTACTTTTACACAGGCAAAAAAGCGATTGCGCACCTTTACTTTATGCGTTCTTATTGGCAAATGGTCTATGTGTCCATGCGCCAAAGCTGCACAAGACTCTGCTAACGGACAGACTTCACAATTGGGGCTTAAGGGAACACACTGGATAGCACCGAAATCCATAATTCCTTGATTATAGTCGTGGGAATCATGTGCTGGAAGTAAGGATTGTGCAAGATGAGCAAAATACTTCTGACCTTTTGCCGTGTCAATGGGAACAGTCACATCAAAATATCTACTCAGCACTCTATAGACATTTCCATCGACTACGGCATAAGGCATATGATACGCGAATGAACAAATCGCAGCTGCCGTATAATCACCGACTCCTTTGAGTGCTCTAACGCCCTCATACGTTGTAGGAAATTCGCCTCCGCCCTCCATCACCTGCTTGGCCGCTATCTGCATATTTCGTGCACGACTATAATACCCCAAACCTTGCCACTGGCGCATTACTTCGTCTTCTTCAGCAAGAGCTAAGGCTCTTACCGAGGGAAATGCTTTTAGAAAGCGCACATAGTAAGCATGTCCCTGCGCAATACGAGTTTGTTGCAAAATAATCTCCGACACCCATATTTTGTATGGATCGGAGATATTTCGCCATGGTAAATCTCGCTTATGGCACGCATACCAATTTAAGATTGTGTCTGAGAACATTCGTTCTATTGGAGATTTTATTGCCTATATTCTGATGAATATTAGTGGAAAAGTTTTATACGTTGTTCTTCTGAGAGTTTGCATATTAGCAATTTATCATCTTTCTCTGCCACCACATAGCCATCAAGCCCTTCCACTACCACAGCTTTCTTACCACAAGCATGTACAATGGTGTTGTATGTATCAAAGAATTTTATATTTTCACCGATGCTTACATTTCCATACTGATCCTTTTCCGATTGCTCGCGAAGGGAATTCCATGTTCCTAAATCACTCCAAGCAAACGTGGCGGGAAACACGAAGATCTCTTCTGCCTTTTCAAGGATTGCATAGTCCACCGAAATATTCTCACACTGAGGATATGCCTTGTTTATGGCTGCTTGTTCTTGGTCGGTATCATAGACAGACAACATATCCTCGAAGATTCCAGAAATCTGCGGTTCATACACACGGAAAGCATTAATAATGGTGTTGACATTCCATATAAATATACCAGAGTTCCATAAATAATTAGAACGCTTCACATATTCCTCGGCTACTTCAAGTGTGGGCTTTTCCTTAAATTCGTCCACACGGAAGATATTCTGTTTACGCGATGAAGAATAGCTCAAATCAGCTTTGATATATCCGTAGCCCGTTTCCGGACGTGTGGGTTTCAAGCCTATAGTAACAACTGCATCCGTTTCTGCTGCAAACGATAGAGAGTCGTCCACGGCTTCCTGAAAACTTTTTGTATCCATCACGACGTGGTCAGCAGGCGAAACCACAATATTTGCTTTCGGATTCTGCTTTTTGATTTTCCAACTCACGTAGCAAATACAAGGAGCGGTGTTACGTCTACAAGGCTCGCACAATATATTCTGCTTGGGCATATCAGGGAGTTGCTCTTCTACAATCTGCCTATAATTTTCCGAGGTAACCACCCAAACGTTCTCATTTGGAATGAGCCCCTTGAAACGGTCCAAGGTAAGTTGAATCAATGTGCGTCCGCAGCCCAGTATATCGAGGAATTGCTTGGGTAATGACTCATTACTAACTGGCCAAAATCGACTTCCGACTCCTCCAGCTAAAACAACGAGGTAGTTATTGCTATTCATAAATTGTTATTGTGCACGTAATAATAAATATGTTCCTTACGAAATGATTTTTTCTTCGTTAACAGAAGTATCCTATGTTCTTCTAGCTAAAATTCACTAGGACATAGGACATAGTCGCTCTACGCAATCGTTCTTTTAAATTACTCATCCACAAGCATATTGCCCTGGATGTATACACGAACAATTGAATTTGAAGCATTGGAACGAACTGTTATGGCTTTTTTGAAGAAACCTTTAAACTTTCCTTTCCCATTGTACGACACTTTAATCACTCCCTTTTCACCTGGAGCAATCGGATCTTTAGGAGGAGTAGCTACAGTACAGCCACACGATCCATAAGCCTGCTGAATTACTAAGGGCTTATCCCCCGTATTAGTAAATACAAAAGTTCCTACTTGTACTTTTTTCTCATGAAATGTGCCAAAGTCCAAAGTAGTCTTTTCAAACTTAATTACAGCTTGCGCCATCATGGTTGTACAAACCACTGCGGCAAAGAGGAAAGATAATAAACGTTTCATTGTTTTGTTAGTTTATTGTGTAAGCGATAATCTGCATTTCTTTTTACGCGAAGCATTGTTACTCCTCAGCATAAATCTTCTTTTTGCAAATTACTGCATGTTGCAAATATACAAGTTAATCTTAGAATAGGAAAATTTTGCAGAAATAAATGCTTAGAATTGCGCTTCATTGTGTATTTTTGCACTATGACAATCCCAGAAAAGATAATTCTTGGCATTGACCCTGGCACAAACGTGCTTGGATATGGTGTCATCAAAATCAGCGGATGCAAGGTTTCTATGGAAGCCATGGGTGTGATAGATCTTAGAAAATGCAAAGACGTATATCTCAAGCTCGGACGTATCTACGAACGTGTGATTGGCATCATCGAATCATTCAAACCCGATGAAATGGCTATCGAGGCCCCTTTCTTTGGCAAGAACGTGCAAAGTATGCTGAAACTTGGACGCGCTCAGGGAGTAGCAATCGCTGCTGCCATCAGTCGCGACGTACCCATCCATGAATATGCGCCTCTGAAAATTAAACAGGCTATTACAGGAAATGGGCAAGCGAGCAAAGAGCAAGTAGCAGCCATGCTGCAACGAATGCTACATATTTCCAATGAGAACATGCTTCCTTTCTTCGACGCTACTGATGCTCTTGGTGCAGCCTATTGCCATTTTCTACAAAGCGGACGACCTGAGCACAATGCCAATGTAGCACATTCTTGGGCTTCATTTGTGAAACAAAATGCCAACCGAGTGCACTGATTGAAAATTTGCAAAGCTTCTCATCAGACTGCGCTATCCATTTCAAAACATCATTACATTATGAAGAATAGACTTCTCCTGCTCGTCATATCTCTGCTCATGAGTTGTTCCGACAACACAGCTAAAGCTCAAGACGTATATAATATTGTACTAGAAAGCGCCACACGCATTGTCAATTCACCGACGAGTAGTTTCACACAGACGCAAATCGCACAGTTTAAGCGTACAGCCCTTATATATATGAAGAAGAAAGCCTTCGAAGAGACAGACTCTGTGCCCTCCGCTTTTCTTGACACGCAAGCTTACTATCTCTCTGAATTCATCACATTCTTTTTCGATGAAATTATTAAGAGCAAAAAGATGAGCGAAGACAAACGCAAGGAGAAGATTATGCTTTTCATGGATGCTTCGGTGTCGAACCCTCTGTTTGACGATAAAGACCAAGAAACCACCATGGCCTTTATCAACGATGGCGGAGAATTAACGCCTTTCTGCCTAAACACAAATTGGCAAAAAGCTTATGCGGCTGCAAAATCACAAATCAAAAAATAACTTTTACTACTTTATGTTAAATCTACTCAACATGTACGACATTCAACTCAACGAAAGCGGCACACGTCACATGAACGTTACCGACCAGAATATGTGCACTATCCATAAGTACAACCTCTTCAACGGACTTATCAACTCTACTGGCTACATAACCGAAGCCGAACTCGACAAACTGAAACTCAGCATCCGTTCGCTCATCGCATCTAGCACTGAAAACACGAAGGAATTGCTAGACCTCTGCATTGACGTAATCTACCATGACAAGATGAAGGCTTTCGGACTCAAAAATCTCATCCAAGCATACCATGAATGGGAGAAGACCCACTCTCTTCTCGTCGAAGATACATCTTCCACAGAAGCCTAGGCACAAATAGTCAAGAGAGGCTTATCATTTCATCTAAATAGCATCTCCCCCTAGAATAGGAGAAAGGCAAGTAATCTGTTACCAAAGTTGAGCAAAATATTTGCCTTCCTCTTTTTTTATGAAAGTGATGAACAACAACACCTTACGTTTTTTCACCTTCGACTACGACAAGCTAGATAGCTTGTGCTATACCTCCATCGAGAATCACAGGTTGGCAGACCTTAACCATTACTCATAAATCACCACACATCATAGCATGCAATTAACAGACTGGCTTCCAACCACACGCAAAGAAATGAACCTCCGCGGTTGGGATGTTGCAGACATCATCCTATTTTCAGCCGACGCTTATGTAGATCACCCTTCTTTCGGAGCTGCCGTAATAGGTCGTTTACTCGAAGCCGAAGGATATCGCGTGTGCATTGTGCCACAGCCCGACTGGCATGGCGATTACCGAGACTTCAAAAAATTGGGACGCCCTAGGATGTTCTTTGGTATTGCTCCTGGGTGTATGGATTCCATGGTCAATAAGTATACGGCCAATCGACGTTTACGCTCGGAAGATGCATACACGCCTGATGGCCGCCACGATATGAGGCCTGAATACCCCACCATTGTCTACTCCAAGATTCTCAAGGAACTATACCCCGATGTTCCCGTTGTATTGGGTGGCATCGAGGCTTCTTTACGACGCGTCACACACTATGATTATTGGAAAGAGAAACTCCGCCCATGCATTCTTACAGATAGCGGAGCGGACATGATTGTCTATGGTATGGGAGAATTGCCGATGACAGATCTATGCAAAAACATCAATCGTTACATTCTCCACGATGAAGAAGGAACCTTCTGTACGACGAAGCAATTCAACGATTTGATGCGCAATATTCCCATAAAGCAAACTGTAACGTTGCAACAGGAAAAGGATATTCCACATGGTATCTGCGATGACGACATCATTTTGCACTCTCATGAAGATTGCCTTACTAACAAACGACACTTTGCAGAGAACTTCCGACACATTGAGGAAGAAAGCAACAAACTCCATCCGCAGCGTATCTTGCAGCAAACAGGCAGTATTTATGTTGTAGTGAATCCTCCTTATCCGCCTATGTCGACGAAGCAGATTGACCGATCATTCGACTTCCCTTATACACGTCTGCCCCACCCCAAATACAAAAACAAGCGCATTCCTGCATACGAAATGATTAAGTTCTCAGTCAACATCCATCGCGGATGCTTTGGCGGATGCGCTTTCTGCACCATTTCTGCTCATCAAGGTAAATTTATCATGAGCAGGTCTAAGGAAAGCATTCTACGCGAAGTGAAAAAGATCACGCAAATGCCAGACTTTCGTGGATATCTATCCGACTTAGGTGGTCCTTCTGCCAACATGTACCAAATGCATGGTAAGAATCGAGATATTTGCGAAAAATGTAAGCGACCATCTTGCATCAGTCCATCTGTTTGCCCCAACCTAAACGCTGATCACAGACCTTTGCTCGAGATATATAAAGAGGTTGACGCTCTGCCTGGTATGAAGAAGAGCTTTATCGGCAGCGGTGTGCGCTATGATCTCTTGCTCCATCAATACAAAGACCCTGAATTACGCAAAGCAGCAGAAGAATACACTAAGGAATTGGTGGTCAATCACGTTTCGGGTCGATTAAAAGTGGCACCAGAACATACATCCGATCGTGTACTCCATCTCATGCGAAAGCCATCATTCCAACTATTCCATGAGTTTAAGCGCATCTTCGACCGCATCAATCGCGAAGCTGGACTTCGCCAGCAAATCATTCCTTATTTCATTTCATCCCATCCTGGATGTACTGAAGAAGATATGGCTGAACTTGCTGCCGAAACACGCGACATGGATTTTCAGCTCGAGCAAGTGCAAGACTTTACTCCCACCCCTATGACTGTTTCAACCGATACATGGTATTCGGGATATCATCCTTACACGCTCGAAGAAGTGTTCTCTGCACACACGCCACAAGAGAAACTGAAGCAGCGCATGTTCTTCTTCTGGTACAAGCCAGAAGAGCGACAAAAGATTATTACTGAACTGCGTAAAATGGGACGTACGGATCTTATCAAAAGACTTTATCCCGCGAATGATGGTTTTTCATCAACCCCGACTAATTACAATAACAGCCATCAACAAGGTAATAGAAAAAGACAGAATAAGAATCGAACTACAAACCATCCTAAATACAACAATAAATCAACCTATTCAACCTACAAATCAAACAAACAAGACCCTCATTCGCGTGCAGCTGCAAAACATAAGCGAAACAATGACCATACTAAATAGAGACGAAGATGAGATTTACGACAAAGATTCTTGTGACCAACTTTCTTTTCACACTTTCAGGACTGACACACGCTCAAAATGCAGCAGAAAGATCTCTTTACAACATCGATTATAGCATTTCTGCCCAGATAGATCAATCACAGGGGAAGACTCCATTTTGGCTCACTTCTAATCGTTACGGACTTTCTTCCTTTGACCGCTCTAATGGATTACTCAGAATTGCCATGGCTCATCAGACTGAGAATGATTCGCTCAGCAAATGGCGCATAGGTTATGGTGTTGATCTTGCGGTAGGATACAATCAGACAAGCACCCTTACTGTACAACAACTATATGCCGACCTCCAATACAAATTAGTTAGGCTCTCGCTAGGCGCGAAGCAGCAGCCCTTAGCTTTTAAGAATGCAGAACTAAGCACAGGAAGTCAGACTTTAGGAATTAATGCTCGTCCCGTCCCTGCCCTACGCCTTGAACTGCCCGAATATTGGAATATCAGCGGTAAATCCGACTTCGTGGGTATCCGAGGACACATCAGCTATGGCATGATGACCGATGGAGGATTTCAAGAAGACAGGCTACAAGGCACTAATCAACATTATATAAAAAAGGCTTTGCTTCATACCAAAGCTGGCTATATGCGCATTGGTAATGTACGCAAGTTCCCCCTTGTGTTGGAAGGTGGACTAGAAATGGCTACAGAATTTGGCGGTACAGCTTACTACATCCAAAGTGACAAGGTTAATGAGGGAGAACCCGTAAAAATGGGCAATAGTTTAAAGGACTTCTTTCATGCCACATTCAGCGGAGGTGGAGATATTACCGACGGAGAAGGCTATTCCAACTCCATGGGAAATATGCTTGGCAGTTGGGTAGCTCGCCTTAGTTGGAACGCACCCAATTGGAGTATCAGTACCTACTACGACCATTACTTTGAAGATCATTCAGAGATGTTTTTGCAATATGGATGGTTCGACGGAATGGTGGGTATTGAAGCGCACCTTCCCAAGAACCGCTTTGTTGATGCATTGACCTACGAATATATTAAAACCACCTATCAGAGCGGACCTGTATACCACGACCATACCGAAGGTCTCCCCGATCAGATCAGTGGCACAGATCATTACTATAACCACAATATCTATCAAGGTTGGCAACATTGGGGACAAGCGATAGGCAACCCTTTATTCCTATCTCCACTTTATTCGAATAATAAAGCCCTATCTTTTTTCTCTACCCGATTCAAAGCCAATCATATCGGCATCAGTGGTAATCCCACTTCCAATATTCACTATCGTCTGCTCTACACCCACCAACGTAGTCTCGGAACGTATAGCAACAATTTTTCTCACGCCCGCACGGCCAACAGCATGCTTGTTGAATGTTGTTACTCCCCCACTCGCATCGGACGAGCCAAATTATCTGGATGGAGCGCAAAGCTAGCTTTTGCCCTCGATCGAGGCGACCTTATCGGCAATAATACAGGATTCCAAATTACCCTTGCTAAGCAAGGCGTTTTCGGGAAGAAATCGAGATAAGCCCACATCCTTACCTACAAGATATTGGCCATATTCCTACTGCGAATAAAGACATACAACAGAAACATCACCCACTTTTCCCCAAGCTAACGATATGAGACACTCTCACTTCATCACTATTTGCTTTCTCCTCACAAGTTTGCTCTTCTCTTGTTCTAAGGTATCACATAATGGCAAGCTAGATGGTAGATGGCGCATGAAAGAATGCTACAGCAAAGCATCGAAGGAAGATACACACTATACACAATACTCCAACAAAATGGAAAGCAGTATCTTTTGGAGTTTTCATCTCAATATACTTCAAATCACATCGAGCAGTCTACTCAACGGCCATTCCAACAACACTATGTGTAGGTTTGTTTACGAAGGCAACCGACTCAGCATTACAAATGTATACATCAACTTTCGAGACAAAGACAGCCTAGTCACCGATCCTAACACAACAACGTTCGTTCCGCTAGGCATCCGTGGAAATGCATCAAACTATCATATCAAGCGTCTCACATCATCAGAGATGATCCTCTGTTCTGATATGGATAGCCTTATCTTCTACCAACTACATTAGTACCACTAATTTTTTCAGCATCTATCGCTCATGTCACAATTCGACATTAAAGATCTCCTAAAACAAGGCAAGATCACCGAAGCTTACAACGAAGCCATTGATGCTGTAAAGCTTAGTAACAATTCATGGACCCGAATGCGCATGTTTTGGGTACTTAGAGAAATGTGCGAACAGTGGAGCATTCCCTTGCAACAAGCAGACTGCACTCGAAGTATACTAAAGCAAATGGCATGGTTGCTCTCCACCCCCATCGAAAACAAACATTGCTTACAACGAGAATATCGTGAAATAGAGATGCAATTACTTCCTCTCGGCGTAGAAATGATGAGATATTATCGATGGTCGAAAAAGGATGCAAATGCTGCATATCAGCAGTTAATCGAAGACAAGAGTATTCGTGCTAACGAACTTCATTGGGCTTTACAAGAGTTGTATGGATGGGTGTTACTCAACTATCTTAAACGTTCACAAACGAGAGAAGACCTTCATGTGCAAAAGCAAATACTTTTCCATTACCTGCAACTCCAGAATAGACGTCCTTCCCCCCTTCACTCTCAGGTATTAAACTTTGCACTTAGACTTTACAAAGAAAGGAATGGCTTCTCATTATCTCAATTTGTTGTGCTATGGAATACAAGATTTCTAAGTAAGGAAGACTATGAAGTATTCAATACGGAGACAGCCTCAATTCCACCGCTTTTTGTTCGGACATTCCACGAACTAGGAAAGGAATGCCGCGTTTCTCGTGCTTACAAATTACTTTATGGAGTAAACGAAGCGCATAAGAGGGAAGCATCTGAAATGCTGCAGAAATATGCTTTTCCCCAGTTAGAGCAAAAACTTAAATTCTCTCTCAACGAAGAAGAAAGATGGAATGCACTCTTGCAATACACCCAAGCCTATAGTATCGGTGGGCCTTCAGAATACCTTTCTCGCGTTCTAACTTGGACTCTCTATTTGCTAGAAAACTCTAATCAGCCAGACTCCTACGATTTCATAGCCTTTATGAAGGCATGGAATATCAAGAACTTCAGGCCACAAGACTGGTTATCCTCAAATCCCTCCCCTCGTCCTCTACCTCCTCTTGCAGAGCGTGCTATCATTCAATGTATCAAGCAAGTAGCCCCACCTCATAAACCCAGTAACAACATCTGGGAATGGATGATCGGTCTATGTAACGAAGCTCTGAAACAGAGCACGAATCAGATGCGTATACTCCGTTGCCTAGCCAAAGTCTTTCTTTGGTCTGACGACAAAACAAATGCCCACACCATTTATACTAGAATCGCTTTATTACACCCCCATATCTATTACGCTTGGGAAGGTCTATCTCTATGCATTGACGATAAGCCACTTCAACTTGCATTCATTCTTAAAGCCCTTTCATCTACGGGACTAACCCTCAAAGCAACGTTTCGCCTTCAAATCAGAGCAGCCTTATTACTCCACGCAATACACAACAACGAAGTATCACTCTATTTCTTACAACAGATAGACTTAGATAGTCTTGATGCTCAATCCGAACTTTCCAATACATACCGACATCTGTTAAACTTGATTTCACCCACCACCATTTCCCGACCTTTAAACAACAAAGAAAAGGAATATTACCAATGGATGACATCACACTATATAAAAGATATTGGATTGGAAATTTGCAACAATTGAATTGTCCACCGGGGATCAATATTAATTAGAGAGATCTGACTTACACAACCAAAGTTAGCACATTCATGAAATATGCTATTAAAGTCAGGAGTTATTGCCAAATGGTTACTTACGGTGCTAAAAATGGGGTTGGCTAACCTCATGGTCAGCCAACCCCCGTATAATAATTCTAACCTTAAATGTCAAGTTGTAGCTTAGTCTTCTTCAGACCAAGAGTCGCTGCTCCAACCCTTCTCGCCAGAGAAAGAGTTGCCTGCGTCAACTTCCGTGTCGGTGTTCACCTTCAATTCGGTTGAAGTGGCAAGCATGGTCATGGCGTCGAATGTAATAGTCTGGGCTGTGGGAGCCATATATATCTTTTTCATTGTCATTATCTGTTTTGATGGTTTAATACTACTGTCAATTTAATTAGCGTGCAATGAACTTGTTGCCACCCTTGATGTAGAGGCCACCCTTAACGGTGCGCACTACGCGACGGCCGGTGAGGTCGTAAACGGGGGCGTTGTTCTGCTCGGCATTGACGATCTGGTTGATGCCAGTTACGTTGCCACCAAAGTTCATAGAGATGGCATGTTCTGCACCGGCGAGAGTCAAGTATGCCTTGTTGGCCTTGAGTGTTGTACCAATAGTACCCTTGTAGAAGGCAGTACCGTTATCACCATCAGCAAGAATGTAGGCATTGTCGCCTTCGGCGATTTTCTTCTCAGCACCAGCAGAGTTGCCAAGCTTGTTGCCAGTGAGATCTGCAGCAGTTTCAGTAGTAGCAGGTATCATGGTAGCCTCAGCACCTGTAGTTGAAGTAAGGATAACACCAGCGTTTGCGGGGATAGCCTTGCCAGCCTCGATGGCCTTCATTGTGGCCTTGCTATTGTCAGCAGTGCTTACGTAGTAAGCTGTAACATCAGTAGGCACAACAGTAGCAAATGGTGCACTGAATGTGGCGAGGTTGCTCACGCCCTCAACGTCGGTAACAGTGTTGAAAGTGACGGTGTTGGGGTAAGATACTTCTTCGAGTTTGAAGGCAGTTGAGTAATCGGCATCAAGTTTCTCTGTCATATCCCAACCATTGAACGCACCGTTCTTTTCAACAATGAAATTCGCAGATTGCTGGGCCTGCGGCTTTTGAGAATCTGTATAACGTCTGCCACCTATATTGAAGCAAGAGAACATGCTGTTTTTTGACAAGGTCAAGTCAGCCCATGACGCATCATATTCTGAAATGAACCCCTTACCACTATTGGTACCAGAGTTATTTAAAGCAGCAACCACCAAGTATTTACCGTCCTCCACGTTAACAAATACGTACTTGCCATCTACTACACGGCACACGAACTTGGCTGCATCAGACTTTTCACTTACGGCCTTAAGTCTGTCTTCTGTTTTGTATGAAAAATAATAGCAAGTGCCATCTTGTTGCACATTGGTGATAACATACACCTTACCGTCTTCAGGCATCTTCACGTTCTTATCACTCTTGTACGCCGTTAAAGCCGTTTTCAAATTATTATACTGCGTTTGAACATCACCTGTGCCGCTTGCAGCATTGATAGCATTTTGAAGATTTGTGCGAGACTCGCTGCCTACTAACGGATAACCAGCACTTGTGTGAGAGATGGCGTCCTTGGCTTGATCAACTAAAGATGCAAGTTCCACCGTATACGTTACCGTAATTGTCTTAGTTGAAGCATCTACACTAACGCTTGAAGTAAAGCCGTCCACTGCACCTGCTGTTAAATCGTCGGCTGAAATAGTTGAGCCAGATTCAGCAATAAAGAAACCGCCATTGAAAGCATGCTCTGAGGTAGCAGTTCTGGTTACATAACCATCTGCACTACCAGTTACTGTTACTGTATAAACGCCCTTGTCCTCTACACTAACGCTCTCGAAGTTCCATTTTGTTGTTGCCTCATTTGGAGCTGCCCAGTATGCTGCTGCTGTATAACTACCATATTGATGGTTATCAGATTGAGCACCAGATGTATTAGGTGTATAAAGGCCCTCGCTGAAATAGATTGAAGTGGGGTAAGTACTATTAGCATCTACAGGAGTTAATTCTGTATAAGGGCCTTGATATGTGTATTTACCTTTGTTACCATCTTCAAGTTTAATGCCGGTGCCTTGACCATTTACAATAGAGATTTTGCTGCCGCCAGTGTTTGTTACGTACCAAATGTAATTGTTTGTCTCGGCAGTTTCAGCGCTCAACAGAGTTGCTTTGGGGGTGTTAACCTCCAAAAACGCGTCATTGAACATGTGAATGTTGGTAATGTTTGAGTTACCTGTTACCGCACTTTTGATTTTGTAGTAACCTGTGGGCAAGTTGTCTGTGCTTGTAGCCCATGCACTGGTAACTGTGCCCATGGCAATGAGTGCCAAGGCAAGAGTTGAAATTTTCTTCATCGTTTTGTGATATTTGTTGATATTAAGTTATAAGTTCAATGTTAGGCAATGCACGACACGACTATCGCCGCGCTACGGACTGACAATACAGACCATGGCGCAGCGATGACTCTACGGCACAAAGGAGGCTTGCACCATAGCGAGTGTACGTTGCTAATGTGAAATTTCTATAACAAATGGGGGGGGTAAATTGCAGCATATTGCCAGCATACAATGCCGCGTGCTTGACCATACGACCAAACACGGAGGAAAGTATATAATAAGCGTTGCGTGTCATAGCTTGTTGGTAAATAGTTTTGTGCAAAAAGTTAGTACTGCCGCACTTGTAAACGCACAACTGCGACATAACAGCCTCATCTCTCAGCTTTTATCAACAACACTTGATGCGATGGCTATATTTTGCGTTTTCATCATCAATTTGGTGCAAAGTTAAAACCTTTTTATGAATTGCGCAACACCTCTACCACATTTTGAGTCACATATCCTGACCTCATCACTTTTTACCACGGCTCATGGGGGTTGATATACGCTTAGACACGTTTACTCAAATCGTTCAAGGTCTATTACTTCGTTTCTTTCAGATTTCACCTCGTAGTGCCCCCTTGCCTTTGGCTATGGAATTCATTGGGCTTTCAGCCCGTCATTATCGGCTGTGTCTCAGCAATTCAAGCAAGCTTGATTGCATTCGACTTGCACGATAATGGCGATAAAAGTTCGCTGAAGTTAAACACGAAACTTGGAGTAATTACCTCTACATGGGCATTCAAGTTACGCGAAAAGGCCGTTCAAGTTATCGTCCTTCGGTCGAAGGACGCACGTCCTTCGGTCGAGGGACGCATGTCCTTCGGTCGGGGGACGCATGTCCTTCGATCGAAGGACGATGACTTAGTCAACGTTCTAAGAAAACTTCGACGGCCTTTTAGCCTAACAATAATATACTTAAAGAGAACACTGCAACACACTGGGTAACATCTACTATCAAAGTTTCAGATTCTGCCCACTGAAATTAAAACCGAACTTGAATTATATGTTTATGAGATGTATCTGTTTCTGACCTTTCCCTATAAATTTTAAATTACAGGCTTGCTTCGCATTATTTAAATAGATAACTTTGCAGTATACTCATTAGATAATGCTCCTCTTCCATAAGACCATTATCTTTTTCTCTAAACAATCATATTCTCAAGAAATTCATTATACATCACATTGTATGGCAGACGGAAATTTCAATCGAACACACCTACCCTATCGTCCCTTTCAAAGCGGTCTCAATGCAGGGCGAGCACAAATGCACACCCTAGCGATTCAAGCTTTTGAGAAATGGATGGAGGAACAACATTTCAGCGAAGAAGAAAAGAAACAGCATGAACTGAGATTCAGAGAACTACTACCCTTGTAGAGTGACGTTAGGAAAGACTTCACATTCTCACCGAAGCCTTTCCTCCAATCACATCTTCTACCGCCACATAGCCCTGCTTCGTTTGTACGTTCCAAAGCCCTAATTCGTGAGCATTTCATCTATATCATGAAGCTACTTGTAAATCAAGGTTTTTCGTGTATCCGTGCTCAATGAGCCATCGTTCACAGGCCAGTGAACGCTCTGCCGCTGGCCTGTGTACGATGACTAAACAGCCTTCGGCAAGCAGGATGATGTTCAAGCGGAAATGGAACAATCCAAATAAAAGTACGAGCAATCTCGGTTTACGGACTCCTTGGTTGGGAAGGGAAAAACTCGTAGATAGGTTAACAAGCAACGATGCTCTACGGTACTTGACTCTGCCCCAAGACTCGCACGAAAATTTTAACAAGATATTATTACGGGCATTCCATTGAAAAATATTACTTTTGCAACATCGTTTAGCGTGAGTGTATCTACAATGCTCTAACGCTGGATGCTTTCTCCGAAAGTGTATGAATAATGCGCCAAAAATAGGAGATTCGTCTAATAGTAGGACATTCAAATTCACTTCATATTTGAACCTAGGTTACATACCTACGCTTTACGTAAGAGATAAAAACATTACAGAACCCCTAAAACTCTATTTTACAAGAAACAGACAGACATTCAGATGAAACACTTAAAGGCAGGACTCGCAGCGAGTAGTTTGCCTTACCGACGAGATTTTATTATTGAGGGAGATTTTCCTAAATATGGAAATGATGATGATAGAGTTGATAAAATTGCTGGGGATGTTTTAAATTACTTTTATAATGAACTAAAAAAGGTAAAAACATATAAAAATGCTAAGCCAACAATGTCTATATTAACAATTACTTCGAATATTGTATATGGAAAAAGTACTGGAAGTACACCAGATGGTAGAAAGAAAGGACAGCCTTTTGCATCGGGAGCAAATCCAATGCACGGAAGAGATAAAAATGGTGGGATAGCCTCACTTAATTCAGTAGCAAAAATAGATTATCAAAAATATGCTCTTGATGGTGTTTCAAATACTTTTACTATTATTCCTGATAGCTTAGGAAAAAACGTTGATGAAAGAGTTAATAATTTAGTAAATTTACTAGATGGCTATTTTATTAAGAAAGGTCATCATTTAAATGTTAATGTTTTAAATAAAGAAACTTTAATTGATGCTATGAATAATCCCAAAAAATATCCACTTTTAACAATAAGAGTATCTGGTTATGCAGTACGATTTAATAGACTTACTAAAGAGCAACAACTCGAGGTTATTGCAAGGACTTTCCATGAAAAACTCTAAATTGACAGTATCTAAAATAGAAAGTTTTTCTTGTGTTGATGGCCCAGGCATTAGAACAGTCGTATTTTTTAATAATTGTCCCTTAAGATGTAAGTTTTGTCATAATCCAGAAATGCAACAAGAGTTTAATAAACTTGATATTAATTATCAAAAACTTTATAAACTTATATTAAATAATAAACCTTATTATAAAAACACTGGTGGTGTGACTTTCTCTGGAGGAGAACCTCTTTTATCACAAAAAAGTATGTATAAACTTGTTAAAAAATTAAAAAAAGAGAACATTAACATAGCTTTAGATACATCTGGATATTCTAAAAAAATAAATTTAAAATTACTTAAAATGTTTGACTATATACTTCTTGATATAAAGTCAATTTATCCAGATAAGTTTAATTATTTAACCGGAGGAAACATTGAACTTGTAGATAATTTTATAAATAAACTTAATGAAATAAATACTAAAGTATTTCTTTTATTTAACCACTTTTCAAATTTACCAGCATTTTTATCTGTTTTTTCACCAAGAAATAACCCAAATTTAGTAACTGGAGTAATAATAGCTTTATCTATTATAGCAAATATTTTTCTAAAAAACTTTTTTATTGCTTTAATAATTTTTTTAAGCCCTTTCATTATTATCTTCCTCCTCATCTT
>OIZT01000849.1_pt1 | contig 16135 bp, 13 predicted proteins | sample 1588611 | NCBI WGS metagenome assembly OIZT01 (sample SAMN03283278) | human gut metagenome | biome: human-associated habitat; material: feces | host: Homo sapiens | place: Peru | collected 2012
GGGGCCCGCCGCCGTCGCCGCCGCGCACCGCCTGCGCGCCGCCGGGGCGACGGCGGAGGCCGAACGGTTCCTCCTCCTCCAGGGTGCATTCAAGCTTTTCGTGAAGGCGGGCGATGCGGACGCGGCGCGGGCGACGCTGGAGGCCCTTTCGGAGGCGTTCCCCGACCTCCCTGCCGACGTGGTCGACGAAATCTGCGCGACGGTCGGCTTCCGCCTCGGGCCGGGGACGCCGCCGGCGTGGAAGGGCGGGGAGTGGGTGCCCGTTGCCCTGAAGGGGGAGGCGGAGGCCACCTTCCACTTGTCCGCCTGTCCGCCCGGCACGTTCGTTCTGGTGAAGGACACGCCGCCGATGATGAAGGATCTCAAGCCCCGGGCGTGGTGGCACACGGCGCACACGGTCCGGCTGACCTATCCGTTCTTCATCATGCGGGGGCCGCTTCCGTATGCGTTGGCGCGGGCGCTTGATCCGGCTGTGGCGAAAAAAGGGCAGGCCCGGTTTACGCCGGGAACGGAACACATCATGCCCGATCTGCCCGTCATGGAGCTTTCGTGGGACGACATCCAGGCGTTGGCCGCGCGGCTGAACGAGAAGGCGCGGTTGCCGTTCAGGCTGCGGGGGTTCGACGACTACGAGTTTCGCCTGCCGACGGAAGCCGAATGGCGGTACGCGATGCGCGGGGGCACGGACGAGAAGGACTGGGGCGCGTACACCGACTGGACGAAGGAATGGGGCGGGTACTGGTGGGGGAAGCTGCCGGACGGGGCCTACTGCCCGTTTGCGCCGCTTGCGGCGATGAAGGCGGTGCGCAATCCCTGGGGGCTCTACTACCTTGGCCCGAAGACGATCTACGCCGACACGTTCCCGGCGGAGGGACTTGACGGCAGAATGGATCTCTGTTTCGCGCGCGAGGACGTGTTCCGCCATGCGGAGACGGAGGTCAACCCCGTCCGCATTCACCGCGACAAGGCCTTTGCCTATCATGTGTTCTATGCGGGCGGCGCCCCCAAGCTTTCGTCTCGGGGCATGGCATCCCAACCCTGCCCGTTCCGTTTCGTCTTCGCGCCGAAACTCTCGTCCCTCAACGTCTACCCGCGCACGGAGGAGGACGGTCCGCTCAGGACGGTCGGTCGCGCGCCCGCACGGTGAGAACGGCCCCCGGACGCATATGCCGAGGGGTGTGTGAAACGGAAGGGACGCGCGTGTCGCGTCCGATGGCCGCTGATTCAATAGAATGAATATTTCTGCGATGTCGGGTACTTCGTTCCGCAGAAAGATGGTATGATATTCATCGCAATGAACAAGAAGGAGATTGGTACGGCAATCGTCGAACGTCGCGATGAACTTCGCATTACGCAGGCGCGGTTGGCGCGTGTGAGCGGTGTTTCCGTGCATACGCTCTCAAATCTTGAGACAGGTGACGGTAATGTCACGCTTGATACCCTCATCAAGGTCGCGACGACGATTGGCTACAAGATCAAGGTGGGCGTATGAAGCGTGGTATGGTCTACTATCGCGACATTCCGGCTGGAACGCTGGAGAAGGACGCATCGGGTTATGTGTTCCGCTATGATGCCGCCTATTTACGCGATGCAACGCTCCCGGACATTTCGGCGACATTGCCGAAATCGGCTTGCGAATATCGTTCAACGTACCTGTTCCCGTTCTTCGCAGGGCTTTTGGCGGAAGGTGCGCAGAAGGAACGACAGTGTCGCGAGCTTCACATTGACGAGCGCGACCTCTTCACGCGCTTGCTGGAAACCAGTGCCTATGGGGCCATAGGAGCCGTCTATGTTACGCCTTGACTTCACACTTGCGGATCTCAGCCTCCCGCAACAGCAGGAGACGACGCGCCGGGTCTCGATTTCCGGCGTCCAAGACAAGGTGCAACTGCATCGCCAGGGAATGCGATTTGTCCCCGTTGCGTCGGGTGGCGACTATATCCTCAAACCTGTCCCAAGTCACTCGTCCGCACGATTCGTCTACGACATTCCCGCCAACGAGACGTTGACGATGGATATTGCCTCTGAAATCTTCGGCATTCACACGGCAGAACACGCGCTTGTCGAATTCAAGGACGGCATGCTCGCTTATTTGACGAAACGGTTCGACTTTCGCGACGGAATGAAGATTCGGCAGGAGGATTTCTGTCAGCTCTCGAACCGTAGCGAAGAGACTCACGGGGACAATTACAAATACGATGCCAGCTATGAGGAGTTGGCGGGGTTGGTTCGCCGCTTCTGCCCGTCCCACGCAATTGAGAACCCGAAGGTTTTCTTTCAGATTCTCTTCAACTATGTTTTTGCAAATGGAGACGCGCACCTCAAGAACTTCTCCCTCTACGAATCGCGACAAGGCGATTACATCTTGACGCCCGCCTATGATCTTTTGAATACGTCGCTTCATTTCCCGAACGAGCCGACGGCGACAGGGCTTGATTTCTTCATGGATGGACATTATACGGCACGTTATGAAGTTTTGGGCTTCTATTCATCGGCCGATTTTCACGAACTTGCTGGTTTCTATGGCGTCTCGTCCTTGGAAGTAGACGAAATGCTGTCTGTCTTCGCACGGAAGCGTGTACAGGTCGAAGAGTCTGTGAAGACTTCGCGTCTTTCACTGGAAGCGAAAAGTCTCTACCTTGCCAAGTTCCATGACCGTCTTAAGACCCTTGCGCAGTAAGGGTCGGAGATGCACGCCGCCGTTCCATTGTGTTGAACGAGGTTGATGCGGAGGGGGGGATGCGTCCTCCGGCCGGTCAACACGGAGCGCGCGAGGGACCCACGCCCTCCGGCCGGTCAACACGGAGCGCGCGGAGACGCGGAGACACGGAGATTGTTTCTCAAGGTTGGCGAGCCTAGGGGAGGCACGCCCGCCCGCGCATCCGGGCTTTACATGTCCCGTCCCCGCCATCGGATGCCGTCCCCCCGCCTTCATCCCCAACGCGCACGTTCTCCCCTGCCTGCGCGGCCTCCCTTGCGCGCGCGGCCTCCCTAACGCATGCAGTTTCCCTTGCGCGCACGGCTTCCCTTTCGCGCGTGGCTTCCCCTTCGAGCGCGGCGTCGACGGCCCGGAAGAACGCCGCGCACGTGTTCCCGCACCCCGTCGCGAGGTGCCGTGCCGCCGCGAGATGAGATTCCACTGCGTAATAATCGTGAAAGGCGTCGCGGCGCATGGCGTGATGCGTTCGGCAATTGCGGCCCTCCCCGGATTCTCCTCAGGCCTATCTCGGCAGCCTCAGGCACGGCGATGAAGCAGAAGACAATGAAGCAGAAGCGGACACATTCCCGGTTCTTGCCCATGACTTGCCTGTCAGACTCCATGACTTGCCCGTCAAGATCTGCATTCCCGTGCGAAGCGCGGGCGGCGGGCGATACGGCCCACGCCCATTGAAAAGCATCGAGGCGTCCTTGTCCCGGTTTTGACGAGCCTTGATTCCCCTGAAGAAATCGGGACAGGGGTGAATAGGGGGGCAGGGGGCTGGGGTTCTGTGTCTTCTGTGTGTGTCCGGTTTCAGTGTGTTCAGTGGTAGAAACGGTGGAGGAGGGGCTTCCCCACGGATAACGCAGATCCGGGCTTCGCCCGACACGGATCTGCGCGGATCCGCCTTTGTCTGCAACGGGATCAGAACAATTTTCAAAACGGACTGTCACTTGAAGGTGTCATGTGCGTGTCATCGTATGTGATTGGTATCCCGAAGGGAGAAACGAAGGCGGATTGGAAGGTTGACCGGCGTGGCGGCGCGGCGGGGGAGTTGCCACCTGATCGATGTTCTGATGCACTTTCGCGCAGTTGAAAACGTTTGTCGCTGATCCGCCGGAAGACTGGTAATCATCTGATTGGAGTCGGCGCAAGTCGTGGAGACGTGAGCCGGGGGGCGCATGTGCCCTCGTGTCCTTTCGTCCCCGCACTGGGTTCTCCCTTTGGGCATGCCAGTCGCCTCGGCGGAAACGCGGTGCGGGGATGTTCAGATGAAATATGCAGAATGCCATTCGGTGGCGGGACGAAGACGCGCCTCGTCTATCGGCTGAATGACTGCGAGACGCTGGAGGCGTTTGACGGGCAAGGATGAGTTCTGCTATAATACCTCCATGAATTTAACGGACGTATAATTTACGGAGGTTTAGTTGTGAAATTCTACAACCGGGAGAAAGAAGTCGCGTATTTGCGGGATGTTCGTGAAAAATCGCACGTTCATGCGCGGTTTACGGTGATTACTGGACGTCGCCGTGTCGGCAAGACGCAATTGGTTCAGCAGGCCATGGGCGACGCCCCCTATCTCTATTTCTATGTCGGCCGGAAGAGCGAGAAGGACTTGTGCGAGGGCTTTCAGTCTTTGATGAAGGCGGTTCTTGACGTTCCGATTGTGGGTGTCGCAACGCGATTCGAGGACTTGGCGGAGGTGATCTTTTCAGAAGCGGAGAAGCGGCCCATTACGCTGGTCATCGACGAGTTCCAGGATTTCTACCGCGTCAATCCATCCGTTTTCAGTGCGCTTGCCAATCTGTGGGATCGGCATGAAAAGACGGCCAAATTGAACTTGATCGTCTGCGGCAGCATCAACCGCCTGATGAACAGGATCTTCCGGGATGAACAGGAGCCGCTGTACGGGAGGAACACGGGCAGCCTCAGGGTCTTGCCGTTCAGGGCATCCGTTCTGAAGCGGATTCTGTCCGATCACGCACCTGGCGCTGTCAACGATGATCTTCTGGCGCTGTGGACGTTCACGGGCGGTGTTGCCTGCTATGTGCAACGGCTGATGGACGAGGGCACGTTTACGCGGGAGGCGATGATCCGGACGATTTTCTCCGAAGGGTCTTCGTTTCTGGACGAGGGAATGTCGCTGCTGGTTCAGGAGTTCGGCCGCGACTACGAGACGTATTTCTCGATCCTGTCGGCCGTTGCGTCCGGGAATACGGAATACTCGCAAATCAAGAACATGGTCGGCACGGAGATCGGTGCGCATCTGAGCAAGCTGGAGAACGAGTATGCGCTTGTCCGGCGGAAGGTGCCGGCTTTTGCGAAGGTCAGCACCAAGAATTCGCATTATGAGATTGACGACTGCTTCTTCCGCTTCTGGTTTCGTTTCGTCTTCAAGCACCAGTACCTTGTTGAGCTGGGACGCTTTGAGCAGCTCCAGCAGCTGGTTGCACGGGATTTCGACGCCTTTTCCGGCTTCGCGCTTGAGCGGTACTTCTACTGGAAGTTCGTGGACGAATCGACGTACACGAAGATGGATTCGTGGTGGGATCGCAGGGGTGAGAACGAGATTGACCTTGTCTGCGAAGACGAGCTCGAAAACCGTCTCGACTTCTGCGAAGTCAAGCGCGATGTGCGGCGATTCGATGAAGCCGTCCTGCGTCGGAAAGCCGAGGTGTTTTTTGCGGCAAATCCCCAGAAGCGTACACGGCAGGTCGGCTATCGCGGCCTCTCGCTGCGAGATATGTAGCGTCGTGTGTGTACGGCACGTCGGACTGTTTGCCATGATCGGCCTCTGCGCGGGCCTGTGCGCGGCGGAGGTCGTCACGTACCGGGATGCGCAGGGGCGCATTGTCCGCACGGTGACAACGGACCGGGACGGACGGACTTCGTTTCGCGATGGGCAAGGCCGCCTGATTGGGACCGAGACGATCCGTTGGTGAAACTCCCGTGTGGACAGACCTGGGCAGGCCAATTGGGGTAGACTCCGATGGTAGGCAAGGGGCCTCCGCTACCGTTCCGTCTTTCGCTTCGCACCATGTTACAACCGATCCCGTGCATCTACGTCATTTTTTCAAATCTACTGTACGGGCCAGGAGTATGGGCACACGGGGGGGCCGCGCTCCGTCGCGGCCGCCCCGTTTTGTAATCCCTGCGGGCATGTGCGCGGGCTCCCTGGCCTCAAAGTCGAACCCGATGCGGCGGAAACAGGGCATGACAGAGACTCGTTTGAAAAAAAAATCAGATGGGCTGTCATCTTGTGCTGTCAGATGCGTGTCATTACATATAGGTGTTCGCCATCTTGGAACCCATGTCGGGTGTGGGACGGTGAACACGGCAAAAGGAATTAGGCAATGGATGACAATAAGACGAAGCGTGCGACGGATAGCCGGGAGTCTGAAACGACGACTGCGGTGATTGAGAAGGTGCGGCGGTATATGTGTTCTGGCGAGGGATATTCTCTAACCCCCGTGGATTATCTGGTTTTATCCGGCTTGATGATACTTGTCGAGCTTGCGGTGAAAGGCCCAATGGCAGAGATGACAGTGACACCCCTTGCCTGTGGAGCCGCCCTCGTTTTTTCATATCTTGCCTTCAAGTCTGCCTTGGCGACCCGGAACAAGCGGTTGCTCTTTACCGCTCTGGTGTTCGTCGCTATTGACCTTTTCTCTCTATTCACGCAGAGAGGAAGTGTCGAAGGGATGTAAATGCCAAGTACTCTTCATCGGGTATATGTGAGATTTGCCATACGTTGATGGAGGCGTATGGAAACGTGAGTAAAACAAGAGACAGCGAAAAAGGAAACACAAGATGAATGCTAAAATCGAAGAAATGGTCAACAAGGGGAAACTGGCTGCAACGGCTGGTTTTGAAAAGGGGAACGAGATGATGGATAAGGTCCCTGCGCTCAAGAGCAAGCGCAACAAGCTGCTGGTTTGGGGTGGGATAGTCGTGGTTCTCCTACTTGGTGCGTTTTGTTTGTTTTCCGGTGGAACCGCAACACCTTTTGAAGTGGTCAAGGAATCCATGATTGCCATGTCGCAGGGTGATTTGGAAACGTTCATTGGTAATGTTTATTTCTCATCTGAACAAAAAGAAGAATTCTCAAAACTCTCCGATGCCGAGATTGCGGATCTTGAAAAGGAGTTTGTCAAGGAGTTTGCATCGTCGTTCGAAAATATGTCCGAGGACGAATTGGCGGCTCTGCAAAGTGCCTTTGCTGCCATGAAGGAGGTGAAGACGAGTGTCGACGGGGATGTGGCAACTGTCACGTGGTCAGTGTCGCGAGCGGGTGAAAGTATGGAACAAAGTGCAAAGCTTAAAAAGGATGATGGTACTTGGAAGATCAAAGTGGATTAAATGCGCTTCCGCGACTTCACGGGAACGGAACGTCTGAGAGGGTTCTCGATTAGAGAACTCTTCTCAGACGTATTCAGGAAGCACGGCGTTGCCGATGTCGAGCGACAGCTCGCCGTCGGCACGCCGGGCACGATTCCCGACATTTGCGATGTCGATACATCTTGGCCTCGCCCATGGATGTTCGTACGGGCATTAGCTGGTTCTGTAGTGGTTTATGCGCTTTTCGTCTTTTGCTGGCATTTATTCGAGAATCTCAATCTACTTCCGGGCTTGATTTTCACAGGGTCGATGGCGATCCCGCTTTCGGTGGTACTGTTCTTTTTTGAAATGAATGCGAGGCGGAACGTCTCGCTCTTTCAGGTCATTCGGATGGTGTTGCTGGGAGGTGTCGTCTCGCTTCTGTTTTCGTTGTTGTTGTTTGAATCTCCGCTTGCCGTGTTCGGTTGGATGGGCCCTTCGGTTGCGGGGCTCGTTGAGGAGCCTGGCAAGTTGCTGGCGCTTCTCGTGGTGGCGAGGTCGGCAGAATACCGATATCGTCTGAACGGTCTGCTTTTCGGCGCGTGCGTCGGCGCGGGGTTTGCCGTCTTTGAGTCCATGGGGTATGCGTTTCAGATCCTGCTGCAGGCCGATTCGATTGGCGAGGTGACGGACAACATCTTCTTGCGGGGCGTCTTGTCCCCGTTTGGGCACATCGCCTGGACGGCCATCGCCGGCGCGGCGCTCTGGCGCGTCAAGGGCGAACATCCATTTAGGTGGAGCATGGTGAAAGAACCTCGCTTCTGGCATTTGTTCATCGTTCCGGTTGTCCTGCACATGATCTGGAATCTTAATGTCGAGTTGCCGTTGCTAGGAAAATACCTGTGTCTTGGCTTCGTTGCCTGGATGGTGGTGTTGTCTCTCATCCAGGAGGGACTTGGGGAATTGCGATTGGAGAAGGGACATGCATCCGCTGAAAAGGATTGTTGAGAGTTCGTGCTTCCAGGGCTTCGTCCTGGGCGTCATCTGCTTCAATGCGCTGCTGTTTGGACTTCAGACGTCGCCGCGCATCGTCGCGGCCTGTGGGCCCTGGTTGTCATGGCTCGACAACGCCTGCCTTGCTGTCTTCACGGTTGAGTTGGCGCTCAAGCTCATCTGCTATAACCGGACGTTCTGCCGCGACCCCTGGAACGTGTTTGATTTTCTGATTGTGGCGGTCTCCTACGTCCCTAACATGGGCATGTTCTCGTCTGTGCGGCTCTTCCGCGTCTTGCGCGTGTTTAAGCTCATTTCGGGCGTACGGCACATGCGCGTCATCCTGTCCGCCATCGTCAGGTCCCTTCCCGGCATGATGTGGTCGGGACTTCTGCTCGCGCTGATCTACTACGTCTATGGCATTCTGGGAACGAACCTTTTCGGAGGGCGGTTCCCCGACTGGTTCGGCACGTTGGGAAGGTCCCTTTACTCGCTCTTCCAGATCATGACGCTGGAAAGCTGGTCGATGGGAATCGCGCGCCCGGTCATCCAGATCTTCCCATATGCGTGGATGTTCTTCGTCTCCTACATCCTCATCTCGACGTTTGTCGTCATGAACATTGTCGTGGGTATTGTCCTTAACTCGATAGGGGACAGCTTCAAGTCTGAGGAGGCACCCATCGGACAGGACAGGGATGCGGTGGCACTTGAACGTGAACTCTCCAAACTCAAGGAACAGATGCAGGTCGTCGAAGGACTCCTGCTCAAACAGAAGAAGGGAAACTGAAATGAGAAATGTAGCTCAGGTGGCCGCATGTGGTCTCGCCGGCTTGATGGCGGGGTGTGCGACGGAACCCGCGTTCAAGGGGCCGCGTCCAGGAGAGACGTGGTACGTGTCCACGCAGCGCGCCGTCGTACGCCAGTCGGCCGATGAATGGTCGCCGGCCGTTCGGTCGCTGGCCTATGGGGATGCGGTGGACGTCGTTCGCGACATACGGGTCGCGCCGCCGTTCAAGGGGGACCGGGCGCGGTTCCCTGAGGATTTGATCCCGGGTTGGGTGGAACTCCGGGGCGGCGGGTATCTGGCCGTTCCCGGGCTTGCCAGTAAGTGGCTGCTGGCCAACCAGGATCCGAACGAGATGATCTCCGCCGAGGGCATGACGGCCGCGAAGCGTGGTTTTTCCGAATCCGAAAGCGACGCCGAGCTGGCATCCATGCGCGGTGCGGCGGGGGCCGGGAGGGCCGCGTCCAAGGCCGATCCCCAGGCGGTGGCGCGTGTTCTTGCCGCCTACCGTCCGCTGTCGGATGCCGACCGGGCCGACTTCTTGTCGAAGGGCCGGCTCGAGAGGGCTCCGGTGCCGGCCGAGGCGTTGAACGTCTCGGGGAAGGGCGCCCTGTCTGCGGCCTTCGACGGAACCCGGCAGCTGTCGGCTGCGGGACTCGGCAAGGCGGCGGACATCGCCGGACAACAGGGCGGGGCGGGGAGTTCGCTTGCCTCGGCGACGGGAAAGGCGGTCGCGGGAGCCGTCTACAGCGAGATCGGCCCCGTGCAGGAGTTCCAGATCGGGCGGGCTGTGGCGGCACGCATTCTGCCACTCTATCCCGTCTTGCCGAAGTCCGACCCGAGAAGCGCCTATGTAAACGTCTGTGGACACGCTCTTGTGGCGGCCTCCAACGATCCGATGCCCTATGGCGGCTACCAGTTCATTCTGCTCGACTCGAAGGAGGCGAACGCATTTGCCGTACCCGGCGGATTCGTGTTCGTGACGACGGGCATGCTGGAATTCCTGAAGGACGAGGATGAACTGGCCGCGATCCTGGGGCATGAGATGGGGCACATGGAACTGCGCCACGGCATGTCGGCCGTGGGTAGGGAAAAGATTCTCAAGCTCTTCTCGTCCCTGAAGGAACTGGGGGCTTCGCCGGCCGATGGCGCCCATGGCGTTCTCCGGGAGCAGGTCGGGCAGCTTGTCGACGAGGTGTTCGAGAAGCTTTTCACGTCCATTCGCAACGGCTATGGCGTGGAGATCGAGAGCCAGGCGGACTGGCGTTCGCTGCAGCTTTCCGCCGCCCTCGGCTATGACACCCGGGCGCTCTACGATGTATTGGAACGCTTCAAATCCGTCAAGGGCACGTATGGCGGCGCGGGTTATCCGGCCGAACGCGGTGCGGACGTGCTTGTCTATCGGTCGCAGCTCGGCTATGGGAACGCGCCGGCGGCCGGGCGGGATGTCCGCGCGGCCCGCTATCAGGCCGTGGTCGGACGTAAATGAGCGGGGTGGGCACGATGACAAACGAACGACGCGAACAGGAGCAGGACGCGAAGATCGCCGCGAATGCCGAGGCGATTCGGCTTCAGACGGCCTATCTGCACGACATCCGCAACCACTTCGTCCCGGAGGAGACGGCGCGGATGAAGCGGTTCGCGCGGTATGTCGTCGCGCCGATTGTGAAGACGATTGCGCTCGTGGCGTTCCTGGGCGGGATGTGGGATCTCCTCGCATGGTGCCTGGCACGCCATGAAGTGCGCGTGATGGCGGACCGTTACGTGATCGTCGCCAAGGAGCTCTACTATCGGGAAAACAATCCGGAGATCGCCACGGGCTTCTTGGACCGCGCCATCGAACTCCGCGATGGCGACGCCGAGTACCGCTTCCTGCGCGCCTACATCGAGGGGATGGGGGCGGTCAGCCTGCTGCTCAACCTCGACCGACCGTTCTCGAAAGACGAGCTCGACCGCGTACACCATGCCTACGCCGAGGCGAAGTTTCTGGAGGGGCTCAAGCCCGCCCGCGCCGAGCCCTATCTGCTGCAGGCCCAGGTCCTGCTGGCGCTGAAGGAGGTAGCCCGCGCCGAGGAGCTGTTGGAGAAGGCGCGGGCGCTTGACCCGGACAACGCCTTCGTCTACCTGCGCCTAGCCCAGCTCAAGCTGGACTTCCGCAAGGACGTACCCGGCGCGGAGAGCGACCTGGACCGCGTCGAGCGGCTTCAGGCGGACAACAAGTGGCTCTGGCTTTGGCGCGGCATCCTCTCCAACGACTTCAAGAAGGATCCCGTCGCCGCACGCGCGTGCTATGACAGGGCCCTGGCCATCGATCCCAAGTTTGAACTCGCCTGGAACAACCTCGGCTGGACGTGGATGACCTCCAAGGGGCGGGACTACGCCAAGGCGCGCGAGGCGTTCCTGAAGGCGCTGGCCGTCAACCCGTCCTTCAAGCAGGCCTGCTACGCGATCGGCATGTCATATGGATACGAAGACAACTACGCCGTCGCGAAGGTCTGGTTGGACAAGGCCATCGCCCTTGACAGGTCCTTCCTGACGGCCCACAAATGGCGGGGGATCGTCTGCGGCGAGCTGGGGCGGCACGAGGAGGCGATCGTCAGTTTTGACGCGGCGATTCAGCTGGACCCGATGAACGCCGACCTGTATGTCCGCCGGGCGCGCATGGCCGAACGCCTTGGCCGCGACGACGATGCGCTGCGGGATCTCCGGTTCGCATATGAACTCAACCCGAAGGCCAGGCGGACGCTCATGTATCTCGGCGATCTCATGCTGAAGACCGGTGACGCGGCCAAGGCTTTGGCGTACTACGACCAGGCCCTGTCCGTCGATGCGCTGTACGACGACGGGCATGCGCATCGGGCGAAGGCGCTTCTGGCCCTTAAGCGGACTCCAGAGGCCCTTGCCGCCGTGGAGGCGGCGATCAAGGTGTCGAAATACAAGCCCCAGCGCTTCTGGATGCAGAAGGCGGACATGCTTGAGGGATTGGGGCGGGTCGACGAGGCGCTTGCCTGCTGCGTGAAGGCCCGCACGCTGGATGCGGGTTTCGCCGCGGCGTGGCGGAAGGAGGCCGCGTTGGAGAAGGGGCGCAATCCCGCCGCATACCGCCTGGCGCTAAGGCGCTATGTCGAGTTGGCCCCGATGGACGAGGCGGCGCGTCGAGAGCTTCAGGGCAATGGGACGGACACCAAATGACGCCGGGAGCGGTTTTGACATCCATTTCTCCTTCTCCCTAAAAAAGGAGGTTGACCGGGAACATGAGGAAACACTGGTTGCCGTTCGCCGTGATCGGCCTCTGTGCGGGGATGTGCGCGGCGGAGGTTGTCACGTACCGGGATGCGCAGGGGCGCATTGTCCGCACGGTGACGACGGACCGGGACGGACGGACCTCGTTTCGCGACGGACAGGGGCGGTTGCAGGGCACGGTCGTGTGCGACGGGAAGGGCAAGACGACGTACCGCGACGGTTTGGGACGAACCCAGGGAACCGTTCTGGTCGAGCCGGGCGGCCGCACCGTCTATCGCGACGCCACTGGAGGACTGCAGGGCAGCGTGACCGTTGACCGCTCCGGCAAGGTCTCGTACCGGGACGGTTCGGGACGCCTGACGGGAACGGGGCAGACGGATGCCCACGGACGGACGACGTACCGCGATTCGCTCGGACGTCTTCAGGAGTCTGCGCAGCGGTACCCGGACGGACGAATCGTCTTTCGCGACGGGGGCGGGCGGATACAGGGGACGCAATCGACGGATCGTTCCGGCAAGACGACGTACCGCGATGCCTCCGGGCGCGTCCAGCGAACATCGACGACGGACCGGAACGGCCGGACGACCTATCGCGACGGGCAAGGCCGCCTGATCGGGACCGAGACGATCCGCAGGTGAAACGCCGCGTTGCCACCTCTTTCCTGGAGGGATCGTCGTTCCGGAAAGGTACTGGATGGCTTGTCGGATTGGCGGAACTTCGGCCAATCTGAAGAAAATTTCGCTGTGTCTGCGGCTTTCGCACGCGTAGTTCCCATGCCCCTATGGCAAGGGAGTCGGTGAAGTCGATAAATGTGATATAATCCTCGGTGTTCAGTGAGAGGAAGTGGAGAACGTGTGAAGGCTGCCCCCATGGCACATATCGAGAAAAGGGCGTTCCCTCGTGAAGAGCCCCGTGTGAAGGCCCCTTTGGGGGAGCTTGACCTAACCTGCGCGCTCCCACGCGCGATGGCCGAGCGTCCCGGCGGGGGCCGCCTTCTACGGGATCGACACTGATTTCACCGACACGAGACGGCAAAAGGAAAGGGACGTGACATGACCGAATCGATCGAGACGAAAAGATGCCGGACGCTGCGCCGGATGCGCAGCCTGTGCTGGGTGCTGCTTGCCCTGCCGCTCGCGGCGGGGGCTTCGCTGGCGGACGCGAACCTGGCGGACTTCCCCCGCCGTGCGGGCGAGACGGACGACGCGCCGCGCTTCCGCCGTGCGATCGACGCGGCCGCGAACGGCATTCTGGAGGTGCCGAGGGGCGAGTACGCAATTGCCTCGCCGCTCGTCGTCACGAACCGCTGCTCGCTTGAGATGCATCCCGCCGCGCATCTTGTCGCGACGCGGGAGATGGACTTCCTCCTCACGTGGGCGGCGGCCGGCGACTACGTCTCGCTCACGCTCTTCGAGCCTGACGGGCGGATCTACGACAACCTCGGCCTCTTCGTCCGGGGCGGGGACATCGACGGGAACGGGCTCGCGAGCTGCCTGCGCCTCTCGAACGCGCATCACTTCACGCTCGCGAACGTCACGCTCCATAACGGACGCCGCGTCGGGCTGGAGGTCTCGCGCGGCGAGAAGGGCTATCTCTACGAACTCGTGGCCAACAACGTCTACGCCAAGTGCAACATGAAGGGGCTTGCCGGGAACGTCGGCATCGACATCGGCGTCTCCGACTGCCACCTGACAGACATCTTCGTCATTGACTACACGGTCGGCATTCGCGTGAGGGGCAGCTCGAACCGCCTGACGCGCTGCCATGTCTGGGGCGGCACGGTGCCGCCGAAGGGCATGGGCGTTCGCGCGTGGTCGACGCTCTACGGCGAGAGCAAGAGGCGTCCGTGGACGCCGGAGGTGGAGCGCGAAATGCTGGCGAAGGGACTGCCCGAGATGCTTGCGGGCTCGGTCGCCTTCGACATCCGGGGCTGGGAACACACGTTCGACGGCTGCTATGCGGACACGGCGGAGACCGGCTTCCGCGTGGCCGGCGGGAACGCGATCCTCTCGCGCTGCGGGTTCTACAACAACCCGCGCATGGGGCTGCGGAAATCGACGGCCATCGTCCACCGGGGCGGGCGGCTGCTCGTCGATTCCTGCTGTTTCAACGGCGGCGCGGGCTGCGAACGGCTCTACGAGGCGTCCGGCGACACGACGCTCCTCTGGCGGACGAACATCGCGCAGGGCGGCGCCGACATGGCGGCCGAAGCCCGGAAACTGGCCGAGAACGCCGGCCGTCGCGATTAGCGGTTTTGACATCCATCGGGGGATGTGCTAGATTGGACGGCATGGCGAAATTGAAGCAGGCAGCGCGCAGTGTCGTGGGTTCAGGATACGGGCACGTGAAGAAGGGATGTCCCGTCGGCCGCACGGAACGGGCGGCGTGTCCCGTGCGGTCCTGAGGGGGACGTTGCCGATGTTTGCCGATCGTGCCTACATGCTCGACATCAGCCGGGACAAGGTTCCGACGATGGGGACGCTCCACCTGATCGTCGACCTGCTCGCGAAGTTCGAGTACAACCAGCTTCAGCTCTACACCGAGCATACATTTGCCTATTCGACGCACCGGGACGTCTGGGAGGCGGCCTCTCCGCTCACGGCGGAGGAGATCCGCGAACTGGACGCCTACTGCGCGCTTCGGGGCATCGACCTCGTGCCGAACCAGAACTCCTTCGGACACCTCGAACGCTGGCTGGTGAAGCCCGCCTACAACCATCTGGCGGAACTGCCGCAGGGTGGGGCGCCCCTGCCGTGGGGCGGCTTCAAGAAGGATCCGACGACGCTCTGTCCGACGGATCCCGCGTCGCTCGCGTTCCTGGACGGCCTCTACGCCGAACTGCTGCCGAACTTCGCCTCCGGCCTTTTCAACGTCGGTTGCGACGAGACCTTCGATCTCCTGGGCGGGGGACGCAGCGCCGCCGCCGTGCGGGAACGGGGCGAAGGCCGTGTCTACCTCGACTTCCTCAAACAAGTCGCCGCCCTCGCGCGGAAGCACGGGAAGCGGCCAATGTTCTGGGGGGACGTGATCCTGAAGCATCCCGAGCTCGTCCCCGAGCTGCCGAAGGATCTCATCGCCCTCGACTGGGGCTACGAGGGCAACCATCCGTTCATGGCGGAGGCCGCGAAGTTCCGCGCCGCCGGGCTCGACTTCTACGTCTGTCCCGGCACGAGCGCGTGGAACTCGCTCGCCGGCCGTGTCGAGAACATGCGCGAGAACATGGTTGCCGCCGAACGGGCGGGACGGCTCCACGGCGCGCGCGGGTTTCTCGTGACGGACTGGGGCGACGGCGGGCACTGGCAGCCGCTTGCCGCCTCCCTGCCAGGGCTTGTCTTCGGCGGTATGCTTGCGCACGAGGGAGCCTCCGCCGCGAAGATGGATCTCGAATCGGCCCTCAACGGCATCATGGGCGTGCCGCTCGGCGGCACGCTTCTGCGCCTCGGCACGCTCTATCTGCGCGGCGGTGCGCTCCGGGCGAACGCGAGCGAGCTCTTCCGCATCCTCGCGAACGACCGGGGCTACTCGCGCCATCCGGGCCTGACGGAACCCATTCTCGCCGAGATCTCGGCGATAGCCGAGGGATGCCGCCACGCGGCCTCCGCCTACGCGGGTGGAGCCTATCCGAACGTGTGGGCGCAGGAGATCGTGTACATGGCGAACCTCGTCGATGCGGCGTGCAATCGCCGCGACGAGAGGCGCCTCCGTTTCCTGCGCGAGGAACACGACCGGATTTGGAAGCTGCGCAACCGTATCGGCGGCATGGTCGATTCGCGTGCGAAGCTGCCGCGTTTCTGACCTTGCGGGAACGCCCTTCTCGCGTGGGGCATGCCGCCGTGCGGGGATGCTAGAACTGGTACTGCACGGAGAAGACGGCGCCGGAGCCGACGCCGAGTTTCTTCGTGCTGCCGTGGCGGTAGAAACGGTCCTTGTCGCCGGTCTCGGCAAACGCGGCCACGACGGTGAGGTTTTTCGTGACGAACCAGGCGACGTGCGCGTCCCAGTAGTCGTGGTTGCGGATGCCGTCCCCGGCGTCGACGCCCTGCTTGTATTCGATGCCGATGGCGACGTTCTCGGCGGGGAGGATGTCGAGGTTGCCGAAC
>OIZT01000853.1_pt1 | contig 16067 bp, 9 predicted proteins | sample 1588611 | NCBI WGS metagenome assembly OIZT01 (sample SAMN03283278) | human gut metagenome | biome: human-associated habitat; material: feces | host: Homo sapiens | place: Peru | collected 2012
ACAACATTTGACGGTTGAAGTATGGTATGAGCCGTTGCTTGCCTGAAAAACCTTGGTTGATGAGCAAATACTTTTCATCATGGCGCATATGGTTGCCCAAATACACATCTTGCACACTCCAGCCATGACGTTCAAACTCATGCACAACTACCCAATAAAAATCTTGGTCATTCTCGGCATAGTTAGAGTCAAGAGCAGTGACATCATAGTAATAGATGACACTGTGGTTGGTATGAAGCGCATAGAACATGCGGAAGTCCCACACCACCATATCGAAGCACACGAAAAGCCGCCATGCGCATAGCCAAAGAGCCATGCGCACGGCGGCTAGAAATGAAAGACTTTAATCACCTACATATTCACCGTCTTTACACCATTCTTAATAGAAAATCCTTTATAATTTTCACTTACTTGACGACCTGAGATGTCGTAGCGAGGAGCATTGTAAGCGTTCGTAGTATCTACTGTGCTCTGAATAACATCTGTAGATAATTGCTTAACAGACAACACATACACCTTAGTTTCGTAAGGTTTAAGTGTGCCTACGTTCAATGTGTTTTCTACATCAGCCTTCGTTTTTGACCATAGTTCACTGCAAGTATAGACGGTATTTTCTTGAAGATAAAGGTCGGTAAGCTTGAGTGCAGGAATCTCTACATCCGAGCCACCACGATTAGTAACCGAAACAGCCATACGGCCATTTACCAAGTCTTTCACGTAAACGTCGTAACCATTATTGGAGTAGTTTTCTTTTCCTGTAGAAAGAGCCTCCATATATTCCGCCTGTTGTCCGAGCGCATCTTGGTTAATCGCAAGGATTTCAGTATTGGTCAACGTTTCGATATCAGCTTCGGTAATCAATGGATTAGGCATTGTTTGACCACTATTGGCCTCGCCTTTAGGAGTTTCACGAAGATCGCAAGTCAGAGCCAAGGGGCTTGCAAACATACACCACAACGACATTTGTGAGCGAGCCTGTGCATCGTTTAAGCCAGTGATTTTACCACCATTTTGCTGATGGCCTGCTGTATTATTGCTCGGTCCGCCCAATCCATGAAGACCGATACACATCATGTCGAGGTCGTTGAAACGGTTCACGCCAGCATACATCCACAAGCGGCGAACTTCATCCGCACCACCAATTACGCCTGGACGTGAGTTGTTACCCACCCAGTCTTCGCGAGCATCACTCGTAGCACGCCAGCTTGAACCACCAACTTCAGCGCCCCAAGTCCAAGGCTGTGTTTTACCCCACTCACAAATATTGAATACGAATGGGATGTTGCCCTTTGCCTTGCGTTCTTTGTTGAGTTCAGCAATGACCTTACCCATCTGTGAATAGCTCACCTGGGTGCTTGCCTCGCGGTTGCAATAGTCATACTTCAGCATATCTACACCCCATGAATCGAACAAAGCAATGTGTTGTGCTTCATGACCATAAGACCCTGGCTGATAATTTTCACAAGTCATAGAACCTGCATCACTATAGATGCCCAGTTTCATCTTGCTATTGATTTTCTTCAAAGCAGCCTTCAGTCCACTGATACCCTCGGGGAATTTTGCAGTATCGTAAGTCAAATCATTTTTATCAGAAGTTTGCTTAGCCCATGCGTCATCTAATACAATGGTATTAAAGCCTGCGTCAATCAAGCCATACTTTTGCATACCCTTAGCAATCTCCACCATCTTATCGTGGCTAATGGCGCGTGCAAACCAGTTCCAAGTAAGCCAACTCATCATAGGAGTGGGCGACTGCATGTGGCTATCCACAATGAGGCGAACTTTCGTCAAAGCCTCATCTTCATCATCGGCGCCCTTGGTTTTAACAATGTAAGTATATTCACCCTCGGTAGTGGGAGCTGTACCCGATACGTACTTGTATCTGTTACCCACATTTACGCGGTCGTCCTTCAGCTCCAAGGTGGAAGAAAGATTGGCATCAAATTCAACACCTGTTACAGTTTCTCCCTCGTTGGGCACCAACTTGTGAATATAGGGAGCACCAGGGAGCGCATACATCAATGTGGCGCAAGGCATTGATCCTGCTGATGGGTCAACAATTTGCCAAGCAGAGTTGCGGTCGTTAGCATTGTAAAGGTTTAACACACAATTGTTGGCAATGCCGCCTGTAAAGTTCCACGATGCGGAACTTGCTTGAGGCTCTGCAATTTCGCCCGGGATGATGGCAACTGTTTCGTCTGAAAGATAGTAAAGTTGCCAAGTATTGGCTGTTGTTTGATCGGTAGTGTATTTTACATTACTCTTTGCCGTTTCGGTGGTGTTACCACCATTGTTAGTTGCTGTGTAGTAAATGTAGCACTTGGCCGATTGATCGTAGATGTAATACTTACCAAGTTCACTAGATTCTACAAAGAGGAACTTATCAGCCTCGCCACGCTTTGTGGTGTGGTGAATATCGTCACCAATTTTCTTGACAAATGCCTCGGGCATATGCAAGAAGTAGGGATATTTCTTCTCAGCGTCAACACTTGTTGTTGGTGTGAAATACTGTACAAACTTCACGTCGACCTGATAGTTTACATTATCAATGGTTACCTTTGCCAAGCTTCCACCACCTACGCTAACTTTTACGTCGTTAAGTTGGAGTTCACCTTCCACCGTAATTGTTTGATTACCTTGAGCATTCAATCCCTTGAAATCTTGCCCATTGATAGTTACCGTAGCTGTACTGGGCATACCATCACTAAAGAGGATGTATTCGTGTTTTACACCAACTTCTTTAAGGAGCCATCTTGAGCCACTATCTTGTGCACCATTGTTCTGATAAATGCCAAGCGTAACCGTTCCATCTTCAGGGTTAGAAGTTCCAACGCCATAAAGCCAATTCAAGTATTTAGCTGCCACGCCTGTGCTATTATAAGGCTGGAATTGATAGTAACCATTATTGACTTCTGTAATTTTGTAAATGGCACTTTCTTGCTTATCATCGGTCATTGACACAAAACCCACTTGATTAGAGTAACCATCTTGCGTGGTATAACTTACCCACTTACCAGCAGTCACGTTGTAAATGTAGTAAGAGTCTGCCTTATCACTTTCGTAGAAGGCAAACTGTGCATAATTTTTTGGATTTTTTGTAGGCGATGTCGTCGCGTTACAATAATAACCCTGTGCATTAGCCATGGTGTAGCAATGCTCTGGTTTTCCTACTGTGGGGAGCGTTGTGCTCACCGCAATACCTGCAAGGGCTGTCAATGCTGTAGTCAGCATACATACCACAAGTAACATTCTCTTCATATTCATTATATTAATGGTTCGTTAGATTTTAGGGTGGTTCTAAAATTCTGAGATTTATGGTACCCAATTCTGATGTGCGGTTTGCATGATCTTGAAAGCGTCTTTCTGATAGTAAAATCAGTCACATAGCCCGCTATGCTCCTTCATTTACTATCAAAAATACACTCCCAATACCATACAAATCCCATCATCAGAATTTATAGAACCACCCTTAATACTTAGAATTTCATTTTCAGATCCATTCCTATCATGCGAGGCGCTCCATACTGAGCAAAGCGATTGCCCATGCTATCGAAGGCAAAGGTGGCGTAGCGCGAAGCCGTGAGGTTGCGTGCCCAAAGTTCTATGCTGATGCCATGCACGAGTTCTGCGCCAAGACGAGCAGAGAGGGTGGCATAGAAAGGCTGAGAAAAAGAGTTTGCCTCGTCCCACATCACTCGGCCTGCTCCATTGACAGCCATGCCCACCGACCATGCTTTTACAAAGTCGGCTTTCTCCGTCTTGTCAATAGGCTGACGAAAATCTACGGAGAAGTTCATCGTATGCTGAGGTACGAAGGGCACGCGATTGCCCGTATAGTCTATACGCTCTCCACTTTGTGAGGCTCCCAAGTCGTAGGCAGTAAACTCTGCCTGCGTCAGTCCATAACCCGCGCTTAGATTTAAGCGGTCGGCAAGGAGCTGCGAGCGAAGTCCCACCTCTACTCCGTAGCTGCGACTTCGTCCTGCATTCACCATGATACGTCCCATGCCACTTTCGGCAAATCGGGCAAGCTGCTGATCACGCGTTTTCATATAGAAGCCTGATAGATCGAGCTGCAAGGCACGTTCTGCCAAGTTGTGATGGATGCCCAGTTCGTAGCTCCAAGTATATTCGGGCTTATAGTAGAGTTGACTCACAGATGGCTCATTGGGCGTAATGCCATCGAGTACGGAGGAAAGTCCAGCCAAGGCACCTTGCTTCATGGCGTCGGGCAAGGGAAGGTTGTTAATCGTCTGAACGCTATAATCCTTCACACTCAAGAGCATTGAGCGGCGAAGTTGTTGCTGCGACAGGTCGGAGTACGACTGAATATTATAGCCACCCGAACGATAGCCTTTAGCTACGGAGAAATATACATTTCCCAGTCCGCGCGGAAGTGTATAGTTGAGTGCCCCTTTGGGCAATACCTGCCAATCGTCGTGCTTGAGTACCCCCGTGAGTGAGGGATTGGCCTCTAGCTGCGTGTTGAAGTGCATGGTCGGTCCCATTGCCATCTGAAAGCGGAAGGGAACGGCTGCACCACTTTCTGTGCCCGAAAGCAAATGAAGTTCGCGGTGGTCGTAGTCGAGACGTAGCCCCAGTGTGAGCGAGAGTCCGCCTACGAGGTGCACCGTACTCTGATGAAATACTGCAGCGTTGAGCGAAGGCGTGCGCAGATGGGCAGAGAAGGGAATTTCACTTCCTGAAAAACTCACACCCACAGCAGGGCGCTGAGGCATATTGGCTGCAATCTGACGATTGAGATAGCTCACGCCTTCACCATAGAAAGTCACGGGACAATCCGTTGATAGCCATTGGTACATGGCAAATGCTCCCGTGGTCCAGGTCCAACGGGGCATGGAGCCTTGAGAAGGTTTGCTCTTTACAGAAATTTCTTCGCTAAGCGTGCTCATCTGTTGGCGTTGGCAGAGTGAGAAAATGTCGTTGCTCGAGAAGTCCTGGTCCATAAAGAGACGATCGTTGAGATGCTGAAACGAAGTAATCGAACTCAGTACAAGGCGAGGTAACTGATGCTCCACGCCCAGTCCCGTGTTGAACAGGCTACGGCGATACTTGCTCGGTCGGTTTTGATTCAATGTGCCCCAGTCTCGATTGTCGCCGCCCGAAGTCTCAAAGCCTTTATCAAATGAGGAGGTCTGCCCCAATAGATAGTAAGGACATGCCCCTTCGTTGCTATGTTCGTAAGAGGCCGTCCAGTCCATCTTCACAACGTCGGTAGGTTTCCACGTCCAGCGTATGCGTCCTCCGCCAGCTTCTGAGTTGTCTTGTTTCTTGCTGTTGGTAAGATTCATAAAGTAGCCGTCTCGGCCTTGATAGTAACCGCTGAGACTGAGTCCCATTCCCTTTCGAGGATGCAGATAAGTGGTCAGCGAAGCATGGCGCGTCATGGCGCGTTCGCCCCATCCTGTACCGATGCCTGCTTGCAAGTCAGTGCCATAATGTGTCAAAGGGTCGGCGGTGAAAATACGTACGAGCCCTCCCATCGTGTTGCGTCCATAGAGCGTGCCCTGCGGACCGCGAAGCACGTCGACACGTGTCACGTCTTGAAAAGTAAAATCGTAGGCCGACTTGTCTACATACGGCACATTGTCAACGTAGAGCCCTACGGCAGGAGTGTTGATGCGCGAACCAATGCCGCGGATATACACCGCCGAAGTGAGGCGACTGCCATAGTCGGGCATAAAAAAGTTTGGGGCGAGTGTCGAGAGTTGCTTCATGCTCTCCACTTGGCGCTGTTGCAGCGACGTAGCGTCAAATAGTGATACGCTGAGCGGTTGTTGACGCAATTGTCGAGTCTCTTTAGGCTGTGCCACGACCACAGCTTCTTCTATGTCAAAATTCTTGAGTGAATCTGCCGCAAGAGGCAGAGAAATGAGTAGGGGTAGAAACACTTTTCTTTTAATTAATAAGTAATACAAATAGGGGCGGGAAGATGCTGCCGCTGCGTAGTGTGTTGGTTGCAGAGCGGTGAAGTTCCTCTCCCCCTTTTCAACTCGGGTGCAAAGTTACACCGATATTTCTGCCTACGTAATCCTTATTTATAAGGAGATTTTACGCATTACGGGCTTGCTCAGCCATTGCCAAGCAAGCCCGTAATGCGTTTCTGTATGATAGAGATTATTTGCGAATGACTTCCGAAGTATCTTCTTCGTCTAGTCTCTTTTCCCAAAGATAATGCCTTGTTTCCTTCACCACCACGCCCGAGAGCAATAGAAGAGAAATAATATTGGGAATGGCCATCAGCGCATTACAAGTATCGCCAAGATTCCACACAAGGTTGATTGCCGTGACAGACCCCACGAATGTGCTTGCTATCCACATCACACGATAGACATAGCGCGCACGTCGGCCAAAGAGATACTCAAGTGCCTTCTCGCCCAAATAGCTCCACCCCAAGATGGTACTAAACGAGAATGTGACAATGCCCATCGTCAGCACAAATGGGCCAAACGTTGGAATCTGTCCGAAAGCTACCTTTGTCAGCGTGGCTCCTGCCGTAGAGTCGATGTCGGGATTGGCCATAATGGAACTTACGAGGACCAATCCCGTGATAGCACATATCACCACTGTGTCCCAAAAAGGCGAAGTAGAGCTAACCAATGCTTGGCGCACGGGATTCTTCGTTCGCGCTGCGGCTGCCACGATAGGTGCACTGCCCAGTCCGCTCTCGTTTGAGAAAAGCCCACGAGCAATACCATAGCGCATGGCAATCATCATGCTTGCTCCCACAAAACCGCCCGTAGCAGCCTGCGGACTGAAAGCGTCTGTCACGATGAGCCTTAGCGCAGGCCACACGTAAGCATGGTTTACACCCAAGAGCCAAAGGCATCCGCCCACGTAGAACACTGCCATAAACGGTACCAACCCCTCGCATACGCGGGCGATACCCTTCACGCCAAACATAATCACAGCACATGTCAGCAGCGCTATCGTAACGCCCGTGGTAAAGGGAGGAATGTGGTAGCCCTCTTCGAGGAGCATCGAAATGGAGTTGCACTGTATCATGTTGCCTATAAAGAAAGAGGCCAATATGGTGCAGAAGGCAAATGCCCATCCTAACCAGCGGCACCCCAGACCGCGCTCGAGCGCATACATTGGGCCGCCTAGCATCTTGCCATCTTCCGTCTGTACGCGATACTTCACGGCCAGTAGTCCCTCGGCATATTTTGTGGCAATGCCCAATACGCCCGTCATCCAGCACCAAAAGATGGCTCCTGGACCGCCCATTGTCACCGCTGTGGCCACACCGATAATGTTGCCCGTGCCGATGGTGCCTGCAAGGCTTGTGGCAAGAGCCGAAAATTGGCTTACGTCGCCCGTTGAACCCTTGTCGCGTTTCACACTTAGGCGAATGGCCTTAAATATGTAGCGCTGAGGAAACTTCAGTCGGATGGTGAGATAAAGGTGCGTGCCTAGTAGGAGCACAAGCATCGGCACACCCCATAGGTAGCCGTTGATATGGGTCAGAAGGTCGTTGAGTCCTGTCATGTCGCTTATTATATGGATGGTATAGTTGGTAAGCAAGTGAGGAAGCTAATTTGTTTCAAGGCGATTCTATTCATTCCGAAATATAATATTTTATTTCTCAGAATGAATAGAACCATCCTATAACCTTGATAGTGGCTCTCTTGTCTGCCATGTTACGATGGCAAAAGTACAAATTTTCTCTTTTTTAAACAACATTCGTGTTGCTTTAACATGCTTATTGCTCACATAATGTCAGTTTTTAGGTTCGTGTCTCTAACCTAAAGTTCCTAAAAAAGTGCATTATTCCTCTCTCTCCCCTTTGCCAAACAGAATATGCTTTGTATTTTTGTCGCCCATACAAATATATATACCACAGTTATGAAAAAAGTAATCCTCTTGGTGCCTGCTGCGCTTTGCTTAGCATTCACCATCCCCGTACAAGGACATAGCAACGCCGGCCGTATGGCCGAGGAACCTGACACTGTTGTCGTGGTCGATTCTGCCATGACCGACTCTATCGACGACGATTACTTTGAAGATTCCGATTGGGCGGGAGGTGATGTGCCCGATGACTCCGTTGCCGTAGATTCTCTCGATGAAGGATTTTGTTCTTACAACGATGAGCTACTCAGCGAATTTAGTACTAAAAACGCCGACTATTCGCTGCAAAATCCTGCTGATGCCAATGCTGGCGCAACGTTTAGTGCCACGCTCTTCACTCCTGATGCCGACAAGAATGGTGAAGTGCGAAAGGGCTCGGGATATAGCATCATGACCAGTCGCATACTCACTGCCATGCTCCCCGCCGAAGACCGTTTGAAGTGGAAGCTCAACTCGCTTGGCAAGATGCTCGAAATGAAATGGGAAAGTGTGAAGCGTGGTTACCAAGCCGACCAAGCCGACATGCAGAAGGCTGCGCAAGAAGAACACTTCGAATATCATCCCTCGAGCTATTCTTACCGCACAAGTATTACTCCTGTGTGGCAATGGAAAAATCGCGGCTTGACCACCTATAGTATAGAGGACGAAGCCTATACCGGCGGTGCCCATGGCATCTTATTCCACTACTATTTCACGCTCAACGAACGGACGGACTCTCTGCTCTCGCTTACTGATATCTTTAAGCCCGAGGCTCTTCCGCAAGTGTTCTCGCTCGTGGGTGAAAAGCTCAAGACCGGACCGCAGGCCGCCAACGACGAGGAAACTTGGCCCTCTGTAGCCGAGGTTATTCCAGCTCCTACGCCCGACGATTATAGTGTCGTAAGTCATCAGATGGAACAGTATCAAGGCAAGTGGTATCCACGTCCTGCCCTCACAGAGTGTGGCATTGTGTTTACTTATCCTCCTTACGTAAAGAATTGTTACGCTGCTGGTACTATCCATATTCTCATTACCTACGATGAGGCTGCAGAATGGCTAAAGAAGTAGTGTGCTTCCGTTAAGAAGTTAGGAACTGAAAGGCGTAATAATATTTAGTCGCCTGTGCTAAGAATGCACGTTGTAAATCAATATTATTTTGATGCTGCAAGGTCTTTCCTTTCTCATCAACTATCCAAAAGAGTATACGATTTGTATACTCTTTTTTTATGCTCTCTCGCTTTCTCTCTCATTTGCTCTCACGTCCACACACCTGCACTTACTCCCGTACGAATCACCATCGTCTCCCTTTTCTTTCCGTGCTTCGTTTGTTCATCCTATCTTATTACTTTCCTTGTCCTTACCTTTACATGATTGTTCCCATTTCTCAATAAAAATTATCACTCTTAAATAAGATTAACAAATCGGGGGGGGATTTTATCATCACTTTCATAAATTTGCAGCCGAAAGATGTAATGATACTATGGGATATTGCATCTAAGTTTTTCATCTTTTTCCTGTAAGATTTGAAAACAACATGAGATGAACAATCAAGATTTAATCTAATATAAACTAAACATTATGAGAAAAACTACCATGTTGGTGTCATTAGCACTCGGCCTTTCAGCCATCTCGGCAACGGCTCAAAGCTATGACGCATCGAAGGTGTACTCCTTCCAAAATGTAGGTAATAGCAAGCGTGCTGCTGCGTTTCCGAAAACTGGACTGATGGCCGCAACTGAAGGATCTACAACCCTGTCTTTGGCCAACTTGTTTGTGTTAACCCCCGTAGTAGAAGGTGAAACTACCTACTACACAATTCAGCCTTATGGCGACCGTACGAAGTATGTGTGCTACATCAACACCAATAATGCCGATGCTAATATAGGTCTGACTTCGGATGCAAGCAATGCCAATAGAAAATGGCTCATCTCTGGCAACAGTATTAAGCCAGGCAATGGCAAAGGAAGTAGTTGGAATGTACGCGGTACAAACTCCGATTGGAGTCTCAGTGCGCTCGGCCAATGGGTCGGTCATGATAGCGATAACTCTAATAAATGGACGATTTCAGAAGTCGGATCAGACGATGTGACTGCAGCTATTTCTGCTTATAAATCAAAATATATCTCTGCGCTTGCAACTGTCGATGTGACAAGCGAAGCGAACGAGAAGGTGGGCTTCCCCCTTTATAGTGTGGTCTCTGCAGCAGTTGCCGCCAATACGGCTACAGATGTATCAAAAATCTACTCAGGAGCTATTCCTACATCGGCTATAACGCTGAAAACTCCTACCTCTACTACAGGCTTGTTCAAAATCAAGAATGTAGGAACAAGCAAATATCTCTTCCAAGAGGAGAATGCCAAGAATGTAACCTTTATGAATGATGGTGGCGATAATGCTAAGTATTATTGGAAGGTTTCTTTCGATGGCAATAATGCTACTATCACTGGTGCTATGGGTAAGGCTCCAGCAAAGGGCGCGGAAGGAAAGGTGTATAGTGCTGTAGTCGCTGATTACTTGACCACTATCAATCTCAGAGGAGCTTCTACTAGCAGCGGAAAATACACAGAGAATAACTTCTTGTGGCCTAATGTTCATAGTACGAATCAAACATACTATACTAAGAACAATGCAGCTTATAACTCTGATAATAATCCTTTGTTCCTCACCACATACTCTACGGAGAACGTTGCCAATCAGTATACATTTGAAGCTGTAGCCCTCACTGGTGGAGAGAAATTATATAATGTAAGCTTCGAGGGTGTTCCCAATGGGACTACTGCATCTGTGACCATTAACGACGAATCGTATGCAGGTTGTCCTACAGTATATAACGGTGGTTTCTTTGTGCTTTCAGATGCTTCTACAAAAACATTTACGCCAAGTACCATCCATGCTACCAATTCTTATGTAAATGTAGATGGTCAGACCATAAAGGTGGTTTATACAACCGACTACAATGTGCTTCTTGCTGACGAAGTAGTTCTAGCTAAGGCTCTCCTTGCTAAGACTGGTATCGGCACGCCTGCTGATGGAAGTAAGGCTCGTACGAACCTGCAAGCAGCCATTACAACTGCAGAGGGAAAAATTACAGCTACAGAAACTGACCTTAATACACTCAAGGCAGCCGAAGCTACTTATAGTGCCGCCGAACTGCAGCTTCCTGAAGATGGTAAGGCTTATAAGCCCTATGTGCTTCTGAGCAATGGTAACAAGGTATATGCTAATACAAATGGCAACCAAGTATTCGTTGTTCAGAAAGTAAATGATACTTATCGCTTGGTTAGCTCATTGGGCAATGGTAATGTTGTGAGTGAAAGCAACAAAACAGAATTTACAATTGGTACAACAAATCGTTTGGAGTTTGGTGCACTCACGCTGACTTATAATAGTGACGTCGCTGTGTGTATCAATGCTGCAGGAACAAGTTATAACCACTTCTCTGGTAAGGGTCATAAGGCTACGGATTGGTCTACCGAATGGTACTTTGAGCCCGCAGAGTTCGAAGGTCATACTGTCACCTTTACAGCGAGCAATGATAACAATAACTATGCTACCGTAAAACTTCCCTATGCGGCTACTATTCCTTCTGGCGTATGTTCTTACAAAGGAAGTGTTTCTGGTAATGAAGTATATCTCAATGCATACAAATTAGCAGGTGAAGTGCTTCCCGCCAATACCCCAGTGTTGCTCATAGCAAACGATGCTAAATCTTACAAGTTTGCTCCTGCCGCTTACCAAGCAGCTGAAGAGACAGGCTTCCAGGGTACGCTTGCCGCTACAGCCGTGACTGACAATGCTTATATCTTAGCTAAGAAAGGCGAAGAAGTAAAGTTCTATCTCCTCAATTCAGAAAGCAACACGGTGAATGCCAACAAGGCTTACATCGTGGTAAGTGGAGGTAAAGCTCAGGCTCTTAGCTTCAACTTTGGCACTACCACGGGCATCCACGCTGCTACAGCCGATGCTGCAACCGATGCTCCTGTGTTCGATCTCAGCGGTCGTCGCGTAGTGAAAGTTGTGAAGGGTGGTCTCTACATCCAAAATGGTAAGAAATACATTGTAAAGTAATCCACGTAAAAGAAATGCACACAGATATGAAAAAGATATATATTGCCCCCGCATCCACCGTGGTAACCTTGTTTGCTGATGAGGATGTAATGCTTGCTCTTAGCGGAACAAAGGCTGATGGAACGGAAGCTCTTTCAAATGGAAAAGAAGGGTGGAACAGCACCGAATGGGATTCCACCGACGATGAGGAATAATTCCTCACGACAGATTGATAAATAATGAATGAAGGAGGCTGCGCGAAGTGATTCACGCAGCCTCTTGCTTGTGTATGCCTCACATTAAAAGAATAGAGTCACTCCATGTCTGAATTAGCGCATGGAATGACTCTTCTTCTTACAAACATTAAATTATTTTTTCAAGGGAAATGTTGCTATCTGCTGAGACGATAGGTTATTGTCCCACTCGTTGGAGCAGATTGTCAACTGGTTTCTTGTCTTCGTTTACCACACGAAGCAATATATTTGCTTCGTCGGCTCCGCGTCCTTGTATGCCTTCGATGACAATGTTGAGCGGTCCTCCTTGATGGTAAAATGATCCTGTTCGCGTAAGCGACCATTTGTCTACTTCTTCGCGTTGATGCAGTAGCCACCAAGAGTTGCTCAGTGTATCGGGGAAAATTTTGAGTTTCGCAGCGGCGTCGTATTCCAGTTGTGAAAGGTTGCCCTTTCTGTTGATGTTGTTTGATACAAGACTAATCGTATACTGTATTGATGGTATACTCATAAACACTCCCGTACCATCAATTGACGTAAGCGCGTCAACGTGGTAGTGGCCTTTCGGCAGTACCACCTGCTTCACGGCGTGGAACTTCATATCGCGGCTTTCATCGTCCTTTTGAAAATAGAGAAAAGCCTCTTCCTTGCTATCAGTCATGGTGAAATCGTCGGTAGTATCCATGAAGTCGCCATCCTTGTTGCAATTGTCAGCTTGCTGAATTGTCCATCCCTCAAGCGAGAGGGCATTGGCCGATGAGTCTTCAATGTAAATGCCGTTTACCATGCCCGAAGCCTGTTTGATGGAGCGCTTAGTCTGCTTTATGTTCACTCCCGTCATTACGCTGCATACGATGCTTGCCGCTAGGGATAGCAGACAGATGATGGCCAGCGTAATGGCTGTGCCCGAGTGAAGAGAGTGCGTGGTCTTTGTTTTAAGCAGCGAACGCAAGGCAATATAAAACAGGATGCCAAAGCATACGAAGCCCGAGATAAGTCCGCCCCATCCCCACCAAGCAATGATGGGCGACTGATGGATAATCATTGCCCAATTGTCGTCCAAAGGCTGCTCCACACATCCCGCCATAAGAAGTATGGAGAGGATGGTGAGCGTGATAAGAATGGCTCCCAAAAGGAAGATGCATAATAGTTTGAAACAGAACACTAGAATGCTGAGTAGCGTAGAGGCAAAGCTGCGAGCCCCCTGACGAAAGGAGGGAGACTTTATATAATCGGTGGCCTTCGTAGTGTAGTTCATTAGTTCCTCATTGATGGTCTCGGGATTGACGGGCTTGCCTTTCATTTGAAGACGCTCTTCTGCTGTTTTTGCGGCGGGGACGAGAGCCCAAGCCAACAAGTAGATGATGCCCATTAAGGAGAATGAACTTAGGGCAAGAAGCACCATGAGAATGCGCCAGGGCAGTGGATCAGTGCCTCCAAAGTAGTGGCACACGCCCGACATTACGCCGCCGAGCATCTGATCTTGCGGGTCGCGATAGAGCTTGCGCTTGCCTAGCCACGATTTGCGCTTGCCCGTTGTTTCCTCGCTCGTGCCTGTGGCTTCACTCCCGTTGGGTGATTGCGTATTTTCAGCATGGGAGGTTGATGCTTCATCGTTGGCACTAGCGATATCCGCTTCACTGTCCATCTCTTCAGGATTGCCAATGCGGTGGATGATGTTCTGCACATGCTCTATGGAGATGGCTTGTGTGCCTTGTTCTTTTAATTCGCTGAAGAGCTCTGCTACGCGGTGCTCAATGTCGTCGGCAATCTCATCGCCGCCCTCGCGCTTACTGAAGTAGCTGCGCATATTGTCGAGATACTGCTCTAAAAGTTTGCAGGCATCTTCGTCGATGTCGTAGAGCAGACCGAAAAGGTTGATTGTAATATTCTTTTTCATTAGGGTAAGGTTTTTGAGTTCGTGAAAAGTGAAGCGTCTGTGGCATAGGGCATGTGTGTCGTGCCCTCACGCAAGTGGACTTTTGTCTTCTCCTCCTTAGCGAGTTGGGGAATACTAGAGAGGTAGAGGCGATTCTTCTTGTTGGTTGGGAAGTTGCGGAGCCATGTTCTTTAGCAGCATTACGGTGCGGGCAAGTTCGTTCCACGCATCGTCCAAACCATTGAGAAACGATCGTCCTTCATCTGTCAGTGCATAGTACTTTCGAGGCGGTCCTTGGCGTGATTCTCGCCATTCGTACGATAGCAGTCCGTCTTTTTTCAATCGAGTGAGCAGCGGATAGAGCGTGCCTTCCACCACGATGAGCTCAGCTTGTTTTAGACGCACGATAATATCGTTGGCATAACTGGCCTCCCGACTTAGCAATAGAAGCACGCAATACTCGAGCATGCCCTTGCGCATTTGTGATTTTGCATTGTCTACATTCATAATGTCGAGAATTAATGTTTTCGTTTTCATGTGCAAAAGTATGTATTACTTTGGTACTATGCAAGACATAGTACTATAAAAATTGGGTTTTATGCCCAATAACATCTTTCTTGGAAGGCAAATCAAGGTAACAATTCAGAATGAATAGAACCTCCCTTTAGTCAAGAATGGGGGAATGGATAAAGGTATACACTTCCCTTTTTCGTAGGAAATGTCTACCTTTGCATGTATGCACATACTTTATATCTTCAATCCCTCCCATGATGAGGCTCTAGCCTCTGGTAGTCCTTACTATTGTCCTTCAAAGACCGCTCGTAGAGTGTCTGCTCAGTGGGCAACGCTCCCCGCGTTGTGGGCTTCGAGCGAAGATTATGTGTGTTTGCCCGATGAGGTGGAACTCTCCACAGAAGAGCTTGCGGCAGCAACTTGTAAGTTTGTTCGTTGGCGCGACCTCAAACCTTCCTTTTGGCAGCAGATAGCGAGTGTAGAGCCATGGGGGTGGGATCCGCTTGTGGCTCATTCGCTCGCTCGCAAAGCTTGTCCCGCAAGTCTTTTGCCTACTGATGCTTCGCTTCAGAAGATACGTCAATTGAGTAGTCGTGAGAGTTGCACACAGTTGCTTCCCGCCCTACGCTTGGCTTTGGCGGATGAGGGAATCGCTACGGTGGGCGAAAGTTTTATTTTTCGCGAAGCGTCCACTCTTTCTCTCTTGATGCAGCGCTATGGTCGCATGGTGCTCAAAAGTTTGTGGTCGTGCAGTGGTCGCGGTGTGTTCAGCGTAGCTAGTCCTCTTTCGCCCTCTGAAGAAGGTCGCGTAAACAAACTTCTTCGTGAGCAGGGTGGGGTGGAGGCAGAGCCTTACTATGAGGGCGTGCTCGACTTTGCTTTGGAATTTCAAGCCCTAGCCGATGGCAGCGTCGTTCCTCTTGGCATCTCCATGTTTCATACGAGTGAGACGGGCGGTTATCTCGGCAATGCCATAGCTCCGCAATCCATGCTTGAAACGCTTATTCTCTCGCAGTGGAAAATGAATAAATCTCCTAAAGAAATAGCACAGCTCCGCTCCAATATTGAAAGTTTGCGGGAGACAGCCGACGATATGATAGGCAATTTGCAGCGCGTCTGCAGCAAAGTAATATCCACCTTTCTCGCTGGTCGCTATGTGGGCATGCTAGGTATTGATATGATGTTAGTAAAGACGACGGCGGGCATTATGCTACATCCTTGCATAGAACTCAACTTGCGTCGCACTATGGGGCATGTAGCCATTGCTTTACAAAAGCACAGTTATCCCTCTAACAAGCTTCCCCAATGTTTTCGAGGACTTTTCTCTTGGATATAAGCATTCCTTAGGAATGGCCTTCTATCTCTAATTTTGTGATTGTCGGGCAGATAAAAGGAAATCTTCCCTCTTTCGTTTTGTTTCGCTTTCGTTTTGACTAGTCTTTGCCATCACAAGATGAGCAGTAGTAGCTTTACCGAACGGCAGCGGTAGCTTTACCGGACGGCAGCGGTAGCTCTACCGGACGGCAGCGGCAGCTCTACCGGACGGC
>OIZT01000858.1_pt1 | contig 15971 bp, 13 predicted proteins | sample 1588611 | NCBI WGS metagenome assembly OIZT01 (sample SAMN03283278) | human gut metagenome | biome: human-associated habitat; material: feces | host: Homo sapiens | place: Peru | collected 2012
CCATTGCCTCAACTTTAAAGAATGATAATTCTGATATACGAATGCCTGTCTCACCCAGAATTCTTAAAATTAAATAATTATCTTCTTGACCATATTTCTTAGCTATTCTAAGCAACCTATGATAGTCTGATTTACTCAAAGAATATTCTAGTGAAAATCTCTTTTGCTGCTTAATTATCTTCACACACAAGTCTTTTCTATCAATGAACTTAAAGAACTTATTTAGTATTATTAAATAACCATTAGTAGTATTAGCTAAGAACTCATCTACGGTATCTAATTTATTCTTAAATTCTTTAACAGTTTTTTTATTTAATTTTTTATCTTTGTTCATTTAGTTCCTTTCTGTTAATTTTTAGAAAGATGATGTTTTTTTATTTTGTCTAATACTTATATATGTTTATACGTAGTTTCATTATTTCTTTTAGAATACTTGGATTTTATTTCTTGAAATTTGATGGTATTTTTATCTGTTCCTTTATATATGTTTTTATTCTCACTAATTATTTTTAAAGTTTCTGGGGTAATTAACATGCTTTCATAATATGGTAGTATTCTGTCTATTTCATCGTAAGCCCCTACCGAAGATAACATTTCTAATTTTTTTTCTAAATATTCTTGTGAACAAAATCCATTTTTAACAATCTTGTACTTTTCATCAACAAAATTAATACCTAATTGTCCTACAAGATTTCTATATTTTTTTGCATCTTTATTTTGAAGAGCTTTTCTAAGAGCTGATATTTTACCATTTACTTCTTTATCTTCATTTGGGTTATGTCCATAGAATGTTGCTCTTTCTTTTATAAATTCTATCCACTTATCTATTTCTATCATATTGAAATCTTTAGTGTTTAAATAATCCTCTATTAACATGTTATTAACATTATAAGACATTATATCTTTGAAAAATTTTGTATCGTAACCTAGTTCTATAATATAATTATTCTTTCTTACGAATGTTCTTAGATTTTCAATAAATACATTATCATAACCATCATAATTTTTTTGTTTTCCATCTTTGTCAGTGAAAGTATAAGGAACTGCGTACCCAATTTTTTTATCTATTTCAGCTAATTCTTTTTCGTCTAAAATAGTATGTTTAATTTCAGGACCTTTGTATTGTATTTCTATTTCTCCATTCTTATTGATTCTTTTATATTCAATATTATTAGCAAAGTGTTCTGTTTTCATATTAAATTGTATGTTGAATAAATCAGGTACTATAGTTAAAAAATATATTCTATTATTTTCACCAATTGCTGCTAAAAACCAATGATGTACTTCAAGTAATTCTTTAGATTCATCATCAACATATGGATTAAACTGAGTGGTTTCAATTAAATTGCTTTTAATACCTAGTTTTTTATATATTCTTTGTAAAATTATTGCTGAAGATTTACATATGACTGATAAATTTCTTATTTGTTTGCTTTCATAGGTACTTTTTATTTTTTTATAATCATAATTTTTATTTTCTAGTTTCCTACCTAATGAATAGAAGAATCCAACATTTTTAGAAATGTATTTGCCTATATATAAATATACATATCTAATGATTTCATCTTTATTCCATGAAGGGTTGATTGATTTTACAATTTCTTCTTCTATGATTTTTAATTTTTGTTCTTCATTAATATTTTTAGAACCTATTATCATATGTAACTCCTTATCATATTTAAGTATACCATATATTGATTCTTATTCAATATTAAAGTTGACCAAATTATTTTAGAATATTATAATATAGTTATATGGTAATGAGGTGTTTATGAGGAACAATAAAAATATTAGAATTTTATTTAGTATTATAATAATTTCATTAATATTATTTAGCATATTTAGTTATTCATATGCTTATTTTACTATGAAAATTGATGGTAATAGTAAAGATATGGTTGTATCTACTGGTGAATTGAAATTAGAGTATATTGATGGGTCTGATATAGTTTTAAATGGTGCGTTACCAGGTGACTTTATAACAAAAAAAATAACTGTTGCGAATGTTGGTACTAAAGGTGTTTTATATTCTTTCTATTGGGAAAATTTAATTAATACTATAGATAATTTTGAACTTCACGTTACATTTGAATGTAAGAGTTATAAAAATTATGGTAGTGAAGATCAAGAGGAAAGTGGCGGTTGTGATAGAATTTATAGAGCTGTACCAATAAGTAGTACTGCTACTACTAGTAATATTAAAAGTGGAATTTCTATTGATACTGGAATTACTCATGAGTATACAATTACTGTTAAATTCGATAATAAAAATTATTTACAAAATGATAATATAAATAAAAAGTTCTCAGGAAAAATTAATATAAAAGAGTATAGAAATTTTGAAAATGTAAATTGTACTTTTGATGGTGAGATGGTACAAGGTGCCGAATATGTAAATGGGCAATACACTTATAGATATATGCAAGAATATGATGGTATTTTAACTCCTATGAGTAACAGTGTGAGTCCATTAATGAATGTAATAAATTATGATTGGAATAATATTTCTGATGATGGATGGGGTGTTATTTTAACAGATAAGGATAGTACATCATCTGTCACTAGTAAAGTTTGTAGTACAATTAATGGTAAACCTGTAATATCAATGAGTTATATGTATTATAAAAGTCAAGCAACGAGTATAGATTTAAGTAGTTTGAATACAAATAATGTAACTAATATGAAGAGTATGTTTTTGAATAGTCAGGTAAGTGCACTAGACCTTAGTGATTTTGATACATCGAAAGTGATAAACATGGAAAGTATGTTTTCTAATAGTCAAGTAGATAAACTTGATTTAAGTAGTTTTGATACAAGTAACGTAGTTAATATGCATAGTATGTTTTCTAGCAGTCAAGCAACAAGTATAGATTTAAGTAGTTTTGATATAAAAAATGTTACTGACGTTGAAGAATTGTTTTATGAGAGTAATGTTACAAAATTAGATTTGAGTAGTTTTACAAGTAATAAAGCTACAAGTATGTATTGGATGTTTTTTGGTAGTAGTATAAAATATTTAGATATAAGTAATTTTGATACTTCGAACGTAACTGATATGATTGGCACTTTTGAAGTTAGCTCTTTAATTGATATCGTAGGACTTAACAATTTTAATACAAGTAATGTAACTAATATGAGTTACATGTTTGATGGATACCAAGGAGAATCTTTAGATTTGAGTAGTTTTGATACATCAAATGTAACTGATATGACTCAAATGTTTTCCAAATCAAAATTAAAAACCATATATGTAAGTAATAAGTTTTCAATAGATAAAGTATCTACTAGTAACAATATGTTTTTAAATTCTACTAATTTAGTAGGTAGTAGTGGTACTAAATATGATAGTGCTAAAATAGATAAAACTTATGCTAGAATTGATGGTGGAACTAGTAATCCAGGATATTTTACTTTTAAAAGTTAATTTGACAAAAAATAGTAAATTAATGTAAAATGATTATAGAGGTGTTTGTATGGTAGATGAATATTCTAATATAGATATATATGTACCAGTTAGAGTAATCAATGGCAGAGCTAAAAAAGATATTAGTATGCTGTTGTTTTCTAAAGAAGCTGGGTATGGAGGTTCATCCTATTATGTCTATAATTCCATATCACATAAATTTTTTAAAGTAGATAATATTATGAGATTTTTAATTTCAAACAATATATCTAAACTTGCTAAGGTTAGTCCTAATAAAAAGAATGGGATAGTAATTGGATTAGGTAAAGCTATAGGTGATGCGGAAAGTGCAAAATCATACAAAAAAATGATAACTCGAAGTCATGAATTTACATTATAAATTATAGAAGGGAAACCTTCTTTTTGATTGTTAGAATATTGTGTTTTTTGAAAATCTAGTATATAATAAATTTGTATAGTGTATAGGGTAAGGTTGCACCTTATGTAAAAAATATTATAGATATTTTTTATAAATATGAAAGGATTAATTATGGAAAATGAAGAAATGATAAATAATAAAAAAAGAATTGTTCCAACATTTATTATGTTGGTTGTTACTGCAGTTACATTAACTACTGCGTCTTATGCTTGGTTTATTGATAACACAAACAATAATGCTGATGGTATTGATGTTAATGTAAGCGTTGAACCTGGTATTCAGGTTTCAGTGGATGCTGTTAATTGGAAAAGTGATATTTCAACAAATGATATATTAAAAAATGCTTATGATGGTAATACAAATCAATTGCCAAATCAAGTTTCTCCTATTTTCACTGTTGGTGATGTTGATCCTGTTACTGGATTTATGAAAATGTTTAAAGGAAGTATTGAAGCTGATGTTACTGCTGCTAATGGATATAAAATAGTATCTGAAGAGTCAGTTGAAAAGGCTGGTACTGATGGAGATTTTGTTGCATTTGATTTATTTATACTAACTCCACAAGCGACTACAATATATTTAACAACTTCATCTGATGTTGTAGCAGATGATACTAATAGTGGTCTTAAAAATGCTGCTAGAGTTGCATTCTTGTATCAAGGTAATGTTGATAATGGTGCTACTTCTGCTGCTATTGCATTAAGAAGTGCTGGAAATAATAGCTTAAATGAAAAAAATAATATAATTTGGGAACCAAATTCAAATATACATACACCAGAAGGAATTTCTCAAGCTAATAGTTATGGAGAAAAATCATTTGATAAAGATACAGTAGTTTCTAGTTATTATGGAATTAAAGCTGCTATTGCAAGTGAATTTGCTATTGATTATCAATCAAAATCAGATGATTATTTTGATGAAGTAACACCTGATATTCAAACTCCTAATAAAAATTATGCTAATGGAGAAAACAAAACATTATTTAATTTATCTGCTGGTATAAATAAGATTAGAATATATGGTTGGGTAGAAGGACAAGATTATGACTGTGAAAAAAACACTACAGGTTCTAATATTACTTATAATATTCAAATATCTAAGAATGCATTAGCACAGTAAAGTTGGAGGCATTATATGAAGGGAAAAAAGATTATAAAAGTTGTTTTAAATGTTGTGATTTGGGTTGTTATTGTTTTAGCTGCATGTTTAACTCTTATTACATTTACATCTCGTGAAAAGGGTGTTTCAAAAATTTTTGGATATGTTCCATTAGATATTCAATCTAATTCGATGGAACCCACTATTAAAAATGGTGACTTAATTATTACTAAATCATACGATGGAAAAAGTGATCTTAAAGAAGGTGACATTATAGCATTCTTCGTTATGGAAGATAATACAAAAGTTATTAAAATTCAACGTATAAATTCAGTAAATACAGTCAATGGTATGACTTCTTATGTGACTCAAAGTGAAAATACAAGTGAAGAGCCACAACAAGTTGCTCCAGGAGATATTATCTCTACATGGAATGGAACAAAAGTAGCAGTTTTAGGAACAGTGTTCTCATTTCTTAAAACTAAAGTTGGATTCTTCGTATGTATTATTTTACCTTTAGCAGCGTTCTTTATATATCAATTGTGCGAATTTATAATGTTATTACTTGATTATAAAAAAGTTAAATAATTCATTAATATAAAAGTACTATTCTTTAGAATAGTTTTTTTTATTGTGAAGTTTTAGTATTTTATATTAAAGAATTTAAAATATTTTGTTTGTTTGCTTTTCTAAGAGTAATCTTAATGTTATAATGGTTAAGAGGTAATAAATATGATGTTAAATAATAAACAATTGGAAGCAGTTAATCATAAAGAAGGACCTTGTTTAGTTCTTGCAGGAGCAGGTAGTGGTAAAACTAGAGTATTAACTGAAAGAATAATAAAATTAATAGATGAAGGAGTAAGTCCATATAATATACTTGCAATAACATTTACTAATAAAGCAGCAAAAGAAATGAGAGAAAGAGTAGAAGCTAAAATTGATACTGTTGCTGATTCAATATTTATTGGAACATTTCATTCATTTGGACTTAGGATACTTAGAGAAAATTATAGTGATATAGGATATACTTCTAATATAACAATACTTGATACAGATGATACTAAAGCACTTATTAAAAGAATATTAAAAGAAAATTCTTATGATCCAGCTAACTATGATATAAAACATATTATATCTAGAATAAGTAGTGCTAAAAATGATGGTTTAAGTCCTTTGGAGTATTCCAAATTATTTTTAAGAGATGAAGATAAAGTAATATCTTTTGTATATGAAAAATATATAAAATTATTAAAAGAAAATAACTCAGTAGATTTTGACGATTTATTATTAAAACCAGTAGAGTTATTTAAGAAACGTAAAGATATATTAGAAAAATATCAAGAAAGATTTCAATATATTTTAGTAGATGAATATCAAGATACTAATAGCATTCAGTATGAATTGTGTAAGTTACTTGCTAGTAAATATCATAATATCTTTGTCGTAGGTGATGCTAATCAGTCAATTTATTCTTGGAGAAATGCTGATTATAGAAATATACTTAACTTTGAAAAAGATTATAAGAATGCAAAAGTTGTTCTTTTAGAAGAAAATTATAGAAGTACTAATACAATACTTAAGGCTGCCAATTCGGTAATTAAAAATAATCGAGAGGGTACTAAACTAAATCTATGGACATCAAGTGGTGATGGAGAAAAGATTGAATATATAAGACTTGAAGATGAAATTAAGGAAAGTTCATTTGTCATTAAGAAAATAAAAGAAATGATGGATGAAGGATATCAATATAGTGATTTTGCTGTACTTTATAGAACTAATGCTCAAAGTAGAACAATTGAAGAAGCATTTGTAAGAAGTAATATTCCATATAATATTATAGGTAGTTATTACTTCTATAGTAGAAAAGAAATTAAAGATTTAATAGCATACTTAAACTTAGTATATAATTCTAATGATTCAGTTAGTTTAGAAAGAGTAATTAATACGCCTAAAAGAGGAATAGGTACTAAAACTATAGAAAATATTCGAAATAAAGCTCGTGAAAATGATATATCTATGTTTGATGCGATAGAATCTGGAAAAGAATTTGAGTTTAAAAAATTAATACTTGAATTACAGGAAGATGCTAAAACACTTAGTTTATCAGAATTAATAGAAGATGTGCTTGTTAAGAGTGGGTTAAGGGCTGAATATGAATTAGATAAATCACTTGAAAGTGACGCTAAGATAGAAAACTTAAATGAATTTAAGTCAGTAGCTGTTGCTTTTGAAGAAAGTGGAGTATATGACTTATCAACATTCTTAGAAAACATATTACTAGTAAGTGATGCTGGTCAATATAAAGAGAATAAAGATGCTGTTAATTTAATGACTCTTCATTCTGCGAAAGGGCTTGAATTTAAAGTAGTATTTATTCTTGGTATGGAAGAAGGAATATTTCCTCATAGTAGAAGTTTTGAAAGTGCTAGTGAACTTGAAGAAGAAAGAAGATTATGTTATGTAGGAATTACTAGAGCTAAAAGCATTCTTTATTTATTAAGTGCTAGACAAAGAACACTATTTGGTAAAACCAGTGGAACAGTAGAAAGTAGATTTATTAAAGAAATAGATGATGATTTAATTAATAAGACTAATATGTCAGTAAGACTAGATGATAGACCTAAGAGAACACTTGGAAATATGTATAATAATAATCCTACTAGTGATGGAATTAAAGTAGGAGATAATGTTATACATACTGTGTTTGGAGAAGGTGTTGTTATTAAGATTAGTGGTGGTATTGCTACTATAGCATTTGCTCATGGAGTAGGTATAAAAAGTATAGCTGCTAATCATAAATATTTAACTAAAAAATAATAAATTTTTTGACTAGAGATTTATCTCTAGTTTTTATTTCTTTTGTTTAAAATGTCTATTTTTTTACTATAATATTTGTTATAATAATTATTATAATAGAGGTGTGTATATGTCACTATTTAAAGAAATGAAAAGTAGACAAATTCAAAAAAAAGCTAATGATTTTATTAAGAGCCTTGGTAATAAAAGCGAAAAAGATATAGAACAAGCTTATTTGAATACTAAAGAATTTGAAAATAATGAAATAGTATTAAGTTACTTGTTTTTTCATCATCCTTCTTTAATAAGAATATTACCATTAGATTTTCAAAAGTCACGTCTTAATAGTAATCTTTCTATGTTTAGGTATGGTAGCGCTGAAGCACGAAAAGCATTAGTTTGTGATTGGCTAAGTGGTAATAAGTTTTTTATGAATAGTAATGTTCTAGATTTAGATCCGGAAGAATACACATCATATATTAAACTTTATTTTAATCAACCAGATGATGTAGCCAAATTATATATGGAAGATTTAAAAGAAGTAATAACTGTTTTATCAACAAGTGATTTAAAGGCAACAGAATTATTACTTGATAAGATAAAAAATAAATTAACTGATAGACAATGGGAATTTGTAATAACTGTTAATCCTATGTTTATTAAATATGCTAGTCAAACAATACAAAATAAATATGCAGAAGATGAAAAATATAATACATATATAAGTGGAAATGCACGAGAAAATTTTATTAAAAAGCAGGTTGAAAAAATAAGAGAAGATTTTAATCTTTTAAATACTATGCCTATAGATATACAGAAAGAATATATTAATAATTATCCATTTATGATTAATTATTTAAATAAAGAAACTCTTATAGAGTTATTAAAATATGATATAGATTTAATAAAATATTTAAACATTTCAGCATTAAAAAGTAAAGGCAATTTAGATCAAGATGTTATATATGGTTTGCTTGATGGAATAGAACATAAAAGTATAAATGATATAGTGAATATATTTATCAATAAAGGTGTATTGAATGCTAAAGGAAAACTATTTAGATATGATGCTAAAAGTAATAATATGAGTTATCAATATACTAAGAGATTAATAAAAATAATACAGGGTCTTAGTATAGAGCAAATAATGTTGCTTATAAATATTGATGTTAATTATGTACTTCCTTATATAGTACCAGTTTATAATAGTGATACAGAAAGAAGTACTAAAGAGCAAATAATAATAGATTGTGATTCTAGATGTTTAAATTTATTTAAATCATATTATGGAACTGAAATTTATAATAGATTTTATAAAGTTATTAATAAAATCTATAGTGAGTTATTAGATAACATTGATAAGTATGATTACAATACTGATTATGAATCTATATTCGACTTCTTCAAAGTATTATTTAATAAAACTATAATGACTAAGAATAATCCAGAGAAAATTACTTTATTTATAGGTATTTCTTTACTTCATAAAGGTGAAGAGGGAAGAGCTAAAGAAACATCAAATAAATTATTAACTGATTTATTAAGTACAGCATATGATAGAGATGTTAAATTAAAAACAGATATATATAATATTAATTCATTAGAAATATTTGATAATAGATTATCGTTTATATCAAAAGAGTTATTAGAAGATTATTCTAAATATAATTTTGTTAATATTTCAACATTATTATTCATAGTAAAGAGTAATAGAAATAGAGAGTTATTTATTAAATATTTCAATATATTTAAAATGATTTATGGTGAGACTAAAGAGTCATTATTTAAGGCTGTTGAAAATTTTAATTATTATAAAGAAATACTTAGTGATGTTGATGAAGCTAATTTAAGTGATAAAGAACTTGATAATTTAATAGATTTAATTGCTACTTATGGAAATCATATGAATATTACTAAGATAGATGAACTTTCTTCTTATGACGTTTTGTTATTGAAAAAATTAATATTAGAATTATCTGCTGTTAAAGATGCTGATGTATATAAAAACTTATTATGTAATTATTTATTTAATAAAGGTTATGACAAAAATGGAAATAGTGGATGGATAGAACTATCTACTATAAAAGAATTATGTGATGTATTTGATAGTGAGAGTTTAAGTAGTATTGAAGACTATGGTAAGAAAGTATTTACTCCTGAAGAAATTAACTTATTTATCATGATGAAACTTATGTTTAATGTAAGTGATTTTGATATGAATCTTCAATACATAGATAATCTTATGAGTAGTGGCTTTAATAGAAATTTGGTTAGTGTAATAGATTTCTTTAATAAATTAAAAAAATATAGATGTGAAATCATAAATGATCAAATAGTTACATTAGATGAAATAGAAATGTTATATATAGATAGTCCTGATATAGTTAAGAAAGAATATAATGATGACTTAATAATATACACAATATATAATCAGGATTTTAAGATATTATGTTCTTATACTAATGATGGAACACACTATGCTTGTATGAATATATCTGATTTAGAAAAGAATTGTTATGGATATGATAAACTAATTAAAACTGGTTCTCTTAGATTTACAACGTATGAGGATCATACATTAATTAAAGTTAATAAAGATAGATTAGATAAATATACTATGATACCTAAGTTTATAGTAGTAATAGGTGAACTTACTGAAGATTTAAAATCAATTGCTAGAAAAAATAATTATAAAATAGTATATATTCAAAATAAATAATTAGGAGTGTATATGGAAGATAAAATAAAGATTAAGATTGAATCATTAAAAAAAGATAAAACTACATTTAAACAATATATTTCTAGTTTTTGTAACATTAGTAAATCACAAGAATTATTTAAAAATAATAAAGAATTTAAAGCTTTAAAAGATTATGTAAATGTTAAGAAAGATGAAATATTTTATGATTAATAGATTCTTGAAAAGAATCTATTTTTTGATATAATTAGCTTATGAATAGTAGGGTAGTTAGAACTATGATTATTATATTTGTTATTACGCTTGTCTTTGGAGTAATAACTTTTTCTTATGCTTATTTTAGTATGGAGATTAAAAATAATTCTAAAGATATAGTTTTAAGTACTGAAGAATTAAAGCTTAAATATACTGATGTTTCTACTTTGAGTATGGAAAATGCATTACCAGGAGATTCTATTTCAAAAACTTTAATAGTTGAAAATATTGGTACTAAAAACGTAAGTTATAATATAGTTTGGAAAGATTTAATAAACCAAATTAATTATTTTGATTTACATTTAGATATGAAATGCAAGAGTTATAAAAACTATGGTACAGACACTCAAGAAGAATATGGTGAATGTAAGAGTTTTTATAAAGCTATTCCATACACTGAAGATAAGATAAATAAAGATATTAAAAGAGATGTGGAAATAGATATTGGTGTAACACACGTATATGAATTAACAATAACTTTTTTAAATAGAAATTATCCACAAGATGAGAACATTGGAAAAAAATTTAGTGGCAGGATAGAGTTGGAAGAATATTTAGATAATTCTATATATTGTTATTCTGATAATGAAAAAGAATATGTGAGTGGACAATATACATATACTTCTGCTGGTAATAATGGTTGGAGTGTTTCCTTAACAGATAAAACAAGTACAGATCCTGTAAATACAGTTTTATGTACTTATATAAATGATAGACCAATTGTTTCTTTTTATAATACTTTTAGAGATAGTGAAGCTGTAAGTATTGATCTTGGTAATATTAATACAAAAAATGTTACTAGTATGTATGCGATGTTTATGAATGCTAAGGCAACTACAATTGATGGTTTAGAATTGTTTGATACTTCTAAAGTTACTGAAATGCAACATATGTTTAGAAATAGTAACTTTTTGTCATTAGATCTTAGTAGTTTCGATACTTCAAATATAACTTCGTTTTTGTGTTATTTCTTTTCTAGTAAAGCAACTTATATAGATGTTTCTAGTTTCAACACTAGGAATGTTACTGGTATGGGAGCATTTTTTTATAATACACTGGTAAAATATATTGATTTAAGCAGTTTTGATACATCTAGTGTTACTAATTTTAATTCTATGTTTTGGGGAACTAATCTTGAATATATTGATTTAAATAATTTTGATACTTCTAATTCAACTAATATGGGTTCAATGTTTCAAGGTTCGAATATGAAATACTTGGATTTAAGTAATTTTAATACAATTAAAGTTACTAATATGGGTGGTATGTTTCAAAGTTCTCGCGCTACTGAAGTTGTTGGTCTTGATTCTTTTGATACTAGTAATGTAACTGATATGAGTAATATGTTCAATTATTCTAGAGCAATTAATTTAAACTTAACTAATTTTGATACTTCAAATGTTACAACTATGTATCGTATGTTTTTTGGAAATAAATCCAACTTTTTAGATTTAAGCTCATTTGATATTTCTAATGTGACTAATATGGACGAAATGTTTAAAAATGTTTCTGCTACTAGTGGATATGTTAAAGATGAAGAAACTGTTTCTAAATTTAATGATTCTACTGTTACTGGAATACCTAGTACATTAAAATTCATAACAAAATAAAACTGAAGATTTATTTCTTCAGTTTTAAATTATTTCGTTATTTTCAAATTTTATATTTAAGAATTTTCTACTTGCTAGATAATCACACATATGAACAAATCTTTGATATTTATCTTTTGGTGGTTCTAGTACTTCATTTCCATTAAAATCTGTAGTCCATGGTCCCATATGAGTAGCAATACATCTACAGATTAAATCAATTTGAGAATCGTTAAGTTCTAATTTGTCTTTATTTTCTTTAACATAATTACTCATTTGTATAGGATGATCAGTTGCTGTATAACGTCCTTTAACTTTTCCATTTTTTAATCCATCATGAACAGTTAGAGCAAATAATAATAAATCTTTTTCTTCTTCAGTAAAATTATTAATAGCCGGATTTTGAAGTAACTCATAAGCAATTCTCACAGCTGCTTTTGTATGTCTCACAAGACCACCATTACCTAAAGTAAATTCAGGATGATATTTGCCAGTAGAGCTAGCAGGAATTTCATAAAAATACTCTGGTAATAAATCTAACATAGTTTTTAAACTATTCTTAATTTTTTCATCTTTTATATAACTTAATTCTCTATTAAAAATTTCATGCATAATAATACCTCTAGAAAGAATTATATAATAAATAAATTATTTTTTCTACTATAAATAAATAGTTTGAAAAACATAATTTATTGTGTTAAAATGTATATGTAGGATATTGGAGGACATATGAAGAAATTATTAAAGAAGAAATTTGAAATATTTGATAAAAAGATACCAACTCGTAATTATTTTATTGTATTGGTTGTGTCTATATTAGTTATAATACTTTCGTTATATTTAAGAACTTTCTATTTAACTTATAAAAATAATAAATTAAATACTAGTGTATTCTTAGATCAAAAAGTAAAACAAATTAATTCAAAAGATGCTGATTTTGCTTTAACTGAAACAGGAGATGTACTTTTATATGTAAGTTATACTGGTAATGACGAAATATATAGTAACGAGAAAAAAATGTATAGTGTTTTAGAAAAGAAAGATTTATTAGATGATTTTATATATTGGAATGTAGCTGATTATGGAGATAATACTGATTATTTAGTTACATTAAAAGAAAAATATCCTAATATTAAAGATCAAATTACTAATGCTCCATTACTTATATATATTAAAGATGGAGAAGCTCAAGAAGCTATGAGTAGTGAGCTTAAATATATTAATTATAAAGTACTTGAGAAAATGATTGAAAAATATGGAATTGAATAGTTTCATATTTTTTTTTATTTAGATTTATGTTATTATATATTTGTATACTAGGAGTGCGTAATGAAAGAATATATTGTTTTGACAATTAGAGATAAAACTTTATTCTTTGACTTTAGAACTATTAATGATGAAGAGAGTAAACATGTTAATAGTTTAGAGTTTTATAATGCTTCGTTATTTTTAACACTTAAATATTATAGAAAAAATTATTATAAAGTAATAGAACTTTTAAAGAATAATAATATAGATATACTTACAATAAAAAGATTAATTACTTTTAAATATAGTATATATATTTTAGATGAATTAAATATAAGTTATTTAAGATTAGATTTTCCTTCTACAATAGGTCTTGCAGATTATGAAATGTTTTTAGGAGTAAATTCACTAAAGAAAATAGATTGTTATTATATGCCTAAATTCATTATTGATAAGTTTAAAATTAATGGAGTTGAAGTAAATCTATATAATAAAGAGAAAGTATCTGATAGATTTATGTTACTTCAGGATGCTTTTGATTATGAAACATTATATTATAAAAAGAATATAGAAATTAGAGAAAACTATAGTACGTTACTTTTAGATTTAAAAGAATTTTTAAGAATTAATTATAATCTTAAATCTATACATATATATGTGTTTTCAAAGGAACTAATAGGTTCAATTATTGATTTAGTAAAAAAAGACGAATCTAGGAATATAATAGTGTTCTTGCATCAAAGCTATGATGAGGATAACTTTATTACTAAAAATTTTGCTTGGTTAAAAGAATTAAACAAGAAATGTAAAGATGAATATACTTGTGAGTTTAGAATCGTATATTCTAATACATTCTTGTTTAATAATTTGTTTAAACAATTAACATTTAACAATTTAAAACTTATATCTCTATTATGCGTTTATGTAAGCTTAGTTAGTTTGATTATTGTTAAGTCGTATGAATATGTTGAAAAGATGAGTATTGATGAGTTAAATAATGCTATTAATAATGGTAGTTACGCAGCTGATAATAATTTCGAATTAGATAGATTTAATGATAAAAATAATAACAATAGTGAAAATAATGATGAAGATATTGATAACAGTAATAATAGTTCTAATAATAATGCAAATACTTCAAATAATGATAATAAAACAAATAGTAGATATAATTTTGAGAAGGTGTTTTCTAAACTAAAAAAGATTAATAAAGAAACAGTTGGATTTTTAACAATTAATGGTACTGAAATTAATTATCCAGTGGTTCAACATTCTGATAATAGTTATTATCTATCTAGAGATTTCTATAAAAGAAAAAGTTCTATGGGTTGGTTATATATGGATTATAGAAATGATAGTGTTAACTTTAGTTCAAATAACATTATATATGGTCATAGTATGCTTAATGGTACAATGTTTGGTACATTAAGATATGTTCTTACTTCAAGTTTTAGAAAGAATAGTGAGAATATGATTATTAGCTATGATACTCCTAATGGAGAATACAAATTTAAAATATTTGCTGGGTATAGAGTTAATTACACTACTGATTATTTAAAAACTGATTTTGAAAATAAAAAAGAATTTGATAGTTTTGTTAAACTTATTAGAGGAAGAAGTACTTTTAAGACAAATGATAAAATAGAGTATGGAGATAAAATTTTAACATTATCTACATGTGCTGGAAATGGTGAAAAAAGATTAGTAGTACATGCAGTTTTAATAAAAGAATAAAAGAAAGGGAAAATGTATGAAAAAGAAAATTTTAATAGCGTTACTTTTAATGATACCGTTTGCTGTTAATGCGACTAGTAATACTGGCAGCTGTGATAATTCATTGTTTGTTCAATATCAAAAAGCTTCAATGAATATTGAATATGAAACTTCATATAATAAAAATAAAAAAGAATATACAATTAAATTTTATAACATAATTAAGGGTTTATATTTAAGTTATAATAGTGAGGTTTTTTCTTCATCTGAAGAAAAAAATTTTGAAGTAACTATTAAAAATTTAAGTGAAGGAAATTCACTTAACATTTATGTTAATACAAATGAAACTACTTGTAATTCAAACTTAAGAACTATACAAATTTCGTTACCATACTATAATACAATTTATGATAATAGTAAATGTAATGAATATAGAAATAAACTTACGATATGTACTTCTAAATTCTTAAATTATAAACCAACTGAAGATTTACTTGATAGTATGATAAAAAACTATAATAGTTCAATTCCAGTTGAGGAGCCTGAAGATCCAGATATTAATAGAACAATACTTGACGACATTAAAGATTTTACTTTTAGATGGGGAATTCAAATATTATTAGTTGTTATTTCTAGTAGTGTTACAATCCTTATTTTTAATGGTAAACTAAGAAAAGTTAAACATGGAATTTAGTAGTAGAAATGTAAAAAAAAGTATGCTATAATTTT
>OIZT01000860.1_pt1 | contig 15962 bp, 13 predicted proteins | sample 1588611 | NCBI WGS metagenome assembly OIZT01 (sample SAMN03283278) | human gut metagenome | biome: human-associated habitat; material: feces | host: Homo sapiens | place: Peru | collected 2012
GCTCTATGGCGTTGCACGTTACGCTGTCACCTAAATTTATTTAGGACAATATTGGCTATAAGGCTCTTGGCCGGGCTTTTGGTGATGATGCCGGATTTGGGCGTCAGAACGGTCGCGCTTGCGCATACGGGAAGTGCGATTGCAAGTAATAGAGTAGAAATTTGTTTCATAAAGATACCTATTGGTGTTTATTTATGTAAGAATGTTGCCTGCAAAGTTCTGTCAAAAATTCGAGATATGCAAATCTTTTTTATCAAACTATGCGAAAAAAAATATTTTGAGCTTGCAAAAAGTCGATTATTGCAAGTTTTTATGTGCGATTTTGCGTGTAGCTTGAGTCTCTTGACCTTTTGTCCGAATGTTCTGTACGGCGTGTCGGCAGTCGAAAGCTGATGGCATAAGACGTATAAGCCCGACTCGGTTGCAGGTCGGACAATGCGATTGTCGGATGTTTCGGTGCTGAATGCGGAGGGCGTGGGGCTACTTGCGTCGAGCATCAAGCGCGTCGAGCAGCTCGACGAGGCTTTGGCGGATATTGCGCAGCTTGGATACGGCGTTGAAGCGGCGTATGGTCGCGGCCTGGTCGTTGCGTATAGCCTGCTTGGCCGCTTCGATTTTCAGCCCTTTGTCCTTGATGAGATAGCGTATAAGACGCAGCTTTTCAATGTCTTTGGGCGTATATAGGCGCGTGCCGCGCTCGCTGCGCTTGGGGCGCAAAGTCGTGAACTCGCGCTCCCAAAAGCGCAAGGTCGATTGCGGTTCGCCGATGATGTCGGCTACATCGCTGATTTTGTAGTATAGTTTATCGTAAGTGTACAAAACGTTATATAATAATGTGTGCTTGGGCCGAGGCCGTTACATTTGCAAATTTAAGAACTTTCGCGTACTTTTGCACATTCAAAAGTGACTTTTCTGCATTTTTTTGTAGGTCGTCACATAGGCAGACTAATCATAAAGACAAAATAACATGCTTACATCAAAGCAGATACGCGACTCGTTCAAGCAGTTTTTCGAGTCCAAGGGACACAAGATTGTTCCGTCAGCCCCTATGGTCATTAAGGATGACCCCACGCTGATGTTTACCAACGCCGGTATGAATCAGTTCAAGGATATTATCCTGGGCAATGCAACGCCCAAGTATCGCCGCGTCGCCGATTCGCAGAAATGTCTGCGAGTTTCGGGCAAGCACAACGACCTCGAGGAAGTCGGAATGGATACCTACCACCATACAATGTTCGAAATGCTTGGCAACTGGTCTTTCGGCGATTACTTCAAGCAGGAAGCCATCGACTGGGCGTGGGAATACCTGGTGGACGTTCTCAAACTGGACCCGGCGCGCTTGTATGCCACCGTATTCGAAGGCGATAAGGCCGACGGGGTGGGGCGCGACGACGAAGCCGCTGCCATCTGGGAGAAGCACTTGCCCAAGGACCATATCATCAACGGCAATCGTCATGACAATTTCTGGGAAATGGGCGATACCGGACCTTGCGGCCCTTGTAGCGAAATTCATATCGACCTGCGTAGCGATGCCGAACGTGCAGCCCTGCCCGGTGTCGAGCTTATAAATAAGGACCATCCGCAGGTCATCGAAATCTGGAACCTCGTGTTCATGCAGTTCCAACGCATGGCCGACGGCAAACTCGAGCCGCTGCCCGCTCGCGTCATCGACACCGGTATGGGCTTTGAACGTCTTTGCATGGCTTTGCAAGGCAAGACATCAAATTATGACACGGATGTATTCACTCCGCTGATAGACAAGATTGCCGAGCTGTCCGGATACGAGTATGGCAAGGACAAGCGCGTGGACATCGCCATGCGCGTCATCGCCGACCATACCCGTACTATCGCTTTCTCCATAGCCGATTCGCAGCTGCCTTCCAATGCCAAGGCCGGATATGTCATTCGCCGCATACTGCGCCGTGCCGTGCGCTATGCATACACTTTCCTGGGACAAAAGAGCGCCTTTATGTACCGCCTGGTGGACACCCTCATAGAGGTTATGGGTGATGCATATCCCGAAATCAAGGCCCAGCGCGACCTCATCATACGCGTCATCAAGGAAGAGGAAGACGCCTTCCTGCGCACCCTCGACAAGGGCATCGCGATGCTCGAAAGTGCCATCGCCGCAGCACGTGCCGAAGGTCGCACCGTCATCGATGGCAAGCAGGCCTTCACATTATATGACACCTACGGATTCCCCTTGGATCTGACGCGCCTCATACTCAAGGAGCAGGGCATGGACCTCGATCAGGAAGGCTTTGACCGCGAGATGCTGGCCCAGAAGACCCGTGCGCGCAATGCTGCCGCCGTTACCGCCGGAGACTGGGTAATACTGTCTGAAGGTGAAGAATGTTTTGTCGGTTATGACGAGACTTCGACAAAGGCACACATCCTGCGTTATCGTCAGGTGACCCAGAAAAACCGCACATTCTTCCAAGTCATCTTGGACAAGACGCCTTTCTATGCCGAAATGGGAGGACAGGTAGGCGACAGCGGCAAACTGACGGACGATGCCACCGGCGAGGCCGTGGATGTATATGACACAAAACGTGAAAATGGCGTGGCCGTTCACCTTGTGGCCAAGATGCCGTCCAATCCCGAGGCGACTTTCACTGCGGCTATAAATGTTGAGCGCCGTCAGCAGATAGAGTGCAACCATACTGCCACTCACCTGTTGCATTACGCCCTGCGTCAGGTGCTTGGGTCGCATGTCGAGCAAAAAGGTTCGTATGTCTCCGCCGATTCGTTCCGTTTCGACTTCTCGCATTTTCAGAAGGTTACGCCCGAAGAATTGCGGCATGCCGAACGTATAGCCAATGCCCTTGTACGCAAAGCCATACCATTGGACGAACATCGTGACTGCCCCATCGCCGAGGCTCGCGAAATGGGCGCTTTGGCTCTATTCGGCGAAAAATACGGCGACCGTGTCCGCGTGGTACGCTACGGAGACAGCATTGAGCTGTGTGGCGGCACACACGTGGCCAATACCGGCAACATCGGCATGATCAAGATTTTGAGCGAAAGCAGTGTCGCTGCCGGCGTACGCCGTATCGAGGCTGTCACTGCATCGCATGTCGAAGATATGATAGATTCGATTAGCGATGACTTGCGCCAGTTCAATTCATTGCTCAACAACGTGCCCAATGCCTTACAGGCTTTGCGTAATGCCATCGAAGAAAATACATCGCTAAAAAAACAGGTGCAGCAGTACTTCGAAGAACGCGTCAACGCTCTGGCTGCACGTCTTATCGAAAAGTCGGCAGTCGAAAACGGCATACGTATCGTGACCATGAGTGGCCTGCGCCTTCCCGAAATGCCCAAGGCTGTAGCCATGGCCGTGCGTCGCGATTCGCCGGAGAATACGGCATTCATAGCCGCTACGGTCAGCCCCGCGGGTGTTCCGCAACTCACGGTGGCTTTAACCGAAGACCTTGTCAAGGGAGGCCTCAATGCTTCGAACATTGTACGCGCGGCAGCCAAACTTATCAAAGGTGGCGGCGGCGGCCAGCCCGGATTTGCACAAGCCGGCGGTAAGGACAAAGAAAATCTTGCGCAAGCACTGGAAACGCTTCGCGCTGCATTACTTGGTTGACAAACTGACGGAGTAAGCCTGACGACGGACGCGATTCAACGTGTCCGAGTATACGGATGTCCGCAGCCCGGAAATACACATTCGGTGTGTGTTTTTTCGGACTGCGGACATCCGTCATCATCCATCATTAATGTTAATTTGCTTAAAGATTAACTAATTTTATGTGTCAACAATAGAGAATATTGCTTAACTTTGTGCCGTACTATCGAAAGACACCAACGCCATGAGACCTGATGATTCGACAAGTGTTTGCAAAGGGAGTTGGTTTCGTTGATAAGACGCTAAGAACACAACTAAGAAACATATCTATTATTAACCAAAACAATCTTTTATGAAAAAGTTTTTACTCAGCCTCGCTGCTGTAGTCCTCGCCGGTGCTTCCGCACTTGCCGCTGACTACACAATTAAGATGAAGGACGTAGCTCCCACCGATGTGTCGAGCTTTACAGCCCAGGGCTTTGCATTCACAACAGCTAAAAATAAAGGTATAACAGCCCCTGTGTACAATGCTGCAGGCGACCTGCGCCTTTATGCAAAGTGTTCGATGACGATTACCGCTCCTGCCGGTGTCAATATCACAGCCATCAACTACACAATCTCAAAAAAAGGCCTTAACCGTCAGTCCAACTTTACTCCATCAGTAGGTGAAGTTACAGAAGCAGCCGGTAGCTGCTCATGGGCAGGCTCTGCCAACACCATCACCTTCACCGTGGGCGATAAGGCAACCTTTGGAACGGATGGTGCTGATAAAGCCGGCCAGTTCTGCTTTGAGGCTCTGACCATCACTACCGACAAAGTGGTTGTAGGCAAGGATCCCGCCGGTCTGAAGTTCGCTGAAAGCGCTATCACCGCCAAACTCGGCGAAGCCGTTCCCGCAAACACCCTCAGCAAGGACACCGATGCCGCTGCCGTATACACATCTTCCGATGCCAACGTTGCTACCGTCAACGCTGCTACCGGTGTTGTGACCCTCGTAGCTGCCGGTACCACCACCATCACAGCCGAGACCGAGGCCACTGAGGACTTCGAAGCCGGTAAAGCTTCCTACACTCTGACCGTTGTCGATCCCGCTGCTGCCGGTAACACCATCTACGAGCATTCATGCCAAACCAAGGACTGCAACTTCACTTTCGAAGCAGGTGAATTCAATCCTTGGAGCATTGACGCTACGTACGGTCTGAAAGCCAGCGCATTCAAAGATGGCGCTGCCAATGCTTCCGATGCATACGCCGTGTCACCCATTCTCGACCTGACCGGCCGCAAAGCTCCCGCCGAGATCGCTTTCGAGCAAGCTGTAAACATGTTCAAACTTAACAATGTCATGATTGATGTTGCCGACGTTGTGAAATACGTCGAAATTTCTGTCCGCGAAGAAGGTACCACCGCATGGACCAAACTTGCTGACATTACCGTTCCCGAGAAATTCGCTTGGACTTATTACGGCCAGACCATTGACCTCGGCGCATACGTAGGCAAGAAAATCCAGATAGGTTTCCACTACACCTCCACCGCCGAAATCGCCGGCACTTGGGAAATCAAGAATGTAAAGGTTACAGCAACCAAAGAGGGCGGCAAACTTGATGCCAACCTTAAATTCGCTGAAGATGCCATAAAGGCCAACCTCGGTGAAGCTGCTCCCGCCAACCCCCTTACCATGTCCACCAACGCTGCTGTTACATACACATCGTCTGACACCAATGTAGCCACAGTAGATGCTAATACCGGAGCCGTAACTGTTAAGGCTGTCGGCACTACCACAATCACCGCCAGTGCTGCTGAAAACGACAAATACTACGCAGGCACGGCGTCCTATACCCTCACCGTGGTTGACGCAAGCAATGTTGTATACGAAAGCACCTGCCAGGCCGAAGACTGCGGCTTCACTTTCGAAGTTGTTTCAGACTTTAAGCCTTGGAGCATTGACGCTAAGTACGGTCTGAAAGCCAGCGCATTCAAAGATGGCGCTGCCAATGCTTCCGATGCATACGCCGTGTCACCCATTCTCGACCTGACCGGCCGCAAAGCTCCCGCCGAGATCGCTTTCGAGCAAGCTGTAAACATGTTCAAACTTAACAATGTCATGATTGATGTTGCTGACGTTGTGAAATACGTCGAAATTTCTGTTCGCGAAGAAGGTGCCACCGCATGGACCAAGCTCGCCGACATCACCGTTCCCGAGAAATTCGATTGGGCTTATTACGGCCAGACCATTGACCTCGGCGCATACGTAGGCAAGAAGATTCAGATAGGTTTCCACTACACCTCTACCGCCGAAATCGCCGGCACTTGGGAAATCAAGAATGTCAAGGTTACAGCCGACAAGGCCGGTGTCAATGACATCATGGCCGATGACGACAATGCCCCCGTGGTATATTACAACCTGCAGGGCGTACGCGTAGAGAACCCCACTAACGGTCTCTACATCCGCGTTCAAGGTAAGAAAGCTACCAAGGTATTGGTCCGCTAAGCCTTAGCAATTAAGACGATTATTTCAATATAGGGTGGACGCGCCTCGGCGCGCCCACCTTTTTTGTTTGAATAATGGAAATAATGGGAGCAATGAGAACAATGGGAACAATGGAAATAATGGGAGCAATGCTATAGCTCTCATTATTCTCATAATTCTCATAATGCTGTCACACAATAGAAGCGGCGACATCCTGCGTGGGGATGTCGCCGTATGTCTCTTTTGTCGCTGTGGAGGCGCGTATGGTGTATAGCTTACTTGGAGGCGCGGCGGCGATTGTGCGCGTTGACTACGTGTTGCACAAATGTGCGTTCGGCGCTACGGAGGCGCAGCAACTGTTGAGGTGTAAGTATTTCCTTGAATTTGTCGAAGTATTGGAGCTCGATCTCAGCCTCGTTCTTTTTTTGTTCGAATACGGCGCGTGCAGCGGCTTCACATTCGGTATCGGAGGATTTGTCGTTGCGCAGTGTTCGGCTTTCGAGGTTGCGTGTTTCGCGGTAAATGCGTTCGAGCTCGTCCTCCATCTCATCGTACAGGTCAAAAAATTTGTGCGACTGTTCGGTGGACATTTCAAGCTCCTTGGTGAGCCATTGGTGCTTATATTTACGCATTTCACCTGTCCAGGCGATGCGATTTTCATCGGACATGTGTTGAGCCGGAGTCATCAAGGGCATGGCTGCCGCAAGGATGAGTGCGGATATGAGGATATGATTCCTTTTCATTTTATTGTCTGGTCATGGTTGCGGCAAATGCCGTGCTGTCGGCTTCGAGCATCTGTACGTCGATGCTGTCTGCCATCAGTGAGTCATAGAGTTCCCATTGATTGACGTCATCTATAAAGTATTCGTCGATAAACTGGGGGTTGTCCACGGCCGAGGCCAGTGTGGGGTTGTTGTCTATGGTCATTTCGTCGGTATGCGACATCAGAGTGAACATCTTGAGCATACACCATACGCCTGCAAACATTGCTGCCATGTAGGCGTATGGACGTATGCGATGCCATAGTGTGCGCGGCTGAGCCGCGCGCGCTATGGTGGCGGGGTCTTCCAGCTCCGGACGTTCGGGCAGTTTTGCCGCCATTTTGGAAGCAAAGTCCGCGAAGTAACCCTCGGGGACGGTGAGACCGTCGCGGCGCGAGCATTTTTCTTGCAAGTCTTTATCTTCGGGTTGTTTCATATAATAATATGAGAAAAATTGGTTGTTTTTGAAGCGGTTAGGTTTTTCGTCTCGGCTTATTATCGCCGTTCGAGTCATCTAATCTTATGGCTTCCGGTATGGAGGCCTTTTGTTGTTATAGACTATCGAGAGCGGCGATGGTTTAATGACGTTATTGATCTTTTTCGATAAAATTCTCGATTTTTTTTACGGCGAAATGGTAGGAAGTCTTGAGTGCGCCTACGCTTGTGCCGAGGATAGCGGACATATCCTCGTATTTCATTTCGTCGAAGTACTTCATATTGAATACAAGACGCTGTTTCTCGGGGAGCGTTGCAACGGCTTCGCGCAGCAGTCGTTGTGCGCGGTCGCCGTCAAAGTACGGGTCGCCTTCTATGGTGTTGACCAGCATTGCCTGCTGATCGTCCAGCGAGATGTTGAGGCGGCGACGTTCGCGTTCGAGGAACGTAAGGCTCTCGTTGATGGCTATCTTGTAGAGCCAGGTGGACAGCCGGGCGTCGCCGCGAAAATTCTCGAGCGAAGACCACGCCTTGATGAAAGTGTTCTGCAACAGGTCATTGGCATCGTCGTGGCTTTGCACCATACGTCTGATTTGTCGGTACAACGGCTCGGTGTACATGGCTATGACGCGTCCGAATGCCGCACGGCACGTCTGAGGCGAGCGCAGTTCCATAATCAGTTGTGCGTCGTCTGTGTTGTCTTTGGCCTTGTCTTGGAATATTGACATTGTCCTGTGGCGTGCGGGGTCACTTTTTTTTGTTTTGCCAAAGTTACGCATTATATGTCATTCGGCCAAGCCGTAAGGCCGCTTTAACGTATTTTTCCGGTTTTAGCACGTCACTTTGATTATGCGTTTTTGCTGTAAGGGAAATTATTTGTACCTTTGTCTCATCGTGTACGCTAATCCGCTTGACGTTATGAGTCTTGCCGTATGCGACAAAACATAATGTTGAACCATAAAACCCAAAACAAGATGAAACAACTCTTTTTAATTCTCAGCGTGGTTGTCCTGACATTCGGACTGACTTCGTGCGGTGCCGGTGGCTATGACCTTGACAAATGCAAGGCTTTGCAGGAAAAGGTAGATAACGGCGACGAGCTGACACAAGACGACTATGCCGAGATGATATCGCAGGCTCGCGGACTTAATGCATTCTTGGATACCCGTGTATCCAAAATGGAGAATATGGATCTTGACGAAATCACCGAATTCATCCAGGAATCCGCAAAGATGGATGAAGGCAAATATGCTATGACTTTCGATAATACATTGAAGGCCGCCGCCGCTATGGACGAGCTCAACGAGGACAATATGAAGGCCTTCAACGAATACGAATCCGAGTTGGATAAGTACAAAGAACACGGTGTAGAAGTCGGCAAAAAACTGACTGAGAAAGCTCTCGGAGCCATGTCCGAATAATTCAACGGCTTATAACAATATTAGATAACGTATAATAAACCCGACCCAAATGAAGAAGATTTTTTTAATTTTCAGCGTGGTTGTCCTTGCGTTCGGACTGACCTCGTGCGGTGGCTATGATCTTAAGAAATGCGAGCAACTGCAAGAAAAAATCCAAAGCGGAGACGATCTCACACAGGACGATTATGCCGAGATGATATCGCAAGCTCAGGCACTCAATGCTTACCTCTGTGGAATAGCAGACAAAATGGCCGACGTCAAGGATGGTGATGATTTCCAGACGCTGAGCGAGGAAAGCGCCGAGCAAGGCAACTATTATCAGAAATTCGTCAACAGACTTGAAAGTGCTGAGATGATGGACGAACTCGAAGGCGCCAATGTCGATGCCTACAAAGAGTTGAAGAATGCCAACGAAGTTCTCAACGATAGATTGAAAAATGCCTTTGAAGCCGCTTTCAAGGCCGGAGGCGCTGCCGCTTTAGGCCAATAAATCCGTAAGCAAACACATATCAAGCCACGCGTATGCCTGTAACGGAATATGCGTGGCTTATATATCAAACTTAATAAGATAGAATAATATGATGATTTTTGCCGGACTACGCCACTGGTTGGCGGTAATTGTGGGCATACTGATGATGATTCTTGCTGCATGCGGCTCGGGCAATGGAGACAAGACTACGGCCGTGGACAGTACGGCTACGGTTCAGCTTATGGTAGCGCCTGCCGAGTCCTATGATAGTGTGGAATGTCAACGTCTGCTCGATTTGAACTATGACATTCAGAAAAAGGATGTCGAAAGTCTTGTGACACAGTGCGAAGCATTGATTTCGCCGATGATCAAGTCGCTGTATAACGTCGAGCAAATGGCTGATAAAGACGGAAAAGCTGCAATGGATGCGTTTCACGCTGTACGTTCGTCCAAGCCGATGATGTATGCCACCCAGCTTGCAGGGTACCTCTATTTGGCCCAAACCCTTGAAAATATTCCTGAAGACCTGCGTCAGCGCGCAAAACGACAGGACGAATTGTCCACAGAACTGCAGTCTGCGCTTAATGATGCTTTGGCCGAGCAGTCCAACTTCGATCCCGGAGTGGATGACGGCCATTAATGCCGATGACGTAAGATATCGCGATAGTTGATAGTCAGTATGAAACGAATACTCCTGATACTTAGTGCTATAATGATTGGGTGCGGCGTAACATCCGCTCAAATGGTTTATAGCCCCAATCAATGCAAGACATTGTATACAAAGATCAAGAAGCACAAGGACAAAACTTCCGACGACTATGCAGACATCATCTCCAATGCCCGTGGTTTGACAGCCTTCGTAGACTACAAGGTGGGCGAGATGTTGCAGGCCGGCCCCGAGAAATACGAGCAAATGTTCCTCGAGGTTGCCTCGACGGACGAGTATAAGTACCTGAATACCTTTATATCGTACCTACGTAGCCTCAACCGCTTGGGAAAACTTCAAGGCGACAATGCGACTGCATATAAAGAGTTGATGGACGAGTACGACAAGATGCAGGAACGCAGCAAGCCGATTTCGCAGGCATTGCGCTGATTGCATCTCTGACCTTATAATGACGACGATAGCCGCCACCCGAATGACCGGGAATGGCGGCTATCGTCGTATTGTACGTGCCCTTTGTCTCGAAGGTGGCGACTTCGTGTGATATCGGAGCCTTAGACGTTGATCACGGTTTATCGGTCTTCGTTGGCAGAATGGGGGAATGATTTGCCCTTGCTTTCCCACTTGGTGCGCAGCGATTTCATCTTGCTCTGCCATTCTTCCTTCTCGGAAATTGAGGCATGGCGGTTTCCGGCAAAATAAGCAGCCAGCATCGAGTCGTAGCTTGCATATACGCGTTTGTCGGAGTTGTACGAGTGCTGTTCCGACATATTGTACTTATTGCCTTTGGAGGAGGATGCGCGTGACGCGGAGGATGCCGAAGAGGAAGCACTGTCAGGCGAGTCTGCGGCATTACCATCGGCGCTTTCGAGCGCACTCATAGCATTATTTAGTGCTCCCACTATCGAATTGGATATGGCGTTGACACGGTTTTCCCATTCGAGTTTGGCTGCATCGTCTGCGAGGTCGTTTTCGAGTTTGGCTGCTAATTCGCCTCTTTGTTTCAACCTGTCAACTATATAATTATAAAAATCACTGCCTTCGAGACCCGAAACCTTGCAAACTTGGACTATGTCAATAAGTCCGTTTATAAAATGGTCGTTTCTTCTCTTTTCGGATGCGTCTATCTCATATTGTGATTGCGCGTCATAATTCTGATACCACGCACGGCCGACCAATTTGGGCGCGTCTTCTTGGAGCTTCTTTAACATTGTGTAGACATTGTAGGAGTTATATTGGGGAATATCCTGCCCAATGGCTCCGAAGATTGATTCTTCAACCCAGACGACACCCAATTCGTTGACTTTGCCATTTTGTCCGTATATCTCGATAGGAGTAGAGGCTATCTCGGGGTTTGGCCACCGTGGTTCCGCAAAATCGGCATATTTAAGGTCTCCTTTATCATCTTTTTCAATCATTGCGGCGACAGACTCGTCTTTTTTTGCTCGCTTTACCAATTCTTTGTAAGGCTTCCCTATTAAATTCTTTAAAACTTTATCTTCAACGGAGGATTTGATGCGCCCGTTTTCGAGTAGTTCGGCAGGGAAATTGTCTACGACAACAGCGTTGTAGTAGGTTACAATCTGCCATTGTCCATTCTTCTTTACGGGGAAAACATGGGGGTAAACCTTGTTTTTGCCCCACTTGTATTCTAATACGTAAGGATTCCAGTATGGCTGTGCGATAGAGTCATACTCTAATGGTAAAACCTCATTGCCTAATGGTGATAAGAGCCCTTGCTTGCCATTTAGCGAAACATTTGCGAAGGTTTTATCGCTTCTTATCGCGTCTACCACCTTGATGCTATCATATATGGGCGGAGTTATAATGTCGTAGGTTGATACTAATCCCCATTTGTTTGTCTCGGCATCTCTGTATGCAAATAAGGCCACTCTATTAACTCCTTTCAACTCAGTGTATTGGGGAATAATCACAGTCTCGTCTTGATATTTGACTCCATATAATCCGGTTTTTTCGTCTTGGTAAGTGTAATAAGAGTATTCACCGGAAGACGTTGGCGCCGGAGACGGTGCATTACGTGCTTCGGCATTTGAAGGCGAGAACAGTGTCGCTACAATGGCAACTGCGGCTAAGATAGCGTGTATTGATATAAGTTTCATGATGAGGTGTTATTGGGTAAGTCTGTTTTTTTGTGGCGATGGGTAAGTCCATCGGCTGCACGGTTGCAAATATACGAAATCTACGCTGTGCGACCAATCCGATGAACAAAATGTGGCTGATAAATCTTGCATTTACTTTCTGTGGGCGAGTACAGTGGCGGTGCGGGTGTCGCACGAGCGGGATGTAAGGGTGTCGAGGACGGTGTAGTCCGGACGGTTGTCCACTGCTTGCGGGTCGGTGACGACGTATGCGCCGCGTGGTACGGCATTGATGTCTGTGGCGTGGTTCATACGGTCGTCAAGATAGTAATTTATAGTGTAATAGCGCAGCAGCGAATCGCCGGTGATGACACCGTACAGCGGCGCATCTTTCGGCACTTGCCGGGCAACGACTTCTGCTGCCGGGCGGTCGCTCTTGGGGTTGAGAAGCATCGGCGCGAAGGTCGAAGCGTAGCTCATAAACAGCAGGTATGCGATGACGACGGCTCCGGCGGCGGCGTTGGCTTCGCGACTTCGCGTGACAAGCCACCATACCCCGGCAATCACCGGGAGAAATGCCATGATGTACTGCCACCACGCCGGAGTATATATGCGCAGATGGCTTGACGATATGTGCGAAAGCAACGTCAACGCAACGGGAGCGATGATAGCGAGCAGTGCAAGTACACGTGCGAATATGCGCATAAACTTGGCAGTGCGGCACTGCCACAGCAGCCACGACAATCCCATTGCGATAAACGGGTACATTGGCAGCAGATAGACGCTGCGTTTGCTTGACGGGATGCAATAGAATATGAGGACTGTCAGGGCGACTGTCCACGCCATCTTCGTCAGATCGGGCTTACGGTCGCGGTTGCACCATACCGTGGCAATGGCCGTACGTACGCGGCGCAGGCATAGCGCCATCAGTGCCGGTATTGTCCAAGGCAGCACGCCCCACAGCAGGGTCGCGAAGTTGTACCACCAGGGGTTGACATGGCTGTCATAAGACATTGTGCCGGTGAGGCGGCCGATGTTTTCCTCCAAGGCAAGGCGTACAAACTCGTCACCGCCGCGCAGATACGCAGCGTAATACCACAGCGCCGGGAGCAGTAGTGAGGCCATCAGCAGTCCCAGCATCACGCCTATGGTACGCAGAACGTTGTCGCGGCATATCAGCCGGTATATGCCCATAGCCAGTAGCGGCAACAGTGCCCCCACCGGGCCTTTGGCAAGGATGCCGCCGCTGAGCAGCAATATCGCCGCCAATGCGTGCCACAGCCGTCGCCGCCCGTCGGTCTCGTACATCAAGAAGATGCTGTAGCAGGCGCCCACGATGCAGGCTGTCAGTACCATGTCCACGCGACAGGCTATGGCGGTGCGGAACAACTCGAAGGACGTCAGTGTCAGACCGAAGGTCATCCACGCGCGGTCGCGTCCGATGCGCGGCGCCATAACTTTCCATCCGAATATCACGAGAAATATCGCGCTCAGCGCTGACGGCAGGCGGGCGGTCCAGGTGCTGACGACTCCTCCGTTAAATATTTCGGAGAATACGGCTATGAGCCAGGCCAGCAACGGGGGCTTGTATGGGATGTCGCCGCCGCAAGACGTCGGCAGTATCCAGTCGCCGCTGTTGAGCATCGATACGGCCACGATGGCCTCGCGCGGCTCGCCCTTGCTGTTGAACCACGGCAGCCCGAGCCACGGTAGTAGCAGCGCTCCGGCTATAATTATCAAGATGATAGTATTACGTTTCATATCCGGTGTCTATGGATGTGGGTTTCTGGAAAAAAGTAATCGTCGTGATGCTTCGGCGAGAGATTACGCTTCGGCGAGGATTGAAGCTCGGAAGGCTATTTTTTGAATTCGTGCGTTTATTCGTCCGAACCGATATTTACTGAAATACTTACGCCGATGCTCCAAGGATTGGCCTGCTGGTAGAAGGCATGGCCCACGCTGACAAAGTAGAAGGTGTTGTAGCGCGTATCCGTGATGTTCTCGGCAAAAAGGCGCAGACTGCCAAGACGGTGCTGCAAGGTGACGGCCGCATCAAGTGTGGCGTAGAACGGCTGTTCCATAGTGTTGGCGTCGTCCCAATATATGCGTCCGGCCGCGTGTACGGCAACATCTACGACGGGGGTGATGCCTGCAAAAATCCAAGGCAGGGTGTAGCGTGCTCCGCCAAAGAGGGTGTGCCGCGGTGCGTAGGGCAGTTTCTTGCCTTCCATATCGGCTATTCCGTTGTGATACTTGGTGAAGCGAGCATCCGTATATCCGTACGAAGCGCGCAGCGCCAATGCCTGAGTGGGACGGAAGGCAACCGATGCCTCGAGGCCGATACTGCGCGTACGTCCGGCGTTGGTCATGGCACGTCCCGTGGTGTTGCCGTGCGGAAATATCGTGAGTTGCTGGTCGCGACACGCCATCCAGTATCCGAGGACTTCGGCGTTGAAACGCTTGTCGTTGCTCTCGAACCCGGTACCTATCTCGTATGTCCAGTTGCGCTCCGGTCGATAGGTGAGCATGGCATCAATGTCATATTCGGCCTGCATACCCATCTGTTCCATCATTTGCTGTTGGAGTATGTCGCTGAACATCTGCGTGTTGTATCCGCCGGCCTTGTATCCGCGTGCCACCGAGCCGAATATGCGCCAACGGTTGTCCGGCGCGTAATTGACAAATACTTGCGGCAGCAACTCGTTGAAAGTCTGATGCAACGAGCCGTGGTTGTCTATCGTTATAGGGCGCGTTTGCAGCGGAATTTGCGTTCCGGTGGGCAAGGCGCGATACATAGTCACGGACGTATTGACCGCGCCGGTATAGTCCATGCTGACGCGCTCAATGTCCCAGCGCAGTCCACCGCGCAGTGTCCACCGGCCGAGGTGTACGGTGCTTGTATGATAGATCGAGAAGCCTCCGTCTGTGGTATCAAAATTGCTACCCAGCAGCATTTGTTGCTCGTCCCAGCGCAATTGCATACCCGGCGGCAGCGACTTGTTGGCGTTGTCCAATATCAGCCGGTCAATGCCCTCCTGCTTGAAGGTCACCGGCGCGTCTGTGTGCGTTTTCTTTGCAAAACCGAAGGCCCCGAGCAGCCAGTCGTAGGATTGGCGTGTGCCTTTGGCAAAAATATCCTGAGTGAAAGCCCATTCGTGTCGCTTTTGGCGCAGTGTAAAGTAATCGGCACGAGTGAAGTCCTGGTCCATAATCATATCATCATTCAGATACTGCACCGAGGTCAGTGATGTGGCCACCATCTTTTTGCCGGTGAAAGATACCGAAAGCCCGTCGGCAAAGCTGTTGCGGCGGTAGGATGCCGGGTCGTTGTAATCGATGCGACCCGTGGCGGCCGAGGCGTATGGATAGCCGTGCTGTTTGACATATCCGTAGGTCGCGGTGTTGGCCAGACTCCAGCGTCCGCCGGGATGCCACGACATTTTCCATCGGGCGTTGGCTTGACGCTCGCGTCCGCAGTGACTGTTGTCGTAGTCGTTGCGGTAAAATCCGTCGGTGGTTCCTCCGTATGCCGTCACCGAGGTGGCCACTTGGTCGCCCAGACGCCCGTACCATCCGGCATTGACGCGCGCTGTATTGGCGCGTGCATACGATGCTCCGAAGCGCCATCCGCGGCGGCTCCACGGCGAGGGCGTAAAGATGTTTATCTGTCCGCCTATGGCATTGCGCCCGCTCAGCACCGAGCGCGTACCGCGCAGCACTTCTATGCGGTCGATGTCCGGCATATCAAAGTCGTAATTGTCCTTATTGAGATAGGGAATACCGTCTACATTAAGACTGACTACCGGCTGGTCGATGCGCGCGCCCATGCCGCGAACGTATATCGAGGAGGTCATTCGTGACCCGTAAGTCGGGATAAAGAAGTTGGGAGCGACATCGCTGATGCCGCGCATGGATGTTATGCCGAGAGCCTTGACAGCTTCGGCGTCAAGGCGCGTAGCCGGTTCGATTTGGCTGTTGGGTAATTGCTTGACCCCAACTACTTCGACATCGCGCAGGTATCCAACCACGGGATTGGACACGCTGTCGGAGGCGTTTTCGGTCGAAGTGGCGG
>OIZT01000863.1_pt1 | contig 15902 bp, 10 predicted proteins | sample 1588611 | NCBI WGS metagenome assembly OIZT01 (sample SAMN03283278) | human gut metagenome | biome: human-associated habitat; material: feces | host: Homo sapiens | place: Peru | collected 2012
GGCTGCCGGCGGAGCGATCGCCGAGGCTATCCTCAGCGAGATGGACAAGAGAGGGGTTTACGGGGTCATCACGACACACTACACAAACCTGAAGCTCTACGCTTCGGGATCCGAAACCGGGGTCATCAACGGAGCGATGCAGTTCGACGCCGCCAAGATCCAGCCTCTGTTCAAGTTGGACATTGGAATGCCAGGCAACTCGTTCGCCTTCGAGCTAGCCCGAAAGATGGGCCTTCCGGAAAGCATCGTGAAGGATGCCGAGGCCAGGGCCGGAGAGGAGTTCGTCGGGATGGAAAGGAACCTTCGCAAGATCGTGCGCAACCGCCGTGCCCTGGACGAGAAGCTCCAGAGGATCAAGAACACGGACAAGACCTTGGAGAACATCACCGAGCGCTACCAGAAAGAGCTTGAAGGTCTGAAACAGACCAAGAAAGAGATTCTGGACCAGGCCAAGAAGGAGGCCCAGGAGATCGTTCAGGGAGCCAACAAGACGGTGGAGAACACGATCCGCACCATCAAGGAGTCACAGGCGGACAAGGAAAAGACTTCCGATGCCAGAAAGGCTCTTCAGGATTTCGTCTCTTCGCTTCAAACCAAGAAGGAGAACGACCAGAAGAACCACGATGACTACATTGACAAGAAGCTCAAGCAGCTGGAAGACAGAAAGATGCGCCGCAACGCCCGCAAAGGCAAACCTCAGGACGGAACACAGTCGGAGGCTTCGGAGCAATTCCGCGGAGGCGTGTTGAAAGTAGGCGAGAAAGTACGCGTAAAGGACAACGGTATGGTCGGCGAGGTCATCAGGGTCTCCAACAAGGCCGTGACCGTGGCGGTCGGCAACATCACCAGCAAGATGCCTCTCGACAAGGTTGAGAGAATTTCTTCCAATGAATATAAGGCCGCGGTGCGGGAGACCATCAAGCCTCGGGCCGCACAGGATGATTCAGGACTCAGAGAGCGCAGACTGGCGTTCTCTCCTGAGCTGGACGTGCGCGGAGAGCGGGTCTCGGATGCCTTGGACATCGTTGTGCACTACATCGACGATGCGATTATGCTGAACATCGGCTCCGTCCGCATCATCCACGGCAAAGGCACTGGAGCGCTGCGCGATGAATTGCAGAAATATCTCAGGACGATTCCTGGTGTCACATCCGTCCTCGATGAGCAGGTTCAGTTCGGGGGCTCTGGAGTGACGATCGTGACTTTGGGATAGCCGGAAAACAATAAACGGGCAAACTATGAAAAACATTGAGAATACGGTCACTCCACGGATGACGCTGGGGAAGATGGGTGAGGATGTCGCCTGCGGGTTCCTGTCAGAAAACGGGCACACCATCATCGAGCGGAACTTCAGGACCGGTCATCTGGAGATTGACATCATCAGTCTGGACAGGAATGGTGTGCATTTTGTGGAGGTCAAGAGCCGGATGGCGCCGGTGGCGGTCTCCCCCGAGGAGAACGTGACGGCGGCCAAGCAGAAAAAGGTGGCGGAAGCCGCGTCAAGGTACCTGCGGATGTCCAAGGACAAACGGATCTCAGGTGATCTGGAAGTCAACTTCGATGTCGTGGCCGTGACGTTTGACGGAGGAAAGGAGATTGTGGAATGGTTCCCGAACGCGTTTTACCCGATGTACCTTTGAATGGTCACTGAGCCTGTCGAAGTGACCACATTGATTCGAGAAAATATGCTAAGCACTAAGATATGAACAAAGATAACCGATACTGTGTGATAATGGCCGGAGGCACAGCGAACCGCTTCTGGCCTGTAAGCAGAGAGACAAAGCCAAAACAGTTCCTAGACATTTCCGGCACCGGAAAGTCTTTCGTCAGAACGACTTACGAGCGGTTCTCGGAAATAGTCCCGAAAGAAAACATCATCATCGTCACCTTGACCAGATTCGCGGAGCTGGTCCATACCCAGATCCCCGAGCTGCCCGAAGGCAACCTCCTGCTGGAACCCTACGCCCGTAACACGGCCCCCTGCATAGCCTACGCCACCTACAGCATCCTCAAGCGCGATCCCGAAGCGACCGTCATCGCCACCCCGGCGGACCACATCATCACGGACGAGGACAAATTCAAGGCAGCCATCCTTAAGATGATGGAATATGCCGAAAACAAACCGGCTCTGATGACATTGGGGATCCACCCGACAAATCCGGACACGGACTACGGTTACATCCAGGCGCCAAGGAACAAGGACAACGCTGACGCCGACATTCCTCTGAAAGTCAAGACTTTCACCGAGAAGCCCGACAAGGCTCTGGCCGAGGTGTTCTGCAAGACCGGGGAATTCTACTGGAACTCAGGAATATTCATTTGGAAGGCATCGGTGATCAGGGAAGAGATGGAGAAATATATTCCTGATGTCACCTCTGTTTTCGCGGGTTGGGAAGAGGCGTTGGGCAGCGACAAGGAGCAGATATTCCTTGAGAAGGTATATTCAGACTGCCCGAAGGTTTCCATCGACTACGGTGTGATGGAGAAGACGGACAGGGCCTGGCTCTACTGCGGGGATTTCGGATGGTCAGACATTGACGGTTGGGACTCCCTGTTCAGGAACTACGACAGGAAAACCAAGGACGGTAACGTTGTGTTCACCGACAAGATCCTGGCGGAAGGCAACAAAGACAGCCTACTGGTAAGCTCAAACCCTAAGAAACTCTACGCCATCAAAGGGCTGAAGGACTATGCGGTGGTCGATACCGGTGACGTTCTCCTGATCTGCCCGAAGGACGACAAACAGTTCAAGGATTTCCTTTCCGGCCTCGGTATGCCGGAGTACGAGGATTTCCGGTAGTACAGCCGTGGCGGCACGGCCTCCTGCGCCCCTAAGCAGACCAGCCATATCGGGTATTCCCTCGACAAGGTGTCCCTTGCGAAGGACCAGGTCCTGAGGGTGTATTTCTACGAGGAAGGAGGCCAACGCGAACTGGTCCTGACCATTGACCAGGCGGACATCAATCACGCGAAGACGGCACTCAAATGACAGAGCTTACACTGAAGCCTGTTTATCAGCGAACCTCAGATTCGCCCTGATTGGGTACTTTCGCACCGTGGACCATGACCTGGCCACGGTGTTTGCGTATCAAACCGGCCGTAATCATATCTGATGGATATTTGGGCAATATGTATTGGACTCTTCGGTGCCAGTGTTATCTCACTCGCACTTTCCTTTTTCATGAGGAAAGCCTACATAGAAGGGAAAAAGGTGAATGAGAACCTGGATCTGGCCTTCTTCGCATTCTTTCTCATGCTGTCCCCCATCTTCTTGCTCATTGGCCTGTGGACCATTTTACGAGAAGATTTGGCCAAGAGAAAAAGAGCGGGGAGGCCAACTTATGACACGAAAAAAGATGGATGATGGATAGAAGGCGATTAAGCGTATTTCCGGTATAAGACTCCGTTAATCATCTTGGACGTAAGGTCAAATTTGTTTCAATTTGACGATATGTGGCAATTCCTGTTTTTACCTTTGCCAGGTAATTAACATTCATGATCATGAAACGCTTTATTCTTATCGCCTCCTGTCTTTTGTTCTGCCTGTCAGCTTTTTCACAGGGTTTCTATCCAAAGGGCACCGTCAACGCTGAAGGATGGTCCCAGAAAGACTCCCTCCAGATGCAATGATCCCTACGGCGACGGCCAAGACTCCTTCGACCTCACAGCCCTTGCCGGAGACCCGCGTCTTCCCGGTCTCTTTGTCACCATCCTGAAGAACTACTTCGGATTCCAGGACAACTCCAAGTTCTGCGCCCACACCTACTGCGAGGTCGATTACTTCCGGAAGGATCCTGAGGATGCTGGGAACAGCGGGTGAAATCGTAGCAGATTGAATCCTCTTTCTCCCATATTTCCACCCTCCGTAGTATTGCAGGTCTATACTCTATTAGCCTGCATTTGCCGCATTTTTCGTATATTTGTGAATTCAATCCACACAATTAGAACATGAAGCAATCATTCAAAGAATACGTGGCCAAACGTTTCAGGGATATAATATCATCTGAAACAGCTCCTGATTCCAAGCACGACATACTTGTCTTACTGGGCGTAAATGACTTTTTGGATGTCAGTGAGTATTCTGCAAACATTGTTGACGCCGCATCTTTCAGTGTGGATGGAGATGCCAGTGTGTTCGACGAAGAAGATTGGTTCGGCCGTATGTTTATGGGTTTAAGGGAGCCGAAGAATCTTTACCTTCTTTCATATCAGCAGTATGTGTATTATACTGCGTATGCGCCCAATCTTACCAAGTTCAAAAGCCGTGTGGTCATTGTCTATGATAATGTCCGCTCGTTATTCCCCATAAAGAAGGCAGCTTATTTGGAGAAGGCAGGCGCCGAGAATATTGAGACCAGACCTGAAACAATGCCCATATATCAGGCAGAGCAGGTCTCTATAGACGGGAATGCCTATTGCTCGTTTACGGCCCCCACAGAGTGCCGGATGGTTCCGTTCTTTACGAAGGCTCTGACCGTTGAATCCTCCAGAAAGCAATGCGATGACATCCTAGAGATTGACGAACACATGTACACACTGGATGTCTTCCTTAACCGGGCGTTCCAGGACTCAAGGAAAAAGAGAATCCTTGGCGTAAAGCGTGTAAAGGACATCATCCGGGCCGATGAATTCAACCAGCGCCTTGAGCTTGCCAATGGCCTTCTGAGCCTTCTCGGTGCCGGTGAAATCATAGAAAAGAAAGAGACAAAGATCCTATCGGACTATATTCCCAGAAGCGAAACTGTCGATTTGTTGAAACGCTACTGGGGAGATAAGGCCGATTTCCGCCAGATAAAGGTTTATCAGAGCCCCGGCGAAAGCAATAAAGTCATATCTATCTCTCAGGGGCAAGTCGTTGACCTCATTATCGACGAATATAAGAAATGCAAGGAGACGGAAGAAGTGGCCGATGATGTGTTTATCACAGCCCCTACCGGCTCCGGTAAATCTCTTCTGTTTCAGCTGCCGGCATTTCACGTCTCAGAAAAGGGCGATGTTACCATAGTAGTATCTCCCTTGATTGCATTGATGAAAGACCAGGTCTTTGCCATCCGACGTGATAGGAACTTTGAGAAGGTAGCATACCTTAACAGTGAGCTGAATCTCATTGACCGAGACCGCATCATCAACCAATGCAAGGATGGAGAAATAGACATTCTGTACATGTCTCCTGAGTTGCTTTTGTCCTACGATATCAGCTATTTTATCGGAGAGCGCCATCTTGGTCTGATGGTTATCGACGAGGCTCACCTCATCACCACATGGGGCCGAGATTTCCGTGTCGATTACTGGCACCTGGGGAATCATATCAACAAGATCCGTAAGTATCGCGAACTTCGTTTCCCCATAGTCGCCCTGACGGCAACCTGCATCTATGGCGGGCCGAATGATATGGTCATCGACAGCATGGGAAGTCTTTACATGCATAACCCACATCTGTTCCTTGGACAGGTAAAACGCGACAATATCCGCTTTGTCATCAACAACTACAAGTCATTTGAAACGGGCTATAGGAAGAATAAGACAGAGCAGACCGTCGAATTTATCAAGGCCGCCAATGAAAATCACTTGAAGACGGTTGTCTATGCGCCTTATACCAGGCACGTCAGAGACATCGTGGACCAGGTTAAGGAAATCGCGGTTCCGTATTATGGCACCTTGAGCGCTGAAGAGAAGGATTATGCCTATAATCGCTTCAAATCCAATGAAAAACTGATAATGGTCTGCACCAAAGCATTCGGCATGGGTGTGGACATTCCGGACATTCAGGTAATATACCATCATGCCCCTTCAGGACTGCTTCCGGATTATGTCCAGGAAGTCGGCCGTGTTGCTCGAGATCCGAACGTGCTCGGTTTCGCCGCTCTCAACTATAATGAGAAGGATAAGCAATACAGCATGCAGCTCTTTGGCATGTCCTCAATTCGCCAATGGCAAATTCGTGAGGTCCTGAAGAAGGTTTACAGCATTTACAAACTAAACGACAACCAACGTAACCTTCTGGTTTCTTCTGAAGATTTCAGCTACATCTTCAACAATGGCGACGAGGACGGTACAAAGATTAAGACGGCGCTGATGATGATAGAAAAGGACTATCTGAACAGGATCCGTTATAATGCCATCATTGCACGTCCCAAGCAGATGTTTGTGAAATGCTATGCCCGTACTGACGCCTTTGGATTATTCATACTGGAGAAGCGGTATAGTAAGTTCTATAAGAAACTTCGTGACCTTGGAGGCAACCAAACGGTAGTAGAATTGGATTTGGATGAGATTTGGCAGCAGGATTTCAACGACATGACTTTCAGCATGCTTAAAAGGGAGTTCTATAATGGAGCCCTCCTCAAGAAAGATGGCGCCAACCTTGTTGCCCTGACGAAATTCTCCCTGTCGCTGAAGCAGGATTTTGAGATAGTCAAGGAACGTTTCTTCTACCTGTTAGATGTCCTGGAGCGTATCTTCTCACTGATGGGATATCGTACTTTCAGCGAAGACGATTTTCTGGCCAGCCTCGAACCATATTTCCCTGAAAAGCCGTTCCGGAAACAACTGGCACGCTATGTACTCTCCGCATTCTCCGGCCGCATGCTCGGAATGGGAAAAATCGAAGAGAATGCTTTCCTGCAGAGGAGAGAATATGGAGATATCACATACCTGGTATTCAATCAGTCCTACAAAACTGCCTTCTCAAATATGAAGCGCATCTTGACCAAGATGTTCGATGGGACTGACTATAAGTCCGTCACCCGGTATCTCTCTAACGAGAACGACTACTCCATCACATACTCCAGACTCGGCAGCTTGATGGAAATGGTTAATATGGCCACGTATGAGATGAAGGGCGGTGACAATCCGATGATATACATACGTCTCAATGATCCCGAGCGCATCAGGAAAGATTCCGAGAATGACAATTTCAAGAATGAGTTGCTTACCAGGACTGCCAAGCGCCACGAAATCAGCAATGAAATCTTCGACCACTTCTTCACCAATACATTCACCAGTGATGAACGTTGGAACTACATCGAGGAATTCTTCCTTGGGGCGACAAATGAAGAGTTGTTTGAACAATTCCCTGAAAAGGATGACCGCAACCACACGGACATCATCAAGTACATTGTTGACAATGTAAAGCACCTCGAACACAAAAAGGTAGAAGCCAAGAAAGGTGGCACCCTTACGAATTTCCCTCCGAGGCCGGAAGAACAATATTTCAAGGAAAGCCTTCTTTCGATAGAGGACCGCACGATGTCTGTCGAAAAATGGGTGAACACAGATCCTGTCAGTTTCGATATGACCCGACGCAAGTACCGGTTAAAACTGACAAAGGAAATCTATCAAGTTCTGATGTCAAAACTCCGTGTCAACCATCGTGAATACTACAAGGATGCCGTGGGACTGAATATGCCGATAGAATTCAAGGGCTACCCCGGCACGGTCCTTGCCTCAATTCCATATTCCAATGAGCCGGTAGCGTTCTATAAGTGGTGGAAAAAGCCCGAGAATGCCGATAAGGTCACACTTTCTAAGGCTGAGATTATCCGTCTTCTGGTCAAAGTCCACCAGATGGAGCCCAACGCTCTTTTGGTCAAGCACCTCAAAATGATAACAAAATGAGTGAGCTGGAAATCATTTCGATTTTGGAGCGAATTGAAGAAGGGAAAAATGTAAAACGGTACGTGTACACCGCGTCAATCAGAAGGTGGCTCCAGCATACAAGTTGTACAAGACCGATAATATGTACAATTTCATCCTTCTTGACACCGAATCCGGAGCCGTCTGGCAGCCCCAGTGGTCCTATGATGCCAACAAACGGGGTATCTTAAGGATCTACGAGTTCTGATAACCCCTTTCAACCAATCCCCGGGCGAACATCCTCTTCGCCCGCTTGCATTACCTTTGTCTGTTGAAACATCTTTGACCTCATGCTGGTCAAATTGTTTACTATATTTGTCGGTAATGTTATTCTTAGCTCCATGAAATTCGAAACCATCCTACTTGTCGTTTACATCGTTTGCGTCGTTTCCTGGATTCTCATTATTTCTTTACAGAAAAATGTGAAAAACAAACAGGAACTCGTCTTTTCCTATTTTCCGCAGTTTTTGACTTTTAGTCCAGCAATCGGCCCTACAGCCACGTGAGAGCCATATTGCTTCCATGATTTGGGTGTCCCGCGACAAATGACTACCTTCGTGGCATGTTTGTCAGACGGAAGCAGAACAGGAGTGGAACGGTGTCTATCCAGGTCGTATCCAAGGCCGACGGCAGATACCGTATCCAGAGGTCATTTGGCAGCAGCCGTGATGAAACTGTCCTGAAATCTCTTGAGCGTGCGGCTCGGCAGTGGGCAGATGAGCGCGAATTTGGCGGGTCGCTGTTCTCGCCTGAGGGTGCGGCCGAATATGACGCGGTCATGTCAAGCATCGGTCAGGATCAACTAAGATTGGTAGGACCAGATCTCATCTATGGCCGCCTGTTTGACAGGATAGGGTTCGGGGCGGTCCGGACATCCGACGACGAGATATTCAAGAGCCTTGTGGTGACGCGTCTTTACCGCCCGGGGAGCAAGTTGAGGACGCTGCGCTATATGGCGTACTTCATGAACATGTACTACGACGAGGACAGGATCTACCGCTATCTTGACGAGCTGTGCCACAGGCCCGGGGCCGTGCGGAAGGCAGGCGCGTACGACGTGAAGCGCGATGTGGAGCGAGTGACCTACAACCATACCAAGAAGGTCCTTGGCGGTAATATAGCCGTTGTGTTCTATGACACCACGACCATGTACTTTGAGTCCCGCGAGGAAGATGTCCGCATCGCGGGCTGGTCCAAGGACGGCAAGAACGCCAACCCACAAGTGGTACTCGGCCTTCTGGTCGCTCCCGGAGGCAATCCGATAGGGTATGAGATCCATCCCGGGGAACACCTACGAGGGCCACACGATGCTGCCGATCATCGAGAGGCTCCAGCGGCGCTTCCGTCTCCCCAAGCCGGTCGTCGTGGCGGATGCCGGCCTCCTGAGCGGGGAGAACATACGCGACCTGGAAGAGGGCGGATACGAGTACATCCTTGGCGCTAGGATACGCTCTCAGAGTGAACTATTCAAGGAAAAAATAGTCTCATTGAACTTATCCAATGGAGAAAGTGCCAGCATTGAACTCACGAATGGCAGACGTATGGTCGTGACAATGAGTGATGCCCGGGCGCGGAAGAATGCGATGGACCGCGAGAGGGGGCTCAAACGGCTAGAGAAACGCTTCAAAACGGACAGAATCACCAAGGATAAACTGAACAACCGCGGTTACAACCGCTTCCTTACGATGACAGGAGACGCCTCCGTCAGGATTGACTACGGCAAGGTCGCCAAGGATAAATGTCTGGACGGCTACAAGGGCTACACAACAAACAGCACGCTTCCGGATGACAGGGTGATAGAGGAATATGGATACCTCTTCATGATAGAACGCGCCTTCCGCCTCTGCAAGACGGACCTGGACATCCGTCCGATGTACCACAGGCTCCTCAACAGGATCGAGGCCCACGTCTGCATCTGCTTCGTGGCATACACGGTCTTGCTGGAGCTGGAGCGCGTCTTGAAGGCCGCGGGATCCGGGATATCACTGGACAGGGCCCGCTTCCTCGCGGAGAAAATATATCAGATTGACTACATCAATCCATACGACAACAAGCGAAAGTCAGTGCTCCTGCACACCAAAGAGGAGCCAGAAGTCACCAAGTTGCTTGACATCATCTCGGCCAACTGCTAAAATGGGTGTCCCATTGCGGAAAACAGGAAATGAGCCGTGGCAGATAAGATGTTGATAATAAGCGACAAAAGCGATGTCCTGGTGCTTGGTTTAGCACCAGGGCATCGCTTATCATACTGACAGACAATAAGTTGTCTGCCACAGGATTATTTACTTGGCAAACGCGTAGGAGAAGCCTTGGATCTGGTTCCAGGCGCCACGGGTGAAGTCAGGGACTTCGACAGGAGCGTTACCGTTCTCCATCGAGATCTTGCCGAGCTCGGTGAGACAGCACCATTCGGCCATATCATAGACATCCATATCGAGCGGAAGGCCGTTCCTGAGGCAGTAGATCAGACGGTAGTCCATAATGAAATCCATTCCGCCGTGGCCGCCGACCTGCTTGGCGAGAGCCTCAAGCTCAGGGGTAAGGATAGGGTTGCGGTTTTCCTCAAGCAGCTTGCTCAGCTTGTCTCCTGAATAGACAACCTCACGGCCAAGATTCTGGAAATCAGTGGAAGTGCCTTCAGTGGCGTTCTCACGCAGGCAAACCTGCTGGACAGGGTACTTGCCCACATAACCGTCACTGCCGACAATCTGGTACATACGGCTGTAAGGACGCGGAGTCATCACATCGTGCTCCACAAGGATGGTCTTGCCTTTCTCCGTGGAGATCATCGTCATCGTGACATCACCGTTCTGGAAATCATCGCATTTCTCTCCGCTCTTTGCCTCGACGTGCTTCGGACCGTTGACGGTCTTGGTCTCCATCGCGACAAGAGTCTTGAAACGGTCACCCCTGTGGATGTTCATAACCTGGCAGACAGGGCCCAAGCCGTGCGTAGGATAGACATCGCCCTTGTGGGCCTGATTGAAATCGAGTCTCCAGTTGCTCCAGTAGGCGTTCCAGAACGGATCCAGATTGTGATGATAGGATCCTTCTCCGTGGAGAATCTCGCCAAGAAGCCCCCTCTGGGCCATCGTCAAGGCTGTCAGCTCGAAGAAGTCATAGCAGCAGTTCTCCAGCATCATACAATGCTTGCGGGTCTTCTCGGACATATTCACAAGAGCCCAGATGTCGTCAAGAGAGGCGGCGGCAGGAACCTCGATGGCGACATTCTTGCCGTGCTCCATCGCATAGAGTGCGATCGGAACGTGATGCTTCCAGTCAGTGCAGATGTAAACAAGGTCTATGTCGTCACGGTCGCAAAGCTCTTTGTAGGCCTCGGTGCTTCCGGAATATCCGGCGGCCTTAGGGAATCCTCTGTCTTCCAATGTCTTCTGAGCCTTCTCGACACGGTCGGCCTCCACGTCACAGAGTGCGGTGATCTTCACGCCAGGGACGTAGGTGTAACGCTCCACAGCGCTGGAGCCACGCATTCCGATGCCGACAAAGGCGACCCGGACAGTGTCCATCGCAGGGACGGTCAGCCCAAGCACGTTCTCCTGACCGGCAGGACGGGCTGGGGTCTCAACCTTGATCGGGCCTTCTTCCTTCGAAGTGGCACAGGATACCGCCAAAGCAAGCGATAGGATAGCGAACAAATTTCTGAACTTCATTGCTTATTAGTATTTGAATTATGTTTCTGACGCAAAGATATCATAATTAAGCGGAAAAGCCTAAAAATCATATTTCATCGCGCGCTCCGCACTCATTGCCTTCGCCGGGACGAGAGCGAAACGGAACGAATAGTCCTTGTCGCTCCACAGGCACCTGTCTTCATCAGGCCTGGCGCCCCAGCTGTCATATCCTCCGATTCCGCTTTGCGCAAGATCAATGCAAACCTCCACGAAATCCCTCTCGACATAATCATTTATGTGGGTCTGGCGACGAAGCCGGTTCTTTGCCTTCACCGGGTCGTTCTCGGTCAACGGGCCTTTGTTCTCCCACTGATAGTCACGCTGAACCGCCTCCTCGGAGTCAAGATCCTCGACGGAGCAACGAAGAGCGTTGAACTCGAAGCGTTCCGAACGGATGGTCAAACCTCCGATGGCAAGATATTCACAGTCAGCGTGATGACCACATTCCTGAGGACGCACATAGCGAACATATTCCTTCGCTGCGGAGGATGAATATTTCCCGATGAGGGTCCCGCTGAACCTGTCGCTGTAGTTCTCCTCCGGACCTCTGCCCAAATAGGTGAAGGAGTCGGCGGACGCAGGAAGCCTCAACCTGAATCCGATTCGCGGCACATCAACCGGTTTGGCAGACTTAACCCCTTTGAAATCAGAGCGTACCGAAAGAATCCCTCCATCAAGAAGAGTATAGCGGACTATGAATATATTCCCGCTCGCAAGCGTATATTCCGCAACTATCGACTCTCCGTCGAACTCCGCCTTGACATCAAATTCCCGGCTGGAGGTCTTGAACGCCTGGCAGCGGAACGGCATTCCGTTGCCGTAGTCATTGTCGGTCGGAGCCCGCCAGAAAAGCGGCCTGAGGCCGAAATCATCGTTGAACATCTTCTTTCCTTTGAATGAATATGACCGCAGACATCCAAGGGTCTTGTCGAAGACAATGGAAGCCTTGATTTTAAACGTAACGGCATCCCTCCATTCAAGAGTTATCGCGGACTCGTCCTGCGTCATTCTTATGTCAAAGGCATTGGCAGGAATCTCCTGACGGGCCGCATCCGACAGTTTAATCTGGTCGTAGCCAATCACATAACCTTTCGGAAGCAATCCTTCTTTCTCAGCGGTGAGAATCTCGAATGTAATCAAGCAATCCTTATCAGACGGCAGGTCCGGTAACCCGACACTGAAATCCTCATCGGACTGCGGCGCGGTGGAAAGCCTGATGTCACCGGAAGCGATCCTGCTGCCGTCAGCAATAACGGTCCATTTAAGAATATGTTTGTCCAAACTCCTGAAATAGAATCTGTTCGTCAAGCGGAACTGCCCCTTTGAAGCATCGACCGGAGTAACGGCAACATCCTGATAGACGTGTTTGACCTCGGCCATCGCAGGATGCAGGCTACGGTCCGGAGCGATGATTCCGTTGCAGTTGAAATTGCCGTCGCTCGGGGTGTTCTCACCATAATCCCCACCGTAGGCCCAGTACATACGCCCCTCGGCATCGGTCTCGTAAAGTCCCTGATCAATCCAGTCCCAGATGAATCCGCCCTGGAGGTTTGGATATTCATAAATGTACTTCCACTGACGGTCGAGCGAGCCGTTGGAGTTGCCCATCGCGTGGGAATATTCAGAAGGCACCACCGGCTTGCCATAGCCGCTCTCCCCCATCTTGTGGAACCACTCCGCGTCAGGGTATTGCGGGACGAGCATATCCGTGTTCCATTCATATTCAGCGCGCTCGTAGCAGACAGGTCTGTTCTGGCCGTCCTTTTCCAAGGCTTTCAGTTCCCTGTAGGTGTCGTAGAAGTTGCATCCGTTGCCGGCCTCGTTGCCGAGCGAGAGGATCGTCACGCACGGGTAGTTGCGGGTCCGGTAGTACATATTCAGAATCCTGTCACGGTGCTGAGGCAGCCAGTCAGGATTGTTGCCGAGGGTTCTGGTGAGTTTGTAGCCCATTCCGTGGGACTCGATGTTAGCCTCGTCATAGACATAGAATCCGTACTTGTCGCAGAGTTCGTAGAAAAGCCGCGGCTGAGGATAGTGGCAGGTCCTGATGGCGTTGATGTTGTGTTCCTTCATCAGACGCAGGTCGGTCAGAATGTCTTCCTTAGTGACGTAATGGCCGGTGAACTGATTGTGTTCGTGGATGTTGACACCCTTGAACTTGACTGGCTGGCCGTTCACAAGGAACTGATTGCCGACAATCTCAAGACGACGGAAACCGACGTTGGCCTTTGCGTATTTTCCTTCGACACAGAGAAGCAGGGTGTAGAGTTCTGGGGTCTCGGCGGACCATCTCTGAACATCCTTAATGGCTGATTGCCACTGTTTTACGCCTTGTACCGTTTCCGCGTTTCCTTTCGCGGTCTCGTTGCCATCGGCATCCAAAAGGGTCCAACTGACATTGATCGGCTTAGACGAATTGACGCTCAGGCGGAAATCCCCGGTGCTAAGGTCATCTGCCAGCGTCGAGACCACATTCCAGTCAAAATCCTCCGGAACGGTTGCCGGCTCTCTTGACAGATAGACATCACGCTCGATTCCGCTGATGCGCCAGAAGTCCTGACACTCAAGGTAACTGCCAGTGCTCCATCTTGTCACGACCATCCTGAGATCCGCCTCCTTGCCACTCTCCACATAAGGAGTAATATCATAGCGGACCAGATCCTTGGAGTCCTCGCTGTAACCCACAAACTTCTCGTTGACAAACACATACGCGCCGCCTTTAACTCCGCAGAGGTTCAGGTAGCACTTCTCCCCCGCCCCGAACTCTGGCGTGAATTTCCTTGAATATACTCCCGTAGGGATCTTGTCCGGAAGCTGCGGCGGCTGCGGGTTCCTCGGGCAGAACTCGTAAGGATGGTTCACATAGATCGCCGTCCCGAATCCCTGAACCTCCCAGTTGCCTGGCACCTTGATGGTTGACGGAGCCTTGTGGGGATCCGCCAGCATATCCTGCACGGAATCATAGTAACGGAAATCCCAGACACCATTCAGGGAAGAATAGTTCGGGCTTGCCTCGATCTCTTTTGACAAAGCGTCTTTGGCCGAATTAAAGAAAACCGTCTCGTGCCTCCGAGTCACGGCATTCCCCTCCGTAACAACTTTCTGGTCAAGATGTTCAGTGAAGTCAGTGCCTTTTTTCTGCGCCGTGATGGCCGAGCTGGCCAACAAAGCAGCCAAAGCGGTAATAATATAAGGTCTGATATCCATAAAGTTTATTGTTTATTATGCGGTATATCCATCAGTTCTTAAACAAATCATCAAGCGTCACAACGTAGGGCCTGTTGGAAAAATTTGGCCTCGCAGACATTTATCACCTGATCCCCACTTCCCTTCCTATGATTTCTTTCGCCATATTCATTATCGCTTTGCGACAAAGGTAAAATAAATCGAGTTACCGCACAAGAATAAATTTTATTGTCTTGCGACAAGTGCTGATTTTAGACGGTTGTCGCAAAGGTATAATATAAAAACTATGCGCGCCTGAGTGTTATGGGCATATTCTCAAATCAACTTCTTTTTGTGTGAAAAGAGCTGATATTGCGCACGAGATTCCTTTTTTCTATCTTTGCGGGGCTCCGGTTGGAGAATCACATAATGTACATTGAATATTTCTAAAAAAAGAAGATAGATGAACGAAAGCAAAAGAATCGTATTCCTGGACTATGTGCGTGTGTTCGCGTGCTTTCTGGTTATGCTAGTGCACGCTAGCGAAAATTTTTATCCGGGACCGGGAGCGACCGATATGGCTGGGCCACAGTCGTTTCTTGCCAATGAGACTGACAGGTTTTTCGTGTCCCTTTACGATGGATTCTCAAGGATGGCGGTGCCGCTCTTTATGATCGTGTCGGCGTTCCTGCTGGCTCCGATGAAGAAAGGTATGTCAGCAAAGGAGTTCTACAAGAGACGCTTCACCAAGATTGTACCACCGTTCATCCTTTTCGCGGTTCTCTACTCCACGCTTCCTCTGCTTTGGGGACAGATAGACATACAGACAAGCGTCCGCGACCTGACGCATATTCCTTTGAACTTCCCGTCTCTTGCCGGGCATCTGTGGTTCATATTCCCTCTTCTGAGCCTGTATCTTTTCATTCCGGTAATATCCCCGTGGCTTGAAAAGGTCGGCAAACGAGAGGAGAGGTTCTTCATCATCCTGTTCCTGATCTCCACCTGCATCCCGTACCTAAATCGTTGGTTCGGAGAAGTTTGGGGACAATGCTTCTGGAACCAGTACCACTTGCTCTGGTACTTCTCCGGCTTCCTTGGCTACCTCGTGATGGCGCACTACATCCGTGTACACCTTGACTGGGACTCGCGTAAGAAGATGACTATCGGAGCGGTACTGATGACCGTAGGAGCGATTGTCACTATTCTTTCGTTCTATGTACAAGCCACGCCGGGAATTGTCATCAGCACTCCGGTGCTTGAAGTAGGCTGGAATTTCTGCACGATCAACGTGGCCTGTCTCACAGCCGGAACGTTCCTTATGTTCTCCTGCATTAAGCGTCCCGAGGCACCGAGGCTCATCACCCGTCTTTCAAAACTGAGCTACGGGATGTACCTGATGCATATCTTCTG
>OIZT01000865.1_pt1 | contig 15893 bp, 19 predicted proteins | sample 1588611 | NCBI WGS metagenome assembly OIZT01 (sample SAMN03283278) | human gut metagenome | biome: human-associated habitat; material: feces | host: Homo sapiens | place: Peru | collected 2012
AAAACAAACATTCTGGAGTAAAATTTTGACAAGCGATCAGATGATAAATAAAGTCCAAAGTTTTTCTTGACCCGCTGTTTCTTGAGATTGCCGATGAGGAACACTCAGAGACAGAGCAAAGGTATCAGGGCTTCGGAAACATAAACGGAATAGCCGTAGTCACGGTGTTTTATACGGAACGGTGTTCAGACGGAAAGGAACGGCACCGCTTGATTTCAGCAAGAGGACTTGATCCGCAGGAAAAGAAAGCGTATGACGAATTTATCAAATCTTACACAGGAACAAATTGACGAGCTGAAAAATCTCGGAAATGCCACTGTTGACTATTCTGACATTCCAAAGACAACTGATTTCTCAAAAGCTAAATTCAAATACTACAAGATTGAGCCTATAAAACAGACAGTCACAATGAGGCTTGACGCGGATTTGGTTGCAGTTCTAAAGAGTTTCGGAAAAGGCTATCAGTCAAAGACAAATGAAATCCTTCGTTCCGTTGTGATGGAACACAAAATGCCTGTGCTGGATTTTACTGACTAAAAAATCCGCCGGGGAGGGCGGACTTGCGGAAGAATCTATATTAACCGTAAACGGGGCGGTTTTCATCAAGTAATTTTTGCAAAAGTGGATTATTAGCCTTTGCCTTTACATCCAATTTTGAAAGGGAATCGGATGGAAGAGTTCCATTACGTCCAGCTTCCTCCCAAGCTCTGTTTGTTGAAGCTGATGAACCGTTATCATACTCAGAGTAAGCATAACCACCGGTAAAATCAGACTTTTCAACACCTGTTGGAAGATATACTTTTCCAACATTTTGAGATTTAGTTGAAACTTTACTTAGTACATCTTTGCTAAGAGAAGAAAGATCAACAACACGACCCAAAAACTTACCTTTATCACCAACTCCTTTTACGATAATTTTTGCACTTGGTGCACTAATATATTTAGGACCAACACCGGCAAAGTCTATGAGGCCGCTTCCAGTAGTTGTAGTAAAGTTCAAACCAGAAACATCGCCAGAAAAACGAACATTTGAAGGAGTTAAATATGTATCTACATCGGAGGTTGCATTTCCAGAAATATTAACGTTTTCAAATTCATTTGTTAATTTTTCAGCCATTAAAAGAGCGGTATTGATATTAATATCATAAGCATTATTATTATAACTACCATTTTCATTATACATATAACCGCCATTCAAAGCATCCTTAGCATTAAAAGGAGCAGATGAAGATTTTACCAAAATTTTATCACTCGCACCGTTCCTGTAGTAATTTTCAAAAATCTTGTCGATTCCTATATCAAAAAAATTATCTTCTTCTGGTGAAATATTAAAAAAGTTAACATCAAAGCTTAAATTCGGCAGATTTGACTCTGTGTACAGATATGAAATCAGTGTGTTCTCGTTGAATTTCCTGAGCTTTTTGTCATAGTCAATTGTCGGAGTGCAAAGCGCGCCGGTCAGATTTGTTTCTCCGATATTGCTGCTTGTGATTTTTGCGGCCGGATTTTTCAGGATGATTCCGCCTTTGTATGCGTCAATGAGATTGTGTTCCTTGCCGAAAGAAACGTCCACCTTTGAAACTTCCTCTCCAAAAACAAAGGCTTTGGGAATAGAGCACTCAATATTTCCTCCATAGCTTTCCGGCCATACATAGTAATAAAACGGCTTTTCAAGAAAATCCACGCCGTCAATTTCTATATGCCTGTCGTACTCATCTGTCTTTATGCAGTCACGGTAATTCGAAGGCAGGTTGAACGCTTTTCCGTAGTCGTCCTATTCAAAATATGCGTTACTTTCAGAAGTGGCGGTGCCGTAAGGAATTCCAAGCTTCTGATATATCGTTTCACCGAATCCGTTTTCGGAAAAGTCAAGAAAGAAATTTGCGGTGGATGAGTTGTAGGCGCAGGTTATGTTCTTAACGCCTTTTTCCGCAAGATTTTTCTTTGCCGCTATGAATGCGATGACGTTCACTTTTGAGCCTATCGGTTTCAGTGTATATTCGGCTTCCGGGTCAACGGAGGCGGATTCAAGAGCAACTCCTTCAACAATGGTTTTTCCGTCGTCAGAAATCAGGACTTCCACATAACCGCTCTGCTCGCTGCGGCTTACTGCGTCCAGATTCTGTACAAGATTCACGCCCGCTCCGTATATGAACCCGTCTTTTATGGTCATGACGGCGTTCAGCGGCGGAAGTACATAAGTTCTGTATTCGGTATTGGAAAGTTCCTTGCCGTCCTTTACGCTGTATTTTACGGTGAGATTCACGATGCTCGGAGTTATATATCCGTAGCCGCTCATTTTGTCTGCCACACGAAGCTCGGCTCTTCCTCTTATAAGCTCTTTTATTTCTGAAGTTGAAATATTTTCGCCAGCAAGTTCGTTTTCCACATAAACCGTGCAGGTTCCGTCAAGATTCACGACAACCGAGCTTTCAACGTCCGCAGAGTAAATTTCATCAGGATTTTCCGGCGCATCCGGCTCGTCGGGATTTTCCCAGCTGCCGTTATTTTCGGTGTTGCTTCCGCTGTCATAGTCAGAACTTCCGCCTGAGCCTGAATCCATGCAGCATGGAAAAAGCAGAATAAGCGCGAAGAGCGCGGCGGTGAGTCTTGCGGTGTTCTTTTTGTTTGTTGCCTGTTTCATGATTTTCTCCTGTGAATAAGTTGATAAGGAAATGCATTGTTTTATAGAGTTATTTCTGTTTACTATAAAGTAATTTTATTACTCTATCAAGTAATTATTATTCTGTATAGAGAATCGTTTTATGCTCTAAAGAATAATATCATTTTTGCATGACAAATGAGGAAATTCACAGATATGTAATCGAGAAGATAAGGCTTGCGCGCATTTCAAAGGGACTTTCGCAGCTGGAAGTCTGCACGCGCGGAAATTTCTCGCAGAGCTTCTACACGCACGTGGAGTCCGGCAGAAACCAGCCGTCGCTCATGACCATAATCAGAATCGCAGAGGTTCTTGAGACGAATCCGCGTGAATTCTTCCCCGAGTCAGAAATAAAGTCAAAGTCCGAAATCAAAAAGGAAATCGCCGCGCTGCTTGAGGCGCTGTAAATCCGTTCAATTATGTTTTTCCAGAACCCATTTCCAGGCGGGAAGAATTTTAATCTGCGTGCCTTTGTATTCGGCAGTTTCCTCCGCATCCTTTGAGATCACAAGGCAGTTTTTCAGTTCGTAGCGTCTGTCCAATGAATGCAGGGCGGAAAATTCGCGTTTTCTTGTCTCGTCATCGAAAAGGCTGTAGCAGACCTGAATAGCGGTTTTTTCTTCTGGCAGAACAAAATCAACCTCGCAGTCGGCAGAGCGGTAAAAGCAGAATTCTGTTTCGCTCCTCAAAAGCGTTACCGCCACAAGATTTTCCAGAAGTGAAGTGTTCGGGTCGGTCAGAAAGAGGTTCAGAATTCCGTTGTCCGTTATGTAATATTTTTTGACGGATTCACGTTCCGAAAGCTTTGCTGAAAGATTTTCCGCATGAAAGACAAGCCACGCTTCTTCCGCATAGTTCAGATATTCCGCGACCGTTTCCGCCTTGACCTTTGTTCCGCACGACGAGACGATGTTCGCAAGCCTTGTGTACGATGAGGGCTGCCTTACGCTTTCCGCGATTTTTTTTATCAGAAGCTTGACGGCTCTCTCGTTCCTGATTTTGTAGCGCGAAATCAAATCGCCGAAATAGATTTTGTTGTAAAGGTTGCTGAGCCAAAGCCGCTTTTCCGCTCCCTGCGCATAGTGAAGCTCAGGAAGTCCGCCGTTGTAAAAATACGTCTCGAATTCTCGCACGATTTCATTTTTGTTGCGGATAAGGGAAACCGGATCCGTGCTGATTCCGTTCAGGGAAAGATGCTCTGCGAACGAAAACGGAAAAACGTTCTGAACAAGAAATCTTCCGCCAAGAACGGTTGCCATTTCCTTGGAAAGCATTTTGGCATTGCTTCCGGTGATGAAAACCGAATATTTGTTGTCCGCCAGCCGGCGTGCGAATTTTTCCCAGCCCACGACATTCTGAATCTCGTCAAGAAAAACAAAAGGCTTGTGGCTGAACATCTCGCCGTAGCACTGCAGAAGCAGGTCAAGGTCGGCAAGCTCAATTCCGTCAAGGCGATCGTCCTCAAAGTTGAAGTAAAGAATTTCCTCTATTTTATGCCCCTCTGCCAGCAGGTCATGAATGCACTGGAACAGATAAAATGACTTGCCGGCGCGCCGTATTCCCACAAAAATATAGTTGAAGTTCGGCTGGATTTTTATTCTGCGGCGAAACAGATGCACAGACTGCACGAACCTCTGATTTTCGAGAATCACTTCCTTCACTTTGTCCTTATTTATGCTCATGCGGTAATTATATTGTTCAAAAAAGGAAAAATCAAGAATAATTCACCTTATAAGGTGGTAAATTTACTGTATTTAACACTGTATAGGGTGAAAAATCACTAAAAACAGGCAGGACGAGATAAATTTGTAAAGAATTCCGCCTTACAATCTATGCGCCAAAAGCGGGCAAATCCTTTACTCCAAAATTTTGAGAAACACGGCGCAGCTTTCAACTTCTGTGAATCCGGTTTTCCTGTAGAAGCTGTATGCCGGAATTCCGTGTTCCGTCTGAAGATAAATTGCGCCTATGTTTTTCTTTTTGAGCGAATCTTCAATTCCTTTCATAAACAGTTTTCCGTTTCCTTTGCCCTGAGCTTCCCTGCATATAAAAAAGTCATCGAGAATATATTCGGTTCCGCTCCACCAGTGCCGAATGCAGCCTATTGCGGCACCGCAAAGTTTTCCGTCAATAAAAAATCCGAAGACAAGCGAGCCTCTCCGCCGGGTCAGGTCGCAGATATATTCGTGAAGCTGAAGCGGGTCGTTCCATCCGTCATTCCACGGCGGCGAATTGAAAACGTCACGGAACATAATTTCAATTTGCGAAAAATAAGAATCGTCAAGTTCGCGGATTTCACACATAAAGTCCTCTTATAAAATTATATCAAAAATATCAGTGTCCGTACAGAATTTATTTTCCTAAACCTGACACGACGCTGTCATGTTAATATGCTATAATTAGCCATGCACTTTTCAGAAGCAAAAGGAATTCTTTCGGCGCGGGGCGGAATGAACATTTACCGCGGCTGCACGCACGGCTGCATTTACTGCGATTCAAGAAGCCTCTGCTACCAGATAAACCACGATTTTGAGGACATCGAGGTAAAGCGGAATGCGCCGGAACTTTTGGAGCAAAAGCTTTCTTCCAAGCGCAAAAAATGCATGATTGGAACAGGCGCGATGTGCGACCCATACATGCACTGCGAGGCGGAGCTTGGCCTTATGCGCCGCTGCCTTGAAATAATCAAAAGGCGCGGATTCGGAGTTACCGTGCACACAAAAAGCGACCTGATTCTGCGCGACATCAATATAATAGAAGAAATCAACGCAAAATCAAAAGCCGTTGTCCAGATGACGCTTACGACCGCGGACAAAAATCTTTGCCGGGTCATAGAGCCTGCGGTCTGCACTACGGACGGGCGCGCAAAAGTTCTTGCCGAATGCAGAAAACGAAAAATTCCTACAGTCGTGTGGCTTTCGCCGTTCCTTCCGTTCATAAACGACACCGAGCAGAATGTCCGTCGCCTTATGGAAATCTGCGTTCAGGAAAAAGTGCGCGGAATAATCTGCTTTAAAATCGGGCTTACACTGCGCGAAGGAAACCGCGAATATTTTTACAGCAAGCTGGACCAGCATTTTCCCGGGTTAAAAGAAAAATACATCCGCACCTATGGAAACGCTTACGAAGTTACAAGCCCGGACAACGACCGCCTGCTGCAGATAATCAGAACCGAATGTGAAAAAAATGGAATAGAGTGGCGGCTGGAAAAAGTGTTTGAATACCTAAACACGTTCCCGGAAGAAAAACAGGCCGCCGCGCAGGGAATGCTTGAGTTTTAGAAAAACTTTCGGATTTTATGTTCATAGCCTGAATGGCGAGTTTGTTGTAAAAAGAATAAAAACGCAGGCAGATTTGCAATTTGTGAAGATTTTTGGCGATTGAATTAATTAAAGTGCGTAGCACCCGAATTAATACAAGCGTAGTGCGAGCCAAATCCATCTGAGCAAATTGGAAATCTGCCGAGAGCATTCTTTCATAATTTGCAAAAAAAACTCGAAATTAAGGCTTCATAAAAAGTTCCTGGTAATTCCTATGCATTTTTGTTTTTACGCTGATTGAATTGCGGACACAAACTTTATAGAATTGCCTTATGATTTTGAATATTTTGGCTGTTGCGGCGGGCGGAGCGGCGGGAAGCGTTTTGCGCTATCTTTTTACGCTGATTCCTGTGAAGAGCGTTTTTCCGTTTCAGACTTTTGTTGTGAACATGCTTGGTTGCTTTGCGATTGGTGCTGTTACAACACTGGCTTCTTTGGCGGCGCAAAAGGTTTCTTTTAGGTTCAGTCCGCTTGTTGTGCTTTTTCTTAAGACTGGCGTTTGCGGCGGATTCACGACTTTTTCTACGTTTGCGTTGGAAAGTGCGAATTTTGTTTCGGAGAAGAACTTTTTTATAGCGGCACTTTACGCTTTTTCAAGTTTGATTTTGGGAATTCTGTGCGTGATTGCCGGGCAAAATTGTATCCGGTAGGCAGGTAAATTTTAAAATGCGGCAGGGATTGGAAGGGTGAGCGCATTTTGAAAAAATGCGTGAAAACAAACGCGGAGCGTTTGGTCGGAAGCCGAAGCCCTGGAAAGCCCGGTTTTTGGCAGTTTGCGAAAGCGAACGGACAAAAAGCCGCCCTTAATATTATAATTTGCATTTCGGTTGACAAGATTTACTTAAAAGAATACTTTTTATACTGATTTTTATTCAATTTTTTGCTTAAGGAGGAATCGTTTATGCCTGACGGTAGTTCCGGTAACCCGGCTTCTGGTCAAAGTTTGAATGCAGCTCCTCCCCCGGTGAATCTCTAAATCATTCTTTGGCCATAAATTTCTCATCTTATGGAGTTTTCTATGGCAGATTTTAACGCTACTTTTCAAAAGACGCTGGACATTTTGCTTGAAGAAAAAAAATATTCTTCGGCAAAAGATATTCTTTCTACTATGGCGCCGGAAGATGTCGCTGCGGTTCTTCAGGAACTTGATGAAAAACCGGCCGCCCTGCTGTTCCGCCTTCTTCCTAAAAAAATTGCGGCGGAAGCCTTTTTTGAGATGGAAAGCGATTTTCAGGAAAAACTGATTAAAGGCTTTTCTGACAAGGAGCTTACCGCCATTCTGGACGAAATGTATGTGAACGATGCCGCTGACATTGTTGAAGAAATGCCTGCAACCGTTGTGAACAGGATTCTTTTTGACGATTTGATGAAGACAAACGTTATTTCTGTAGATACGCATACCGACCAGGAGGAGGTTGTTCAGATATTTTCAAAGTACAACTTTATGGCTTTGCCTGTTGTTGACAAAGAGCAGAATATGGTCGGAATCATTTCTTTTAACGATGCAATCGACGTGATGGAAGACGAAACCACAGAAGACATTGAGAGTTTTGGTCAAAAAGTCAGTAAGTTTTTAAAAATTCTCACTGACTTTTAAAAAATTCTCAGTGAGAATTTTAGTTTTTACCTTAGGAAATATTTTTCTCGCTTTTCTCCCGATTTCGTGAGATTTTATTTAAAATTTAAGAGAAACATGGTATAATCCCCTTGTTGGAGAATCAGAATGGCGGAAGTACCTGTAAAAGACAAAATTGAATATACCGTTGCTCTCGTAAGCGATTTCGCAAAAAAATATTCGCTTTCCACCACACAGGCATTCAACTACCTAGATCGATTTAATGCCATTACGCTTTTGGAACAGCACTACAATATAGCCCACACCCTTGCATATTCGGAAATGGTAGATACATTAGCTTCTTATTGCAAAGACCATGGAGGAAATGTCTGATGTTTTTGTATCATGGTTCAAACGCTTGTAAACAAAGGACTCTGCCATGAATGATTTTGAATATCAGATTGAATGTACCACACGAGACCTTGCGACATATCTCGTAAGGGATTTTTCTTTTACCGTGGAACAGGCCTTGCGTGCCGTGTACAACTCAGAACTCTACCAGAAACTCTGTGACCCAAAGACAGGACTTTACTTTCAAAGCCCTCTTTATGTGTACGACTATTTAAAAACCGAAATCAAAACAGGAAAACTACAATGAGCGCAAGTTACAAAAAACTCTGGAAAATCCTAATCGACCGCGACATGAACAAGAGCGACCTCATCCGCCAGGCAAAAATCACCAGCAACATCGTAGCCAAAATGGGCAAAGGCGAAGATGTTTCCATGGAGAGCCTCAGGAAAATTTGCATTGCGCTTGACTGCGAGATTGGGGATATTATGGAAGTGAATGCGGGTGATGGAGAGTGAAAAATGAGTGATATTTTTGACATAAAAGACATGACAGAAGAAGATATAAAACTCCAATATATTACACCAGCTTTGACTGCAAAGTGGGATATAAAGAAAATTACTATGGAGACTTCTCCTGCCAACAAGTTTACAGACGGTAAAGTTCATATCAAAGGTAATATTCCAAGCCGCGATAAAGGTAAACGTTGTGACTATGTTCTCTGGTATAACAAAGGAACCCCTTTAGCAATTGTAGAAGCAAAAGATAATAATCATTCATCTTCATTTGGAATGCAACAGGCAATTACTTATGGAATTATGATGAATGTTCCTTTTGTTTATACTTCTAATGGTGACAGTTTTTTTGAACATGATTTTACTACCGGTCTTGAAAAAGAATTCCCTTTATCTGAATTCCCGACAGCAGATGAATTATATACACGATGGAAAGGTGTTGATGCTCAAAAAATAATAGAAGTTGAAAACCGTGAACGATATTACATTGACGGAAAATCAGCTGCATATGATGTTCCTCTTTGTTTTGAAGAGAAACTGATGAACACACCTTTCTATTCTGGAGCAGACTGTTATCCGCCACGTTATTATCAGCGTAATGCAGTAAACAGAACTCTTGAAGCAATTGCAAAACATCAGTCTCGTATACTCATTGCAATGGCAACAGGAACTGGAAAAACATATACAGCTTTTCAGATTGTATGGCGTTTGATTGAATCTGGAACTAAAAAGAAAGTTCTTTATCTTGCAGACAGAAATAATCTTGTGGATCAGTCTATTCAGCAGGACTTTAAGCCGCTTGATAAAGTAATTCACAAAATCAATTTTCAGAAAGAAGACAAATCTAAAATCTCAGCATATCAGGTTTACTTTGCTTTGTACCAGCAGTTGGATTCTGCAAAACATCATAATGACGAAGAGGAAGAAACAGAAGAAGAGATTGAAAACGAACTTTCAAAATATAAGGAATTCTTTACTCCTGATTTCTTTGATTTGATTATTGTAGATGAGTGTCACCGCGGTTCCGCAAAAGCTGATTCACGCTGGCGTAAAATCCTTGACTACTTTAACGGCGCTACCCAAATCGGCATGACCGCCACTCCAAAAGAAACAAAATATGTTTCTAACATCGATTATTTTGGAGAGCCTGTTTATTCATACAGTTTAAAACAGGGAATTGAAGATGGATTCCTTGCTCCGTTCAAAGTAATTAATGTTCATACAAATATAGATGACGGCTGGCGGCCAAGAAAAGGGCAAAAAGATATTCACGGTAACGAAATTGAAGACCGTGAATATAATCTTTCTGATTATGATTACAACATCATTATTCAAGACCGTATTGATGAGGTTGCAGCTGAAATTACAAAGTACCTGAAAGAAACAGACCGCATGTCTAAAACAATTGTATTCTGTCCTACAGAAGATGCAGCTGACAGAATGCGTGTTGCATTAAACAATTTGAATACTGACATGGTTCTGAAAGATAACCAGGGAAATGTAAAGGAACAGTATGTTGTCCGCATTACAGGAAGCGATAAATACGGAAAAGATAAACTTGACTATTTTATTTCTGTTTCACAGCCTTACCCGGTAATTGCAACAACTTCAAAACTGCTTTCTACCGGTAGTGACTGTAAAATGGTAAAGCTTATTGTCATTGATGAACTTATTAACTCAATGACTGAGTTCAAACAGATTATCGGCCGTGGTACAAGACTTCGCTATGATGATGGAAAAACTCATTTTACAATTATGGACTTCCGCAGAGTAAGCCGATTATTTGCAGACCCTGACTGGGATGGCGAAATTGAACAGGATGAAGATTTTGATCCGAAACCAGAACCTAAAATCCCTCCTGAGCCAAAAGACCCAACAGATGATCCAAATGATGATGGAGATGGCCCTGATACTGTAGATCCTCCTACACCTAATCCAAAACCAATTATTGGAAAAGGACAAATAAGAGTCGATGTTCTTCAGCGTTTAGTTTCGATTTATGATACAGACGGAAAACTCTTGAAGCAGGAATCTATTGAAGATTATACAAAAGAAAGTATTCTTGGGACTTATCAGACATTGGAAAACTTTATACAGACGTGGAACGGTAAACAGAAAAAAGAAATCATCCGTAACATGCTAAAGGAGAAAGGCATTGACCTTGAACTGATTAAGAAAGACCAGAACATGACTGATGTAGATGATTTTGATTTTATTTGTCATATAGCATTTAACCAAAAACCACTGACAAGACGAGAGCGTGCAGAGAATGTAAAGAAGAGAGATATCTTTGGAAAATACGGTGAAGCTGCCCGCGAAGTTATAAATGCACTTTTGGATAAATATGCTGAACTTGGCATTTATGATATTGAATCAATAGAAATTCTAAAACAGAATCCGTTTACTAAATATGGAAAACCAGCTCGAATTGCAGCTTTGTTCGGTGGAAATGACAAATACCGCGCCGCTTTGCGTGAGCTGGAAAACGAATTGTACAAGGTGGCGTAAATGGGAGCAAAAGAATTAAAAGCGGCGATTTTGCAGGAAGCGATTTCCGGTCGCCTTGTGCCGCAGATAGACAGCGAAGGAAACGCGCGGGATTTGCTGGAAGAAATTAGGAAAGAAAAACTGTCACACGGATTGGATTTTGCTAACGCAAAATCTGGAAAGAAGAAATCCAAAAAAGAGACAGCGTTAGCTGGCTCGAATCCGTGTGATATTACAGAAGATGAAATTCCCTTTGATATTCCAGAAAACTGGTGCTGGTGCAGAATTACTGATATTGCAACTTGTGAATTGGGTAAAACTAAAGATGCTCTAAAGAATAAGGGAGAAATGAAAGATTATCTTTGTTCAATAAACATACAAGAAGAAGGAATTGATTTATCAAAAGTCAAACAAATGAAATTTGAGGCAAGCGAATATGAACGATATACCGTAAAAAAGAATGATTTGCTTATATGTGAGGGAGGTGATGCGGGAAGATGTGCAATTTATGACAGAGATGAACCAATGTATTATCAAAATGCACTTCATCGTGTGAGATTCTTTTGTGATTTAAATCCCAAATTTTATTTATATGTATTCCATGTCTATAAAGCAAACAAGATTTTAACAGAAGCAAGCAAAGGAGTTACAATTCAACATTTAACAGGAGCAGCATTGAAGGAACTTTGTTTTCCTCTTCCACCCCTTGCCGAACAAAAACGCATTGTCGCTGCTCTGGAAAAGTTCATGCCTCTGTTTGAGCAATATGAGCAGAAGGAAAAGGAACTGACAAAGCTATTATTGAGGTAGGAAGCTATGCAGAATGAACTTGTAAAACAGATATCATTAAATTCAAAAATCACACGGATTGGATTTTGCTAACGCAAAATCTTGGAGATATTTATGTTAATGTTAAAAGAATATACTGCAAAAATATTAAACGCTTGCATGGAAGTTCATAATGAATTAGGAAATGGATTTCTTGAACCTGTTTATCAGGAAGCATTGCTGAAAGAATTTGACCTTCGACATATTCCTTATGAGAGAGAGAAATTGTTACCGATTGTCTATAAAGGACAGAAATTAGATAAAGAATACTATGCTGATTTTGTTTGTTATGATTCGATAATTGTAGAATTAAAAGCTGTGACAAACCTTGTAAAAGCTCATAAGGCTCAGGTTTTGAATTACCTAAAAGCCTCAAATCTTGAAATAGGATTGCTTGTTAATTTTGGAGAAAATTCTTTAAAATGGCAGCGAATAACGATGTTTAAAGAGGCGGCGTTAGCCGACTCGAATCCGTGTGACAATAATGAGGAGACCATAAATGAGCAACTTAAGTAGTTTTGTAAAACGCATTCGTGATGTAATGCGTAACGATGCCGGTATTAACGGTGATGCACAGAGAATTGAACAGATAGCCTGGATGCTTTTCTTAAAGGTATATGACGCAAAGGAAGAGGACTGGGAATTTGAAGATGAAAAATATGAATCAATAATCCCGGAAGAACTTCGCTGGCGTAACTGGGCACATACAGAAAATCAAGGTGATGGTCTTACTGGTGACAAACTCTTGAACTTTGTAAACAATAAGCTTTTCCCAACTCTTAAAAATCTTGAAATCTCACCTGACACACCAATCCGCCAGAGCATTGTCCGCACGACTTTTGAAGATGCAAACAACTACATGAAGGACGGTGTACTTCTTCGTCAGATTGTAAATATTATTGATGAGCTGGATTTTGGAAGCTACGAAGAAACTCACGCTTTTGGAGAAATCTACGAAACAATTCTTAAAGAGCTCCAGAGTGCAGGAAGTGCCGGTGAGTTCTATACACCTCGTGCTGTAACACAGTTTATGGCAAAAATGATTAAGCCTCAGATTGGTGAAACAATGGCAGACTTTGCCTGCGGTACTGGTGGATTCCTTTCAAGCTGGATAAAAGAACTTGAAGAAGTAAAAGACGCAAAGGGCAGCATTTCAAACGAAGAATCAGAAAAAATCTATAACTCAATTTATGGCATAGAAAAAAAACAGTTCCCGTACATGCTTTGTGTCACAAACATGCTCCTGCACGGAATTGACAGCCCAAAGATTTATCACGGAAACTCACTTATTTATAAACTTTTGGACTACACCCAGAAAGATGCCTTTGACGTAATTCTTATGAATCCACCTTATGGCGGAAGCGAAAAGGACGACATCAAACAGAACTTCCCTGCAGACTTACGTTCAAGTGAAACTGCAGATTTGTTTATGGCAGTCATCATGTACCGCCTTAGAAAAGATGGCCGCGCAGCCGTAATTGTCCCGGACGGATTCTTATTTGGAAACGACAATGCAAAAAATAATCTTAAAAAAAAGCTTCTTACAGATTTTAACCTTCACACAATCGTCCGTTTGCCTGGCAGCGTTTTCAGTCCATACACAAGCATTACAACAAACATTCTTTTCTTTAATAATGAAGAGCCGACTGGAAAAACATGGTTCTACCGCGTAGATATTCCAAGTGACAGAAAGCACTTTAGCAAAACAAAGCCGATGGAATTAAAGCACTTTGACGACTGTATTGCCTGGTGGAATAATCGCACGGAAATCACAGACGAAGAAGGAAATCCAAAAGCAAAATGTTACACAGAGCAGGAACTTATTGATTCAAATTACAACTTTGATGTTTGCGGTTACCCACACGAAGAAGAAGAAATTTTGAGTGTTGCAGAAACAATTCAGAATTACGAAGAAAAGCGTACAAAGCTTAATGCTGATATAGACAATCTGCTGGCACAAATTACAGAGCTTCATCAGAAAGCGCAGAAAGGAGAGTTGTGATGCCAGAGCGAACCTTGCAGAAAATTTTAGATGAATATTACTCACTCGGAATAAACAATCAAATAGACTGGGAAAAGTTTTATCTGTATTCAATCATTACTCATTCCACTGCAATCGAGGGCTCAACCGTTACGGAAGTTGAAGCCCAGCTTTTGTTTGATGAAGGAATCACTTCCAGTAAGCGGACAATTACAGAACAGATGATGAATCTGGATTTGAAGAATGCTTATGAATACGGAATAAAATGGATTATGCAGCATCCAGAAATCACAGTGAATTCGCTTATGAGACTTTCGGCAAAAGTAATGGCACGGACTGGAAGCGAGTATCACACAATTACAGGTGATTTTTCTGCGGCAAAAGGAGAACTCAGAAAAGTAAATGTAACGGCAGGAATTGGCGGAGCCTCTTATATGGCGTATCAGAAAGTTCCTGCAAAGCTTGAATCATTTTGCCAGAAGTTGAATGAACTCCGCAAAAATATAAATCCAAAAGACATTCCTTCTGTTTACAAGCTGAGCTTCTGGGCGCATTATGAACTGGTAACGATTCATCCGTGGGTAGACGGAAACGGCAGGATGAGCCGCCTTTTGATGAATCTTTTGCAGTGGGAATACGGACTCATTCCTTCAAAAGTTCTAAAAGAAGACAAGGCGGAATATATTCAGGCTCTCATAGACTCACGGGAAAAAGATGATGATAGTATTTTTATTGACTTTATGTTGAACCTTCATGCAAAACATCTGCAAAGAGAAATTGAACAGTTTAAGGCTTCCATGAGCGAAAATAATGAGAAAATGGTCGATAAATCGCTTTTGAAGCTGAACATGGTCGATAAGTGGTCTGTAAAGCCAACTTTAGCCGAGAAACTGGTCGATATTTTGCATTTTATGAGCAATAAATCCCAAATCACTACAGAGGAACTTGTGCGGCATTTTGATTTTGCACCTACAACAGCCAAGCGTTACCTGCGCCAGCTGACTGAATTCGGCTACCTTGAAGCAATGGGCGGGAATAAGAACAGATGCTATAAACTAAAAGAAGGAGAACTGTAACCCCATCGAATTCGAGGGGGTTAACTGTAAATGTATAAAAAATCTGCTATAATATATATGAGGATTTATTATGGATCAAAATGAATTGGATTCAACCTGCGGTGTTTCAGACGATGAACTTACCAAACGTTTTATTGAAGCCGTTAGAATTGAAAACGAAATAAAAAAAGCAAAGGGAACTCCAATTTCCTGCTACGACTCAGCAACAAACTCCGCTTATTTGCTTTATTCTGATGGAACGAGAAAATATGTGCGAGCAAATTAGGAAACCAGAAATTATTGAATATTTTTACTGGCCGAACGAGGACTGGAGCAAAGAGAAAATCCTGCAGCTTACATGGATAACCCTATGACCGCCAAAGATTTGAAAAACGAACTATTACAGGAAGCAAACTCATGAATTTAATAGACATATCAACAAATCTTGCAGCTTCTCTTCTTCCTGATGAAACTTGGGAAGAACAATATAAAAATGTCTTTGTGGCAAATTCACGAAAACCCAAAAACTCTGAACAAAAAGCGGTATTTGAAAAAGAACTCCTGATGGCTCGCATTGCTTCCGACAAGGGGCATATTGTATTCCTTCTTCCAGAAATTCCTATCAAAAAAAATCCAGACGCACTTTTGGATGCAGAATTTACTGAATTTAAGTCCGTTTCAGGTGGAGAAAATGCTGTTTCTCACAGATTTAGGGATGCATTGCATCAAGGACAGAATGTATATTTAAAAATTGATTCCAATATCACCGTAAAGCGTATAAAACAGATTATTGCAGGAGTATTAAAGGAAAAAGAGAATACAGGAAAAGTATATTGCTATATTACAAGACTTGATACATTTTATCAGTGGAATATGCAGGATTTAAAACATAACAAGGCACCAAAAGGTGCCCTTTCGTTGCCCCAGGCTGACAAAAATCAGGACTCGGACATTTTTAATATAGCAGATTTTGAGAAAAAGTCAAGCGAGGAACATAAATGACCGCAAAAGATTTGAAAAACGCGCTTTTACAGGAAGCCGTACAGGGTAGATTAGTTCCTCAGATTGCAAGTGAAGGCAACGCACGGGATTTACTGGAAGAGATACGGAAAGAAAAATTGTCACACGGATTGGATTTGCG
>OIZT01000871.1_pt1 | contig 15857 bp, 11 predicted proteins | sample 1588611 | NCBI WGS metagenome assembly OIZT01 (sample SAMN03283278) | human gut metagenome | biome: human-associated habitat; material: feces | host: Homo sapiens | place: Peru | collected 2012
AAGTCCTTCGCAACATTCTTTGGTCGGATATTGAGTTTGTAAGCATCTATCGCCTCGTGAGTATTCAAGCTCAATTGCTCTGCCATTATCAATTTGTCAAACAAAGGCTCTTGTTTATGATTAGCAGGCTGAACAAGATAAAGATCCTTACCCTTTGATGTTTCAAACTCATACCAAAAGTTATCTGTCTTCTCAATGAAATGTGGAATTACAGACAAAGAAAAACGTTGGGCATCTCCACCTAAACCATACTCTTTGAATTGTTTTGCCAATTCAAAGTTTGCAAAAGGCTTGTCGTCGGTTTTAGACGTAAGAGTTTGTGCTTGGGATGTGGCGCAGAACGCCACCCCAAGTACAGATAATAGTAAGAGAGATTTATAATTCATTTTAATGACTATTTTAGAATTCATACATAAAGTAACCAGTAGCACGTCCACCCTTGTAAAGTATATCGACAATTTTGCCAAAATGATTGTCCTGTACATACTCGTTGGGGAAATTCTGCTCCATTTTGACTGCTTCACAGATACCATCTTCATCTTCCTGCTCTACAAGAGAGAATATATAGAATTCGCCATTGTCTAATGCTACAAGGATTGAGTCATCATCGTTGAATTCTCCCAGGAATCTGCCGTTCTCATCATAATTGATGCGGTTTACATCAGGGTCGAACCATACCTTCCTTCCTCCCAGGGTGCTGTGTCCGTGGCTCTTCAATCCGATGCGGCGGATGGTGCGCTTGGTGAGCAGGTTGCCCTTGGCAGCACGTCCCTTGATGAGGATTTCAGAGAAATCTTTCTCCAGGAAGATGCTTTGGCGCTTCTTGCTCAAATCCGGTTCCATGGTCACCTTGATGATTTCTGCTTCGCCATTAGGATTGGCGGTGAAGTAGATAATGCGGCTTCCCGGAGTGCCCTGGGTGATATCGTAGAGCTTGTCGCGTGTCATAGCAGTTACGTTGAATCGCTTGATGAAGTAATCGCCCTGCTTGCCGTCGCGATATACGCAGTTGTAGATGGTTCGCTTGTCGTTCTTCTTGAACACCTGAACGTGGAGGATGTTCTTGCCCACGAATATCTTGTCGGCAACTTTGGTTACCTTGAATTTTCCATCCTTGTAGAAGATGATGATGTCGTCGAGGTCAGAGCAGTTGCATACGAATTCATCCTTCTTCAATCCTGTACCAACGAAGCCTTCCTGTCGGTTGATGTAGAGCTTCTGGTTGGCTTCCACCACCTTGGTTACCTCTATGGTATCGAAGTTTCTGATTTCGGTTCTTCTTGGATGCATCTTTCCGTACTTGCCCTTGAGATATTCAAACCAGTTGATGGTAACATCGGTCATGTGGGCGAGGTCGTTTTCGATTTCTGCCAATTCTGCCTTGATTTTCATCAGGAGTTCATCAGCCTTATCCTTGTTGTATTTCAGGATGCGCTGCATTTTGATTTCCAGGAGCTTGAGGATGTCTTCCCTTGTGATGTCACGGTGGAAGGAGTATTCCACATTTCCCTTGCCATCAACCTCTGCAGTGAAGATCTGGTCCTTGAAAGGCTCCAGTTTGGAATCGATGAATGCCACTACCTCATCCTGACTCTTGCTCTGCTCGAATTTGCGCTCCTTGTAGATGCGTTCCTCGATGAAGATGCGTTCAAGCGAAGAGAAGAAGAGCTGTTCTTCCAGCTCGCCCTTACGTATCATCAATTCGCGGCGGAGCAATCCCATTGTGCGGTCAACGCTATGTCTGAGCACATCGCTCACGGTGAGGAACTTTGGTTTGTTGTCCTCTATGACGCAGCAGTTGGGCGAAATGTTGATTTCGCAATCGCTGAAGGCATAGAGTGCATCCATCGTCTTATCCGAAGAAGTACCAGGAGTAAGATGTACGAGGATTTCTACATTCGCCGATGTGACGTCTTCTATCTTACGAGCCTTGATTTTTCCCTTTTCTACTGCCTTGGTAATGCTTTCGATGAGGCTTACCGTGGTTTTGCTGTATGGTATCTCGCTGATGACGAGCGTCTTGTTGTCGAGTTTGTCAATCTTGGCTCTTACCTTCAGAACACCACCTCTCTGCCCATCGTTGTATTTGCTTACGTCGATGGCACCACCAGTAGGGAAATCGGGGTAGATACTGAAAGGTTCTCCCTTGAGATAGTGGATGGCTGCATCGCAAAGGTCGTTGAAGTTATGCGGCAATACCTTGCTGCTCAATCCCACGGCGATACCCTCGGCACCTTGTGCCAAAAGCAGTGGAAATTTGGCAGGCAGGGTGATAGGTTCTTTGTTTCTTCCGTCGTAGGAGAGTTGCCAATCGGTAGTTTTAGGGTTGAATACTACATCCAGGGCGAATTTAGAGAGTCGTGCCTCGATGTATCGGGGAGCGGCTGCACGGTCGCCCGTGAGGATATTACCCCAGTTACCCTGTGTGTCGATGAGCAGGTCTTTCTGTCCCATTTGTACGAGGGCATCTCCGATAGATGCATCTCCGTGAGGGTGGAACTGCATCGTATGTCCCACGATGTTAGCCACCTTGTTGTATCTTCCGTCATCCATGCGCTTCATGGAGTGGAGGATGCGTCGCTGTACGGGTTTCAATCCGTCTTCGATATGGGGTACGGCTCGCTCCAGAATCACGTACGATGCATAGTCGAGGAACCAGTTCTGATACATTCCGCTGAGGTGATGTACGGCAGAAGCATCAAAACGGTTCACCGGCTTGTAGTCGGAGTGTTCTTGAGGCGTATTTTCCTCATTTATCTCGTTTTTATCTTTAATTTCGTCGCTCATATATAGCTTTTAATACTTATTTTATTAATTTATGGCAAAAATACAACAATTTTTCGAGAAAAAAGAGTATCTTTGCCGAAAATTTGAAAAAAATAAGATTTAATCATGGCACAGGAAGATGTTTTTAAGAAAATTGTAAGCCATTGCAAGGAATATGGCTTCGTGTTCCCAAGTAGTGAAATTTATGATGGCTTGGCTGCCGTTTACGACTATGGTCAGAATGGTGTTGAGCTCAAAAACAATATCAAGCAGTACTGGTGGCAGAGTATGGTGTTGTTGCACGAGAACATTGTTGGTCTCGATGCAGCTATCTTCATGCACCCTACAGTATGGAAGGCATCTGGACACGTAGATGCTTTCAATGACCCATTGATTGATAACCGCGATTCAAAGAAGCGTTATCGTGCCGATGTGCTCATCGAGGATCACATGGCTAAGTATGAGGAGAAGATTGCCAAGGAGATTGCCAAGGCTAAGAAGCGTTTCGGCGATAGCTTTGATGAGGCTCAGTTCCGTGCAACTAATCCTCGCGTTCTGGAGAACCAGAAGAAGTTTGATGACCTCCATGCCCGCTATACTGAGGCTATGCAGGGTCCTAACCTGGAGATGTTGAAGCAGATTATCGAGGACGAGGGTATCGTTTGCCCTATCAGCGGTACCAAGAACTGGACAGACGTTCGCCAGTTCAACCTGATGTTCTCTACCCAGATGGGTGCTGCCAGCGATGCTACAAGCAAGGTATATCTCCGTCCTGAGACTGCTCAGGGTATCTTCGTAGATTACTTGAGCGTTCAGAAGACCGGCCGTATGAAGTTGCCATTCGGTATCTGCCAGATTGGTAAGGCTTTCCGTAACGAGGTTGTAGCCCGTCAGTTCGTATTCCGTATGCGTGAGTTCGAGCAGATGGAGATGCAGTTCTTCTGCCAGCCTGGTACTGAGATGAAGTGGTTTGAGTATTGGAAGAAGGTTCGTCTGGCTTGGCATGAGGCACTGGGCATGGGTAACGAGAACTACCGTTATCATGATCACGAGAAGCTGGCTCACTATGCTAATGCTGCTACCGACATCGAGTTCAAGATGCCATTCGGCTTCAAGGAAGTGGAGGGTATCCACAGCCGTACCAATTTCGACCTTTCTCAGCACGAGAAGTACAGCGGCCGCTCTATCAAGTACTTCGATCCAGAGAAGAACGAGAGCTATGTGCCTTACGATGTAGAGACATCTATCGGTGTAGACCGTATGTTCCTCAGCGTAATGTGCCACTCTTACTGCGAGGAGAAACTGGAGAATGGCGAGACACGTGTTGTTTTGCGTTTGCCAGAGGCTTTGGCACCTGTTAAGTGTGCTGTGTTCCCATTGGATAAGAAATATGGTTTGCCAGAGTTGGCACATGAGATTGTTGACGAGTTGAAGTTCCACTTCAACACTCACTATGGCGATCCTAAGGATTCCATCGGTAAGCGTTATCGCCGTCAGGATGCCATCGGTACTCCATTCTGTATTACCGTTGACCACGAGACTCCAAATGATCATAAGGTAACTCTCCGTTATCGTGATACCATGGAGCAGGAGCGTGTTGCAATCTCTGATCTCCGCAGCATCATCGAGGAACGCGTAAGTATTACTAGCGTATTAAAGAAACTTGGTAATGAAATTAAGAATTTCTAAATATCTCTTCTTGCTCATGATGGCAGTATTCGCCCTGTCATCATGCAGCGAGGATGATAACACCGTAGATGAGTATGCCAACTGGCAGGAGCGTAATGAGAAGGCTTTTGCCGACACCTTGGCTTATGCCCGTCAGCAGATAGCCAACGGTAGCGATGAATGGAAGGTAATACTCAAATGGTCGCTGCAAAACCAGACACCTAACAAGGATACTAATGGTAATGCTGTGCCTTTGACTTACAAGGATGCTGATTACATCGTAGTTCATGTCTTGGATAAGGGCAAGGGCAGCGGATGCCCTATGTACACCGATTCTGTGAAGGTGAGCTATCTTGGTAGATTGCTGGGCACTGATACTTATCCTGCAGGTTATGTATTCGATAAGACCTTCGAGGGTACCTACGACAAGGCTACTGCTCAGGTAACTACCAATTTGGCAAGTGGCTGGATAGATGGTTTTACCACAGCCATGCTCGATATGCACATCGGCGACCATTGGCAGGTGTATATCCCATACCAGCTGGCTTATGGTACTACCCAGAATGGCACAATCCCTGCCTATTCCATGCTTCGCTTCGAGATTGTGCTTGACAGCTACTATCGTCCGGGGCAGGTAATACCGGGTTCTAGAGCCGTTGAAGGAGGTAGGAATAAGGGAACTTGGATCACTGAGTAAGGATTTCATAAATTACACCTTATTTATATATAGAGCTCATATCTATTATATATGGGAGTTCATACCTTAATTATTTGTATAGGGAAATAAAGAGGAGCGTTCCTGAGATTGCATGATATGGCATTCTCAGGAACGTTTCTTTTTTGTGTTAATAGACCTTTCTGATGTGTTAACAAGTGTTTGTGCTCGCACACAAATCTTTGATTTACGTCAAAAAATGTTGGATTCATGCATTTTTTATGGGAAAAAGTATTGCAGTTTCAAAAAATAGTTGTACCTTTGCATCAGAAAAAATAAGTTTTAGGTTTTTAGTTAGGTAATAGATTTTATAGGTTTAGTTTTTAGGTTTAAGGTTGTTAGTTTTTTTATATTAGGTGTTAGTTAAGGTAAAGAAAGATTGTTTATTCAAGGACGACAGGTATTTAGTTTGTTAGGTTAAATAGATTGTTTATTCTAGGTTAATGACAGTACTGTCCCGCTTCGGTGGGAGATAAGTTTTGGGAAAAACAAAGGTACGAAACATGTATTAAAAAAAATAAAAATGGCGATTCCTTTTTGGAGTCGCCTTTTTTGCGTTTAAATTATAAATAGGTTACGTTTAAATCATAAATTGATAGATTTTACGTTTTACTCATAAATAGATTGTGTAAATTCATAAATAGAAGAAAAAATGCTATTCAAGAATAAGACAGATTATCTGATAGAGTCTATCCGCTTAGGGCGCCCGATGACAGGCGGTGAGAAGCTGAATCTCATCGCTGGTTTGAGTGTACCCTCCATGCTGGCACAGATTTCTACCGTGCTGATGTTCTTTATTGATGCTTCGATGGTGGGGCATCTAGGCGCTGAGGCTTCGGCAAGTATAGGAATTATCGAGTCAACAACCTGGTTGATAGGTAGCTTGCTGAGTGCAGCAGCCACCGGTTTCTCGGTGCAGGTAGCTCATTTCATTGGTGCCAACGACCTGGTGAAGGCTCGCCAGGTATATCGTCATGCCCTGATATGTGGAGTGGCTTTCAGCCTCTTCGTTACGCTTATCGGTGTAGGCATTCATTCCCATCTGCCTTATTGGCTGGGTGGAGGTGAGGACATCGCTCCCAATTCCTCTCGCTATTTCCTGATTTACAGTCTAGTATTGCCGTTTGTGTTCCTGTATCATATATCCGAGATGATGCTCAAGTCGGCAGGCAATATGCATACGCCCAGCATCATGGCTGTATTGATATGCCTATGTGACGTGGCTTTCAATTATCTCTTCATTTATATTATGAAGATGGGTGTGGTGGGAGCAGCGATGGGTACGGCTTTGGCGTATATCAGCATCTCTTTGCCCAATCTCTATCTTTCGGCATTCAGAAACCGTCTGCTCAATTTCCGTCAGGATAGGGTACCGTTCAGATGGGTAGAGGAATATGTAAGGCACGCCTGCAAGATAAGTATCCCGATAGCCATACAGAATATCCTGATGAGCGGTGCGCAGATAGTGAGCACCATGATTGTGGCACCATTGGGCAATATTGCCATTGCTGCCCATTCGTTTGCCATCACTGCTGAGAGCCTTTGTTATATGCCGGGTTACGGTATCGGCGACGCTGCATCTACGCTTGTGGGGCAGACGCATGGTGCCGGACGCGTGGATCTCTGCAAGAATTTTGCTTATATGACGGTAGGATTGGGCATGGGAGTGATGGCATTGATGGGTGTAGTGATGTATGTCTTTGCGCCGGAGATGATAGGGGTGCTGTCACCGGTGGAGAGTATTCGGGAACTGGGTACAGTCTGCCTCCGAATCGAGGCATTTGCAGAGCCTTTCTTTGCTGCGAGTATCGTGACCTATAGCGTTTGCGTGGGTGCGGGCGATACGATGAAGCCTGCCGCCATCAACTTGAGCACGATGTGGCTGGTGCGCCTTACCCTGGCTTATGGGCTTTCGAAAAGCTATGGATTAGAGGGAGTTTGGATAGCTATGGCTACGGAGCTTACCTTCCGTGGCATCCTCTTTCTTATCCGCCTCTTCCGTGGCTCATGGATGAAGAGCTTCCAATGTTAGTTTTATGTTAAGATTGCAGGCTTTTGGAAAGATAATCTTCCAAATGCTTGCAAATCTTTTAATTTTTATGTAATTTTGCAGCAGAAATAGCTAATAATTACATATTTATTAATAAACAGAGAAGAATGAGATTAAGAAAAATTTTCGCAGCAGCACTGTTGCTGCTCTCTGTGGGAACAGCGATGGCGCAGCAGATGCCACCTATCCCAGTGGATAAGAATGTGAAGATTGGTCATCTTGACAATGGATTGACCTATTACATTCGCCACAACAGTTATCCTGAGCATGTAGCCAGCTTCTATATCGCCCAGAAAGTAGGTTCCATTAATGAGAACGATGACCAGCGCGGTTTGGCTCACCTCCTTGAGCACCTTGCCTTCAATGGTACCGAGCACTTCAAGGACAATACCCTCCAGAACTATCTGCAGAGCATCGGTGTGGAGTATGGCCGTAATCTGAACGCTTATACCAGTGTTGACAAGACCGTTTATTACTTCACCGATGTGCCTACTGCCCGTGTTTCTGCCGTAGATTCATGTATGCTCATCCTGAAGGATTGGAGCAATGGCATCTCGCTTACCACCAAGGCCATCGAGGATGAGCGCGATGTGGTTCACAACGAGTATCGCATGCGTATGGTAGGTCAGCAGCTCATGTTGGAGCGTGCTCTCCCTAAACTCTATCAAGGCGAGAAGTATGGCTATCGTCTGCCTATCGGTTTGATGAGCGTTATCGACGGATGTAAGCCTGAAACACTCCGTGCTTACTATCGTAAGTGGTATCGCCCGGATAATCAGGCTATTATCGTTGTTGGTGATGTAGACGTTAACCATATTGAGGGCAAGATCAAGGAGCTTTTCTCAGGCATTAAGGTGCCTAAGGATGCTGCTAAGGTGATTCCTGTTCCTGTAGCTGATAACGATACAGCCATCTACGTAGTGGATAAGAACAAGGAGCAGCAGTATGACATCATCAACATCATGATGAAGAACGAGACAACTCCTGATTCATTGAAAGGTACTTTGCCATATCTGCTTGAGGGTTACTTGAAGAATGTGGCAACCTCTATGCTCAATGCTCGTTTTTCTGAGATGGCCCGTGAGGCAGATTGTCCATTCCTGCAGGGAGGTAGTGATATTGGCAACTATCTGGTTTCCAGTACAAAGGATGCTTTCTCAGTGGTAGGCGTGGCTAAGCCGGGCAAGGTGAAGGAGGCATATGCTGCCTTGATGCGCGAAGCTAAGCGCGTGCATGATTTCGGCTTTACGGCTTCTGAATATCAGCGTGCCAAGGACGAATTCATGAGTCATGTTGACAAGACTTACGAGAACCGTGCCAAGATGAAGAATGAGCAGTTTACCACTCAGTATGTTGACCATTTCATCTCTAACGAGCCAATTCCTTCTGTAGAGGATGAAACTCAGATCTATAAGATGGTCGTGCCACGCCTTTCTGTAGATGTGGTTAACAGTGCCGTGAAGCAGTTGATCTGTACTACCGATACCAACCTTGTAAGCATGGTGTTCATGCACGAGGCAGAGGGTGCCGTTTATCCTACCGAACAGGAACTTGCCGACATCGTGAAGCAGGTGCGCAGCGAGAAGCTTGAGGCTTATGTGGACAATGTGAAGCAGGAGCCGCTGATGGCTCAGGCACCTAAGGCAGGCAAAATCAAGAAGACTGAGGAGAACAAGCAGTTGGGCTTCAAGAAGCTTACCCTCTCCAACGGAGCCAAAGTAATTATCAAGAAGACAGACTTCAAGGACGATGAGATTCAGTTTGCTGCTTCTGCCAACATCGGTTATGCAGCTTATCAGAATGACCCTATCAATGCGCAGAATGCCAGTGCCGTATGGGGATTGAGCGGTTTGGGTGAATTCTCTAGCAATGATTTGGAGAAGGCACTTGCCGGCAAGCAATGTGGTGTAGATTTCTCTTTCTCTACCTTCCGTCACGGTTTGAGCGGTACTACCACTCCTAAGGATCTTGAGACGATGATGCAGCTGGTTTATCTCAATATGACCAATGTTACTAAGGATCAGAAGGCATTCGACAACATGAAGAATACCTATGCTACTGTTCTTGCCAACAAGAGCAACAACCCTAGTCTGGTATATCAGGACTCAGTACAGAGCACCCTTTACCTGGGTAGCAAACTGGCTCGTATTCCTGAGGCTTCCGACATCCAGAGCATCGATTATGATGCCTGTCTTGAAATGTGGCATCAGCTCTACAGTAATGCCAAGGATTTCACTTTCTACTTTGTAGGCAACTATGATGAGAAGGTGCTCCTCCCACTCATCGAGCAGTATATTGCATCTCTTCCTAACCAGGGCATGAAGATCAAGATCAAGAACCAGCCAATGCCTTGTGCTACAGGCAAGGTGAGCAATGTATTCACTAAGGCTATGGAGAATCCTCAGAGCCAGGCTCGCGAGATGTGGTTTGCCAAGATGCCTTATACCCAGAAGAGCAGTGTGCTGGCAGATATGGCAGCACGCCTCCTGGAGATGAAGTATCTGCGCAGCATCCGCGAGGAGTTGAGTGCTGCTTATTCTGCAGGTGCCAACTATGGTGTCTTCTTCGATGTAAACAACAAGGTGCAGGTTACCATCAACGGTATGGCTCAGCTGAATCCGGAGAAGGCAGATGTTGCCATCCCATGCTTCTTCAAGGGTATGGACGAGGTGATTGCCAAGGTTGATGCTGACGATTTGCAGAAAGTAAAGGAGATTCTCTTGAAGCAGGCTGGCGTGGATGAGAAGACCAACGGTTACTGGATTCAGACCTTGGGTATGTTCGACCTTCACAAGGTTGATGATTACAGCAACTATAAGAATCTCGTGAAGTCAATCGATGGCGCTCAGATTTCCGACTTCCTCAAGAATGTTATCTTGAAGAGTGGCAATCATGTAGAGGTTATCATGAAGGGCGAGAAGAACAAGTAATTCTGATTTGGATACCTGGATATTAGATAGAAAATGAAAAAATCCCGTTGTACGTACCATGCAAGATGGACGACAACGGGATTTTAACTTTTGTTTTTCCCAAAAATTTCAGTTCCTCTTAAAATTTAAGAGTCGTTCTGAAAAATCTCTCTCATTTTCAGTTTTCGGGGTTCTGTTTCCCTAAATCATTCTTTCTCCTTGTTGGGAAAAATAGATTCAGCAGAATCTCTCAACCGAATGTCATTCTGAAAATAATCTCTTTCTAAGAAGAATCTTGTCTCTTGTTCGCTAAAAATCAAAAGACTTAATCCCTTCTTCTTGCCTTAGAGGCAAGCGCCTCGCGACGTTCATTAAGAATCTGCTGGCATCTGTCGATTGCCTGATTCTGATTCTCTGAATTTACCTTAATTAAATCATTCATAACCTATTGTGATTTTTAAAACGTTGCAAAGATAGGATATTCTGTTCATTTTCGGGGACACTTTTTGATAAAATATGTCTATTTTTCGTTCTTTTTTGATTTATGTCAAAAAAATGTGCAATCGTTGACACAAAATCGTCACATTTCATTCGTTTTATGCAACATTTATGCAACAAATTAAACCTTTTCTCCTGTTTTTCATCTATTATAATAGTCTTTCCTCATTTATGATGGGAAATATGAAAGTGAAGAAAGCGAATGATATAAGAGAATTAGATTTAAACAAATAAATAGAAAGTAAAAATGAAAAAGGTATTTCTTTTCGCTGCCCTTGTGCTTGCATGCACAGCTGGCAGCAATGCTAGCGCTATGAACGAAGCTGCGCTGAATGCTTCCAATTCTGAGTTGATGCCAGTTAAGAAGTCAACTAAGAAGACTACTAAGAAGTCAACCAAGAAGACTACTAAAAAAACTTCTTCCAAGAAGACGACAGCTAAGAAATCTACTGCTTCTGCGTCTACAGCATCTGCAGCTCCTACTACTTCTTCTTCTTCTGCTGCATCTGCAGCAACCACTACTACCGCTAATAATACTTCTGCTACCGTCAATTCGGCAGCAACCGTAGCAGGCGTATTGGGCGCTATCCTGGGTGGTAGCAATGCTGGTAATGGCAGTAACTCAAGCAGTAATGCAGGAAGTATAATCAACGGAATCCTGAACAATGTAATCGGTTCGGGTACATTTAAGCAGGCAGATCTCTGCCATACCTGGAAGTACAGCAAGCCAGGGTGCGCCTTCACCTCAGAGAACCTGCTGGCTAAGGCGGGTGGCGAGATTGCTGCCAGCAAGGTTGAGAATAAGCTGGAAGGTTATTACAAGAAGTTTGGATTCAGCAGTTCCAATACCTACTTCACCTTTAATACCGATGGTACTTTCTCTGCCAAGATTGACGGCAAGGCATGGAATGGCACCTATACCTTTGATGAGAAGACTCATGCCATCCAGCTGAAGGGCCTTCTGCTGAGTGCTTCGGGCTATGCCACCAAGACAACCAATGGCATCAGTCTTCTCTTCGACCAGAAGAAGCTGCTCAATCTCATCAAGGCCCTCAGTGCCTTCAAGGGCAGCTCTACATTGAGCGCCGTAGGCAGTATCGCCAACAATTATGATGGTATGCGTGTAGGTTTCGAGATGACAAAGTAATATAATCTTTATTTAAAAAACAATAAAGCCGTCCTCTTCTAATGATATGAGGGCGGCTTTTTATTTCGTGTTTTATATCTTGGCTTATCGCTTTTGCGGTTTAATATATTTCCTATTTCACCTCAATCAGGAGCGGATTCTTCAATGAATCCAGATAATCCTTGATGCGGATTTGCCATTCGGCATAGCTTCTTACATCATATTTGCTCCATGCTGCACCGAAGTAGTAGCTGTATTTCTCCCCATTCTTCAAGCCACGCTTCAAGCCGAGGGCATGACCGGTGGCTCCATCGCGTTTCTTGTCGAAGAGCTGATAGTAGGTATGGTCGATGCCTTCCGGAAAGAGAACTCCCACATATACTTGAGAATTGTTCACCTCGATATTGTCCGTAGGGTCAGCATAGCTTACGTAATCCTTGGCGAAAGTCTTGCTCTCGGTATCTTCCTCGTGGATAGGGAAACCGGTAGCGAAATCGGTAGGAGTGGTCAAGCCGTCGTACCATACGGTCATCCGGTTGAAGTTGCTGCCCTTGTCGAGCGAGATGATGCGGTGCTCCACCACGTTCTTCATATCGCCTACGGCAGATGGGTTGTAAGTCAGTTCTACGGTGAAGCGGAGCGGACCGTTATCCAATATCCTGTAATCCTTGTAGCAGTAAGGCAGAACCTGGTTCTTGCCCACCATGAGGCTTGGTGCACCCAATCCCAGGGTAGCGCCCACACGATAAGGATCCAATCCGTTGCCATGGTCGAGATGGAAGGAGGTGAGGATATCCGTCTCTCGTGATTCTGTCTGAAGAGCCTTGATTTGCTTGGCAAGAGCAGCTGCCTTTGCTGCGTTCTTCTCTGCCTTCTGCTGCTTCTGCAAGGCTCTCACCCTGGCATCAATCTTGTCGCCCTTGATATTGCCGTTCATATCCTTGATGTATCGCTCGTAAACCACGGTATCCGGAGTATTCTTCACCCAGATGTCGGTACCGAAGGAACGCTCGCCGGTCTTCTGCAGGGCAGGGCCATATACGCGGTAGGCGCATCTGTCGTTCTCCCATGCGATATCATCCTTTCTTATCTTATAGAGAGCGCCGGTGGCATAAACCTTCTGCTGGTAAGGCTTTCCGATGCTCACGTAGTAAGTGGCAGAGCCGTGAGGACGTACGCTTGTATCAATGAGCAGAAAGCCGTCGTGAGTAATCTGCGAGCCAATCTGCTGTCCTCGTTTGTTCTTCACGATGTAAGCCTCTCCCTTTTTAGGGGCAGCCTTGCCCAGTTTCGCCTTCACCTCGTTCATGCTGAGGGAGATAAGCTCTGTGCGTGATGCGGAAGTAGGATTGCTTACCACGATAGTGGCTTGCTGAGCATGGCAGTAGTTAGAACCTGCCAAAGCCAGGAGCATCATCAGGCTCTTGGCCGTGGTGCCCTTCATCATTTTTCCATGAATCTTTTTCATTTTGATTTGTTTGTTTTTATTCTTCTATAACGGAGATATCCATGCTGATATCCTCCTTAGGTCTATCACCACGCAATGTTTCGCAGTTCTGAATCTTCTCTACGATGTCAAGTCCTTCCTCCACTTCACCGAAAACGGTGTATTGGTTATCGAGGAAAGGTGTTCCGCCTACTTCAGTGTAAGCCTTCTGCTGCTCCTCGGTAAACTTTGGGTAGCCCTGCTCCTTGCAGCGCTTCTTGGTTTCATCCACCAGTTTATCCTGTAGTTTCATTAAGCCTTCGCGGTCGCGGTTGCGGCGGAAGTTCATAATTTCATCATGATGCTCCTTGGCAAGCTGGTTGAAGATATTCTGCTCCATCTGCATGCCCATCTGCTTCTCCATTTGTTTCAGTTCGTTCTGCTTGTAGGTCTTTCCCCATACAATATAAAACTGGCTGCCGCTGCTCTCACGGTTAGGGTTCACCTCGTCGCCAAGGCGTGCAGCGCTCAAGGCACCACACTTGTGGAAAAGTTGTGGATAAACGAACTCGGCCGGGATAGTGTAATCAGGTCCGCCCGTGCCCAGCATTTTGCCTTTAGGAGCGCCCTTGCTCTCTGGGTCACCGCCCTGAATCATGAAATCCTTGATGACACGGTGGAAGAGTGTGCCATCGAAATATCTCTCCTTTGCCAACTTGATGAAGTTGTCACGATGCTGAGGTGTCTCGTCGTAGAGGCGAACCTTGATGTCGCCCTCTGATGTCTTTATCAATACTTTAGCCATAATAATTTATAATCAGTATATTTTATTAATCGGTATATGTCGTAATCAGTATGTTTTTTACCTTTTTATTTTTCGTAATACTCATTCCACTGCTTCATAGCCTCCTGCCAGTCGGTCTGTTCACCGCTGGCTACAGCTTCCTTCTGTCTCTCAGCCTCGTCGCGAGCCTTGTCTCTTGCACGTTTTGCCTTCATAGCCTCGATGGTGGCATCGTCGAGAATCTGGATAGCTCCACGCTTGATGGCATCCTGCAGTTCCTCCTCGCCGAAAGCCTTGCCAGGCTCATTGAAGTCAGAGATATTGAATTCATAATCCACGCGAAGGTCGTGGCGTATCATTTTCTGTTGTAAACGGTTGCCTGCGTTCTTGAGTCGCAGCAACTTGCCGATTTCTTTGATTTCTCCTGCTGAGTATTTATTTCTTCCCATTAATATGATTTGATATTATTATTTCTGTGTGCAAAATTAAGCATAATCCTCGATAAAACCAAGAAAAGTTTCAAGGAATTCACAAAAGAGTCCTTTTCTCCTTTTACTTTTTTGCCCTTTTTACTTTTTTCTCCTTTTGCCTTTTTACCTTTAAATCACTTCCATGCCTTCTTCTGGTTCAGCTCTATCAGACGGTCGAATTCAAAATCGGCTTTGATTTTATCCAATATTCTCTTTACGATGATATTCATCACGCTTCCTTTGCTGTAGTTGGCAGAGCACATGAAGTTTACTCGTCCCTCCTTGACAAGCTGGCAGGCTGTTTTCTGTTTATCCTCGTTATCATATACAGCAATCGAGTGGCCGCCATGTTCCTTTACCATCTTCATGCAAGGCACATCGGTTTCTCCATCTCCGAAGTATATCATTCGGGGGAAAGGGATAGGGCGCTTTTCGTCGGGGATATACTGGTTCACTCTTCTGTTGTCGCTCACCTGTTTGATACCTTTGTTGATTTTGAAGAGGAATTGCGTTTTGGTAGTATAGTCTACGGCTACGGCTGGCCAATAGGCGATTCCCTCCTTGTTGTAGAGAAAGGAGCAGGCGTAGATGTTCTCAAATTCGTGGGCGATAGGTGTACCCTCTATCATCTCCTTCAGTCCTGAGGAGTTGATGTAGTGCTTTACGTCCAGTCCGATACTGTTGCCATATTCATTCACGAGCGAAAACCATTGTTTTACGCCGCGGAACAGTTCTACATCCTTGCCGAATTTCTGAAAAGATTCCCGGGTGAGCGAGATATTGTTCTTCTTGGCTTCGTCGAGCATCAGATACATATAGGTCAAAATGCCGTTGGCATCCTTACCCTCTGCAAACTTTCTGTTTTTCTCCCAGAACTCGTCTTTTGTCTTGCCTGTAGCCTGTATGAATCCAAACTCCTGCATATTGCCCGGCGACAGTGTGCCGTCGAAATCATAAACCAGCGCTACCTGTGGTCTCTTCTTTGCCATATCTCGTTCTCCTTTCTTTTATATTTACCCTAAACTATCTATCTCTTTCGGGCGATGTTCTTTCTCCCTTAATTTGCAAATATACATAATTTTCAGCGAATTAGCAAACTATTGGGATATAAAAAATCATAATGAAACAAAAAAGGCGTACAAAACCCATTTCTGAGCCTTGCACGCCTTTAACAATCTCATAGCCATAGGTGTCCATAATCATCTGCTGCTGATGTTCATGGTTAATGATTTTCATCATCTCCTCTTCACCATGTCCGCTTGATAATCAAAAAGCTTTATCTTTCTTCATTGTCATTTCAAAAAGCAAAAAGCCTTTTTGTCCTTTTACTTTTTTACCTTTTTACTCTTTTACCTTTAAAAGTTTGATTGTCTGTGTTTTTCCCGTGATACCTGTTACCACGGCGATTCCATTGTCACGAATCTCCACCTTCTCATATTTGGCAT
>OIZT01000872.1_pt1 | contig 15851 bp, 12 predicted proteins | sample 1588611 | NCBI WGS metagenome assembly OIZT01 (sample SAMN03283278) | human gut metagenome | biome: human-associated habitat; material: feces | host: Homo sapiens | place: Peru | collected 2012
CTTAATTTGTTTACTTACTAAATCCATAGTTTTAACTGAAAATATTTGAGGACTTACTAACACATCTTTAGGAATTACTAAATCATAATGAGCAAGCTCTTTTTGAGCATCAGGTGCTAATAAACCACCACATGGTTTTTTATTTTTTTCATTTTCTGCATCAATTATTAATATCTTTTTATTTGTTTTAGCAATCTGTCTAGCAAGTGTACTACCCGCAGGTCCAGCTCCAATGATAACTACATCGTACATATATTTCTCCCTTTCAAAATATTATAGTATATTAACATTTTATTAACAATTCATTTTACAAAAAAAGATAACCTTAAGTTATCCTTCATTTCTCATAAATGCTTCATATTTATCCATTATAACTTTAGGATCCCCTTGATCCTTAATTAATCCTTCATGAAGCCATATTACTTTATTGCAAAGTTCTTTAATAGTATTACTATTATGAGAAACTATTACAACAGTTCTATCATCATTACTTATAAGTTCTTTCATCTTATTATAACTTTTTTCTTTAAAATGAATATCACCTACACTAAGAACTTCATCTATAAGCATAATATCTGTTTCAAGTATAGCCGTTATAGAAAACGCTAATTTTGAATGCATACCTGAACTATAACTTCTAACAGGTCTATATATAAAATCTCCTAGTTCTGAGAATTCTATAATATCATCAATTTTTTCTTCTATTTGTTCCTTAGAGTATCCAAGTAACATACCTGATAAAAATATATTTTCATATCCAGTTAATTGTTTTTGAAAACCTACTCCAATTGACAATAATGAAATACTATTGCCATGTAAATTAATGCTTCCAGAATCTGGTGAGAATATACCAGAAATTGCTCTTAATAAAGTACTTTTTCCACTACCATTCTTACCACATATACCAAGTATTTGTCCCTTTGGTACTTCAAATGATACACCTTTTACTGCTTTAAATATTTTACCAGTTCCTCTATTTTTTAATCCTCCCTTTTTCAAAGAGAATCTATTCATATCTCTATAATACACGTGTAAATCTTTTACAGTTATAGCCATTTCTTCTTTCTTCATTATTTCATCACCTTTACATATGTATTTTCATATTTATATATCGTATTAATACCAAGCATACATATCAATATACCTATTAGGAACCATACTAATGTCCACATTCCAACTGGAGCACTCTTATATATAAGTACATTTCTCATATTATAAATAAAGTTAGCTATAGGATTTAAATCTAACAATATTGTTCTATAAACAACATTATGTATTCTAGTACTAATGTCATAGAACACACCAGTCATATAGAATATTAATCTAAGTGCTATATTTACTAAATTAGTTAAATCTTCTGCAAATACGCCTAAATGCATAACTATAGTACAAACTCCAAAAGTAAAAACAAGTACTGTTATAATTATAGGTATAAACCACAATACATTCCAAGTAATTGGTACTTTATAATAACACATAAATATTGCTACTAATAAGAATGATACAGCCATCTTAAATGCATTAACACCCATCTTAATAAGAATTAATACAAACTTCGGTATATATACTTTCGTAACTGTATCTCTATTACTAGAAACTAATTTTACACTACACGTAACCATCTTATTAAAGAAATTCCATATAGATAAACCAATAAATACAAATACTGGAAAATATTGAACATGAGATTTAAATACAACATTAGCAATAAATGTATATATAAGCATAAATGCTAATGGTTCTAATATCATCCATAAGAATCCTAAATACGAATTAATTACTTCTGTTTTAAGTTCAGCCCATGTTGCATATAATATATAATTCTTATACTTCTTTAAATCATTTATAAATCTTTTCATATAACTCCTCGTATATCAATTTTACCATATTTATAGAATAAAAGCCATAAAAAATGATTACTAGTAAGACTAATAATCATTTCATATTTATTGATTTGAAAAGTTTTCCATCCATTCACTATAAGGTGTTACTTTTTCATAATCACTTAAATGTCTAACTTTTAAATTAACTTGTGATTTATAATACTTATCAAATAGTTTTTTCTTTTTCTTACAAGTTTCTTCATCTAATGTTTTAGGTACATTATTTTCAATATAATATTTCTTACTATAAGTTTTATTAAAGTAATAGAAATTAGATTTATCGTCTACTAAACTTGTTACAATTTTACTAGTCATTTTATGATGAATATGACCATATTCACCTTCTGGATTATGAGTTACTATTTTATCCCAATTTTTAAGTTTTATTATATTATTAAGATCACTTGTAATTGAACTATACTCTTTTTCCCAATCTGACTTTTTACCATCAACTAAATCTGGATATCCAAGTGTTATATATTCATCATCAAAATAACCCATCATATGCTTAAATTCTCTTAACCTAGTTTCACTAACACCACAAGTTATACAAACTACAACATAATCATCTTTCATAAGTTCAGTGCCACCAAATAATAAATCATCATCTGGATGAGCAACTACCATTAGATTTTTATATTTATAATCTTCTGTAAATAATAATTTATATCTAATATCATTTGGTTCTAAAACTTTTACATCAGCTTTAGTATCAAAGCCATAGAAATCTAAAAATCTCTTATCCCATGTATCACTTACAGGACTATTCTTCCATACGAAATTATAAAATCTAGTTTTTTTAATATAAATAGGATTCATATTTGCTTCTACTTGTCTTTTAACTATTTCATATCTTTCATTGTTACTTACATATATACTGTAATAAATGTATAAATATGATGAAAGAACTATAACAAGTATAACTAGTAAAGCCCTAGTAATATATCCATTTTTATCTTGTATTAATAAATTATAAAGTTCACTAGCCATTAATATATACATAACTAAAGCTGGTAAACTACATCTTGATCCAACTGGAGTTAAAACTAATAATGGCCCTAATATTATAACTATACTAACCATATAGAATATCAATCTATAACCAATGGTTCTATCATAATATTTACTTTTATCAAAGAATACTAATATTACTATTAATAATAGTGACAAGCAATAAAATGCAGTCGCAAACCCAGTAAAATAATGACTAGTACCAGTAATTATTTTAAAATCAAACTCAGTTCCTAACATTAAGAATACACTATAGAATATACTAACTAAATTTAATAGTTGTAAACTAACTTTTTTCCATTTAACAACTTTATTATTAACAAGAAATTTATAACTTAAAACTAACATAAATGCACTAACTACAAAGTTAATAACTAAATTACGAGAAAATGCATTAGTTTGTATTTTATTGAAATAATTTCTAGCCATTGTAACAATAATTGATTGTTTAGTTGTTACTGTTCTATAAAAGTCGTCACCTTTCACTACATGTAAATAAGCACCATTAGTAAACATAATTATAGATCCAACTATTACACCAGCAAAATATATTAAATAACTTTTAGGAATCTTTTTATATCTAATATATGAATAAATACAAAGTACTACACATAATGCTAATAAATATGTAGTAATATGTTCCATAAATAATGTACTACAAACACCTAATATAAATAATAAGACTAAATTATACCATTTTTCTTTAAAGTCTATTTTCTTTAATGCATCCTTAATATATGCAATAAATATTAATACTAATAACATATTAAATGAATAATTAATAAATCCACTAGTATTAACAATAGTTTCTCTAAATACAAATTTATTAATTAAGAATAACATTAATATAGAGAACACCATAATACCATTATTATTTTTATTAACTATTTTCTTTATTAAATAACCAATACCAAAATATGTAATAGTCATTAACAAAGTTTTAAAAATATTACTTCTAGTTAACAATATAACAAGTAAATTACCTAGATATCTACCATTATAATCTTTAAACCATATATCTAATCTCTCTAAACCTGTTTTACTTCCCCAAGCCCAATCATCATTAGAATAAGGAAAGAAATAAGTAAGAACAAATAAGAATACAAATAAAAATGTATAAAGTAAATATGTCTTCCAATTCTTTTTAATATTTTGTTTTAATTTTTTCATTTTTACTCCTCACACACAATTCCACAAAATCTATTATATCACTTGTATAACTCTTTTCAAATTCTTTTATATATTTTTTTCTAAAAACATTTAATTTATTCATATCATAATTATCATTATCAATTTCATTATATAATTCTTCTAAATTTAAACATATTTTACCAGGCATTTCTTTATCATATTTTAAATAAAAATCCCTATCATTAACATAATCCTTTTTATCATAAGCATAAAACATCATTGGTTTACCTATAACAGCCACCTCATATATAACAGCTGAATAATCACTTATAACTTTATCAGATACAAATACCATCTCATAAGTATTAAAACTTTTATCAAATATAGCTTCTTTATTATCAAAAGTATACTTAGTAAGTGGATGTAACTTAACTATTAAGTTATATTTTTTATAATTAAAATTATCTATGAATTCTTTTATATATTTATAATCATAATCTCCATCTCTAAAAGTTGGACAATATAATATATTTTTCTTTTTATTTTTAAGTTTTGGATACTTACTATATATTTTATCACTAACCTTTTTAATGTTATCTTTATCAACCATTAAATCTAATCTAGGAAGTGGATATACTCTAAATTTGCTTTCATCTTGACCAAATGCTTCACTGAAAAATTTTATACAATATTGACTACTAGCAAATATATAATCATAATTATTATGCATATTCATAACACTAGCAAGTTTTTTATTATCAACATATTTAACTCTTTCATTATTATTGTTTATTACACTTAGTCCAAACTTCTTAAACGCACCCATCGCATGCCACATTTGTATAACAGTTAAACTCTTTTTATGTTTACAATTACTTATAACGATACAATAAGAATCAAGTATAACTACTTTACTAGTTGCTATAAAGTACATTTGTTTAAACATATGGAATATATACTTTATCTTATTAAGAAGACCAGAATCTAATGTCTTACATAAATATACTACATCATATTCTGGCATCTCTTTTTTTATTTTCTTACCAAGTAAAACAAAATCAATATTAATATTATTTGATTGTCTACTTATAAAAGTAATTCTATTTTTAGTTTTAAATAATTTAAATATAGAATATATAATATTAAGAATAAACTTAAATATTTTAATTAGTATTATCATCTTTTTCCCCTGTTATTAATTTCTTAACTACTCTTTCAGTACTCTTTCCATCACAAGCTCCACAAAAGAAATCGAAGAATTCTTTAAGTTTCTTTTTATCAACTTTTCCCTTCTTAATTGAATTAATAAGTTCTTTATTATTATGAGCTACATCTCCGTAAGTATATTTAGAAAATGGATAATAAAATCCTCTACTACCATCATAATCTTTATAATCTGGTGTATAGAATATAACCGGTTTATTAAAGAATGAATATTCAAATATAACAGAACTATAATCAGTAATTAATATATCTGTTATAAATAATAGATCATTTATTTCTCTCTCGCCACTTAGATCATAATAAAAGTCATCATTATCAAAATCTATATCTGGCATTTCTTTAATAAAAGGATGCATTTTTACTAAGAATACGTAATCTTTAGAAAAGTTCTTTTTTATTAAATCAAAGTCTATCAAACTATAATCATAGTAAGCACTCTTTTGACCTTGTCCTCTAAATGTAGGTGCGAATAATATAACTTTTTTATTTTTAAATTGAGGATATTTTTTATATAAAGTATTTCTTATATTCTTTTTATATTCATCACTGAAAAAAATATCTGTTCTAGGAACACCATAAGGATGAACCTTTTCAATATCTATGCCAAATGCTTCTGCATAATTTCCTCTTATATTTTCAGAACTAACTATTGTATCAGTATAATTTTTATGTGTTAAACTAGTATTATTATAACCATTTTTACTCTTATTTCTGCTATAACCTACTGTTTTAAAAGCACCCATTGCATGCCATACTTGAATTAGTTTAGCATTCTCTCTTATTTTTAATGGATAAATCAATGGATAAAAATCATCAACAAGAATATATTTTGATCTTGCTATATCTCTAACTAAACTTATTTTTTCTTTAAATCCTCTTCTTGTTTTCAATGATTTTTTTAAATGACTCTTAAGCTTATACTCTGGATTATTTTCTTTCAAATAGTTATAAATAAACTCAAAATTTCCAGAGATATGGTCTCTGGAATCTGATAGAAATAATACTTGTTTTTCATCTATTTCATATTTTTTAACATAATAATTATAAATGATTATACAAAATAGTCTCTTAACTTTTTGTAAAAAACCTTTTATATATTTCATATTAAATCTCCCATTTCATAATAGTTTTAAAATCATTATTTAAATCTTGTTGGAATGCAGAATGTATATCATTAACAGAATGAACTTCTACTTCACTTGAGATTATAGTACTTAGATAATCAGCAACATCTTCATTTTCTTCTATAAATTTAATTGATGCATCAAAATCCTCATATCCACTTCTACTATTACCAAGTAATGATAATCCTTTTTCAAGAATCATTCTTGTATTTAATGGAACATTGTTTTCACTAACACCCATTAATGCAATGCTTCCTTGTGGATTAATTATATCTATAATTTGATTTATAGCAAGTTCTGCTTTAGTTCCACCAACACATTCAAATGCATGATCGACTGTAACACCTTCAGGTATTTCAGCAACTTGATATATTTCATCAGCAAATTGGAAATAATGAAGCTTCTCATATCTATTACCAAAAACTATAATTTTAGCATTAGGGAATGTTTTCTTAAGAACAAGTGCAGTAACAAATCCAACACTTCCATCTCCCCATACACCTATAGTTTGTCTTTTCATATGGCTATATCCTTCAAAATGTTCAAGTGCATTCATAGCAACACTTAATAATTCTAAAAGAACAGCAATTCTATCCTCAATCTTAGTATATTTAATAATTCTAGTTCTTTCGATATCTACAACACTTTGCATAAATCCATCATAACCACTAGATTTAAATAAGCTACTTCTTAAATAATTTTCTTTAATAATTGAATCTGTTTCTCTAGGAGTATTTGGTATCATAACAACACTATCTCCAGGCTTAAATTCACCCTTAGGGTCAAATACTACCTTACCTACACATTCATGTATAAGAGCCATTGGAAGCTTCTTAGCAAGAACTTCAGGAGCTCTCTTTCCTTGATAATATCTTTGATCAGCTGCACAAATAGAAAGATATGATGGTCTTACAAGTATATCATCACTTGGAAGTGGTAAATCTATAAAATCAGTTCTAATTTGTTTAGGAGAACAAAGTCTATAAGATTGTGCTATCATTTTTCATCCTTTCCCATTAAAATAGCACGAGCTATCTTAAGATCATATAATGTTGTTAATTTAATATTGTATACTTCGCCATCAACTAACCCAACATTTTCACCTTTTAATGAGAAAATCTTACATCCATCAGTTAATATTTCTTTTTCTTTCTTAGTTAAAGAATCAAATAATTCCATTAACTTCTTAATATTAAATGTTTGAGGTGTTTGTCCTTGATAACATTCTTTTCTATCAGGAATTTCTGTTATTACCTTTCCATCTTTAGAATATACAATAGTATCTGTTGCAGGAATTACTGTATCAACAGCATCATATTTTTTAGCAAGTTTAATATTATCATCAAGTATTCTTTGATTAACAAATGGTCTAACTGCATCATGAGTAACAATAATATCTTTATCAGTTAATCCATATTTCTCTTCAATTAATTTACAACCATTTATAATAGTATCATTTCTTGTAGCACCACCAGCTGTTACTTCTACTCTTTCTGTATCAATATTATATTTTTCAAGCAAGTCTTCAGCATAACTCACCCATTCTTTAGGACAGCAAACAACTATTTTTGAAAATGATTGATTAATTAAGAATTGCTCAATAGTATGAATAATAATTGGTCTATCTCCTAACATTAAAAATTGTTTAGGCATTTCAGTATTGCCCATTCTTGTACCGGAACCACCGGCTAATATTTCTCCGTAAATCATTTTTACCTCCATATTTATAAAAATTTCATAAAATACATATCTACGTATAACCAAATTATAACATATAAAATAAAACAAACGCAAACATTTACATAAACTTTACTATTCTTTATCTATTAAAAACTTTAGCATCTGCTCTTTATCTTTTTTACCCTCTATAATATCATGTATTAAATTTATTATTGGCATTTTTACCTTTTTACGTCTAACTAGCTTATGTATAGATTTTAAAGTATACATACCTTCTACAGTGGTATTCTTTAAATATAGATCAATTTCTTCTTTAGATGCACCACTACCTATTAAGTACCCAAAACTAAAGTTTCTTGAATTTTTACTAGTACAAGTCATAAGAATATCACCAAATCCAGCAAAAGATAAAATTGATTTTTTCTTTCCACCTAATGCTTTTATAAGTTCTTTTATATCGTTCATACTTTCTGTTAAGAATAATGCACGTGTTGAATCTGTTACACCCATTCCTTCTAACATACCACTAGCTATAGCCATAACATTCTTAATACTACCACATATCTCTATACCAGTAATATCTCTTGTTCTTCTAAACTTTGTCGTAGAGTTTTCAAAACATTTACGTATTACCATTTCAGTTTTATGACTCTTAGTTGCCATACTAAAACCTATCGGAGCATTTTTAATCATATCAACTGCAAACGTAGGTCCAGATATAACAGCAATATTATTTTTTAGATACTTAGCAAACACATCATTTAAAAATAAACATGTATTTTGCTGAATACCTTTAGTAGCAATTAAAACTGGTTGTTTCTTCTTTATATATTTAGATAATTCTATTGTTACATCTTCAAAAGCAAACGCTGGGATTGCCATAACTATTAAGTCTTTTCCTTCTACTACTTTTTTTAAATCAGTTGAAAATACTAAACTTTCAGGTATTTTATAATTATTTAATTTTTTACTAACTCTTTTACCACTTAATTCATTTTTCTCATCCTCATTATGAGTCCATACTTCTGTGTAAACTTTATTATTTACTAAAATATGTGAAAGTGCTAAACCAAAAGCACCAGCACCAAGTACACCTACTTTCATTCATTCACCTCTAAAGATAATTATATCATAGTAAATAATGTTTTAAAACATACAAAAAAGTTCAATCACTTGAACTTTTATAATTTATTTTTTCTTAGATTTACCTTTACTTTTTGACCAATCAAATACTATATTAGTTTTAAGTACAAAATATAATACGATAAATATTAATATAACATAACAGCCAGCAACTATTTTTTTATCTCCAAGTACATAGAATATAGTTGTTACTGAAAATAAAATATTAATTGCATAAATCACTAATAATGAACTCTTTTTAGAAAAATGTTTCAATAATTGATGATGCAAATGTTCTTTATCAGCATGATCTATACTTTGTCCTTTTAATTTTCTTCTTATAATAGCGAACAAAGTATCCATAATTGGAATAGCTAATATTAATAATGGAATTATTAAAGATGTTAATGTTGTTGTTTTAAAACCAAGTAAGAATATTACAGATATCATAAATCCTAAAAATGTACTACCTGCATCTCCTTGATATATTCTAGCAGGTGGAAAATTATGTACCAAATATCCAAGTGTTGAGCCAAGCATTATCAAAGATAAAATTATATCTAAACCACCAAATTTATTAAGTATAAACCCAATTACAGCAATGGTTAAAAAATATATTGATGAAATACCAGCACATAATCCATCTAGTCCATCTATTAAATTAATAGCATTTATTGTAGCTACTATTATCAACATTGAAATAAGTTCAGGCAAAAAAGGAATAGAACCAAATTTAATAGTTATACCAAACAATGTAATCTTAGTAAGTTCAAGTCCACCATAGAAAACTACTATAGCAGCAACTATTAATTGAACTAATACTTTATATTTGTTAGGCATTGGCGTCTCACTCTTAGTCATATCATCAAAAAGACCTAAAAGCATAATCAAAAATGAACCAATAAGTACAGCAATCATTAAATCATTTTTAGGAGCAAATAACATATATCCAAGCAAGAAAGCAAAGAAAATACCAAGACCTCCTAATAATGGAACAGGATGTTCTTGAATCTTTCTAGGATCATTAGGCACATCCAATATCTTTAAAAATATTGCCACCTTTTTCATTATTTGAACAAATATTAAAGATGCTAAAAAACATACAGAGACTATTATAAATATATTATGTCCATTAACACTAAAATCCATATTTTCACCCACTTAGTAACTATTATAAACTATTAATATTATTTTTTCCATTAAAATTAACAAAATACCACAAAAGAATTGTTTATTAAAACAAAAAATGATAAAATTTATTTAATAATAAAAGGAGAATAAAAATGGAAAAAAATGAAAAAATGAGTTTACAATCAATATTATTACTTATTTCAGCATTGGTAATGATACTAGCAGGAGGTTACATCTATAAATTAACTAAAAACAACAGCAAGTTAAATAACAACGTTGAAAAGTTAGAAAGCAAAACAAATATAGAATTACAAAAAACACTTAATAATTTTTTAGAAATGGATAAATCAGCATATGAAGGAACACTTTTAGAATATTTAAATATTGGGTATGACAAATCTAAAGACAAAGTTATTGAGACAAATAATGAAGATGATTCATATGAATATGTACTAACCAATATTAAATTTGATGACTATAAAAAAGCTATGTTAAATTATGTTACTGAAGATTTCTTTGAAAGAGAATACACAAATAACATAAATTACATTAAAAATGATGATGGATTTATAAAAATATTAAAACCAGAAGAAAATGATAATAAACTAAAATATATTGTAGATAACATTATTGAAAAAGATAAACTATCATATTTAGTATCAATTAGAAAAATAAGTGATTACAATGTTGAAAAAACAATGAGAAACTTTACACTTGTAAAAGTAGAAGGAAAATTAGTTATTAATACATACTCAGGAAGTAAAACAACACAATATGAAATTAAAGAACCAACTATAGATGAAATAACTAGTATATACAAAAAATATTTAGAAATAGACTGTGAATCTCATACAGATGGTATACTTAATTTCTTAAATATTGGTTATGATGAAAATAAAGACAAATTTGACTCTAATCTAGAAATGGTTACAACAAATGTTAATTTTATAGAATATAAAAATGCAATGTTAAATTATGTTTCTGAAAACCTTTTCACAAAAGAATATACTAAAAATATAGGAATTTTTGAAAATAAAAATGGTAAAATAGTAAAAGGACAAGGTGGTGGCGAATGTCCAAATATAAAAATAAACAAAATTACAAAAACTGGTACTCTTGCCTACACTGCAGATGTTATAGAAAGCTTTAATGAAGAAAATGCCAATAAAACATATAAATTCACACTTAAAAACTATAATGGAAAATTAGTCATAGATACAAGTAAATAAAATAATTTAAACTAAATAAAACAAAAATTTATTTAGTTTTTTATTGCCTATTCATGTAAAATTCCCCAAATATAATGCAAAATATGTCGATTTTTGCTATAATTATAAAAGATAATTAAGAATGTAAAGGAGTACACATGAAAAAAAGATATTTATTTTTAATAAGTTTATTTGTTTTTCTTTGTATGCCATTTACCATAAATGCTGCTTTTGATGCAGAAATAAATGGAAGTGCAGTAAGAATAAGAACAGGTCCAGGAACAGATAATTCAGTAATCGTATCAGTTAATGCTGGAACATCTATTTCTGTAGTAGATAAAACTCTTTATGAAGGAAAAGGATGCGACTCTAAATGGCTAAAGATTATTCATAATGATAAAGAGGGATATGTATGTAGCGAATTTGTTACTTTCCTAAATACAAGTTATGCTGGTATTAATGTTATAGATTGGACAGCAAGAGTTAGTGGAAATAATGTTTCTGTTAGAAAAACTGCTTCCTCTAGTGGAACATTAATCGAAACATTAACACTTGGAGCTAACGTAACAATACTTGGTACTAGTGGAAACTTTTACAAGATTAAATATTATGGTGAAAAAATTGGATATATAAGTAAAGAATATGTTGTTAAAAAAAGTGATGTCACAGCAACTGATGAAGAATATGCTAAAGTATTAAAAGACAAAGGCTTTCCTGATAGTTATATTCCATATCTAACATATTTACATAAGAAATATCCAAACTGGGAATTTAATGCAGATAAAAATAATAGAAGTTTCACTACTTCAGTTGATAAAGAATCCGGTAAATGTTATATGCAAACAAAAAATGATAACTATAGAACCTCTTCTACTCCAGCCGAAGGAAGCTCTTGGTTTAGAGTTAATGCTGGTGTTATAGCATTCTATATGGATCCTAGAAACTGGCTTTTAGAAGATAGAATATTTATGTTTGAAAAACTAGATTACGATAAAAATCTTGAAAAAGAATATCCAACAATAATTAAATCAATATTTGGTAGTGGAAAACTAGGAGACGATAAATACACTATTCCAATGTTCAACGCCGCCAAATCTTTAGGAATTAGTCCTATACACGTAGCAAGTAGAATTAGATTAGAAGTTGGTGCTTCTGGTAGTGGTTCAACTGATGGTGGAGAATTTACATGGAAAGGGAAAAAATATAGTGGATACTATAACTTCTTCAATATAGGTGCTTATGAAACAACAATAGATGGTGTTAAATATTCAGCAGTTACAAGAGGCCTTGCCTACGCTGCCAAACTTATTGACAGAAATGGTGAAAAATGGGATAACATTGAAACTGCTATAAGAGAAGGAAGTAGTACACTTGCTAATAATTATGTAACTAAAGGTCAACAAACTATCTTCTATCAAAAATTTAACATTGGACCTAACGCAGGAAGCCCTTATGCTCATCAATACATGACAAATATACAAGCCCCAGCAATCGAAGGAGCATCTACTTATAACTCTTATAAAAAAGGAGATTTACTAAACTCTAAAATAATATTTGATATACCAGTATATAAAGATGGAACACTTCCAGCATACACTTCTCTACCAAAAAGTGGAGACACTAACAATAACTTAAAATCATTAAGTATAGTTGGTTATTCATTAACCCCATCATTTGATGAAGATATACTTACTTATGACTCATACATTCCAAAAGAAACAACAACTGTAACAATAGATGCTAAAACAAGTAGTGATAAAGCAACTATATCAGGAACTGGAGAAATGAAAATCGAAGATGATGAAACAGATGTAACAATAACAGTAACAAGTGAAGCTGGCGAAGAAAAGAAATATGTTGTTACAATTCATAGAGTTGATGATCCTACTACAGTAAGTATGGTGCTTGAAAAAAGTAATCTGAATATAAAAGATAATTACATAGTTAATATTAAACCTGAAACAAAAGCAAGTGTTATTAAGTCAGCACTAATTACTTCAGGAGCAAGAAACGTTATAATTAAAAACTCTAAAGGAAACGAAATAAAAGATTCAGATATTTTAGGAACAGAATACAAAGTTACAATATCTACAGTATTAGAATCTAAAACATTTACTCTAGTAGTTAGAGGTGACACTTCAGGTGATGGCAAAGTAGATATCCTAGATTTATTACAAGTTAGAAAACATATAAATGGAGATAATACTTTAAATAATGCTAGATTCTTAGCAGGAGACACATCAGGTGATAACAAAATAACTATTCTTGACTTACTACAAGTTAGAAAACATATAAATGGAGATAAAAAATTATAGGAGGATTTATGAAAAAAATATTAAAAACACTATCTATACTAATAGTATCCCTACTCTTTACTATAACAGTAGATGCAGCTAGTGCAAATATAAAAGTTACAACAAGTAAAAGCCAAGTTGTAGTAGGAAATACATTTACAGTAACAACTAAAATATCAGGTTCAGATCTTGGCTCATGGCAATGGACACTAAATTATGATACTAAAAAATTTAAATTAGTAAGTGGTGGAAACGTTTTCTTCTTTAGTGAATCAGGAGAAAATCAAAGAACTAAAACATGGACACTTAAAGCAATAGCTAAAGGAAGCGGAACAGTTTCAGTTAAAGCAGCTGGAGCATTTGCATATAAAGACGAATCAACAATAAAAGTTACAACAAACTCTAAAACAGTCAAAGTAATAACACAAGCTGAATTAGAAGCAAGTTATTCAAAAGACAATAATCTTAAAAGTCTAAGTGTTGAAGGCTTAACTTTAGAACCTGCATTTAATAAAGATACAACTGACTACAAAGTAACAGCTGAAAGTAACACAACAGAAATAAAAATTAATGCAACTAAATCAGACTCAAAAGCAGACTTATCAGGAACAGGAACATTTAAAGTAAGTGAAGGAGAAAATAAATTTACAATAACTGTTGAAGCAGAAAATGGTTCAATAAAAAAATATAACATAACTGTAAATGTTACAGATCCAAATCCTATAACAGCAAAAATAAATGATAAAGATTATACAGTTGTTAAAAGAGAAAGTAATCTTACAAAACCAGAAGATTATGAAAAAACTGAAATAACTATTAATGATCAAAAAGTTCCAGCATTCTATAATGAAATAAATAAATTTACTTTAGTTGGTCTTAAAGATGAAAATGGTGATGTTGCCCTATTCTTATATGATGAAAAAACAAATACATTTAGCGAATATAAAGAAATAAAACTAGATCAAATAAAATTATATCCACTAACGATTGATAAAGAAATAGATGGATACAAATTAAGTAAAATTAAAATAAATGATGTTGAATTTGATGCGTTAATATTAGATAATAGTGAATACGCTGTAATTCATGCACAAAATATGAATAATGGCTCAAGTGATTACTATACATATGACACTAAAACAAACACAGTTGTTAGATACACAGATGAATCATTAAAACCATTAGAAAATAAAATAACAAAATATGAAAAAATAATTATCTTACTATGTGGAGAAACAGTATTAGTATTCTTTATTCTATTATGCATACTTATTGCTAAAATAAGAAATAATAAAAAAAGAAAGAAAATGCGCAAGATGATGCTAAAACAAAAAGAGCTAGAAGAAAAAACAAAAGAAAATAATACTAAAGAAACTCAAACAAATCAAGAAGAAATAGAACAACAAGAAGAGAATGAAACAAAAAAAGAAGAACATAACATAATTAAAAATGATAGAAAAGATGATAATAAAATACTAACATCTAATGAATATGAAGAAATATGTATGAAGTTCGTTAATAATGAAGAAGTAACAACACAAGAATTAAAAGAACTTAAAAGAAGCACTCCAGAAAAAATAGAAAAAATGGACGAAATAAAGCAAAAGGAAGAAATAGAAAAAAACAAAAAAAATAAAAAAGAAAAAAAGAATAGAAAGAAATAATAAGAAAGAAGTGTTAACATGAGAAAAAGAAAAATATTAAAAACATTTATAACATTATTACTATTATTAATAGAATTAATAAGTCTTTGTTTCTTTACCTACTCTTTAGTTCTTTACAAAGGAGTAGAAACTTTCTATAGAATATATGGAGTAATAATTCTAGTATACTTCTTCTTATTCCTGAGTTATCTACTTCTTAGAAGTATTAAAAAGAAAACAACAAGATCATTCATCATACCTGCAATTTTAACAGTAATAATAATCGGATGTGAATTTGGCGGCTACTACTACTTAACTAAAATATATAAATCAATTGATGCATACAGTGATACAACAAATACATATTATAGTTCACTAGTTACATATGATAAATCATTAA
>OIZT01000874.1_pt1 | contig 15829 bp, 18 predicted proteins | sample 1588611 | NCBI WGS metagenome assembly OIZT01 (sample SAMN03283278) | human gut metagenome | biome: human-associated habitat; material: feces | host: Homo sapiens | place: Peru | collected 2012
GCGTTCTTTGCGGCAAAAGAAACAAGAAGGGCATTACTCAACTGCGATTTTTAGGATAAAGCATTCCGTGCCAAATTGATAGAGCATCAGAGAACTGATGGTACAACATACGACAGCAAACAACATGAACACTGCCGACAGGATCTTATTCAACTTCATTAGCGCATCCTCTCTTTCACTTGCAAAAGAACCAAACCGTCTCATCGGCAAGGCGAAAAATGTGTCGGATCATTCGCCAGATGATCCATATCAGAAGGAGTATCCCAGCTACTGTCACCCCCAAGGTGATTTTAATAATCTTCATGATTGTCAATCCTCTTCGTTTATAATTTTTGAGTAGGCGTCCACTCCAATAATTTCGGAAATCATCACACGCTTGTAAACACGAATCCCTGGTATTGTCTGAATGCCACTGGCGCCATATGTGTAAACCATTGCGCACTTTGCATCAAACAACGACTTTCTCAACTTATCATCGCCAGCAACTGTCACAATTCTATAAAGATGCGTGAAATTAGGACGGAACCACACGTCATCCTCCTCCCAGCGATCAAATAGAATTGCCGCGTCACGCTTATTGAATTCAAACTCATCTTCGTTTTCGAGCAGAATGCCGCATTCGTGTTCGCCACCGGAGAAAATTCGTGCAGAACACGTGTTGGATGCGTTGACAGCTTGCTCTGCAACCTGCCAGGGAAGAAGTGTCATCGCCTTAGACATGATTCCCGCCCCCTGTCTGATTGAGATTGGATTCGCCAAGAGTATCCTTGCCAATGGCTGCGACTTCATCATAGAGAAGGACGCTCTTTTCAATGAGTGCCGATGTCACGCGCTGAAGGAAGTCCATATTGTGCTCGAGATCCTTTTTGACGATCTTGCGACGCTCTGCCAGCATCTTGTTCAGGTGCGGACGCATCTGCTCCAAATATATGGGACTCTTGTTGTCGGCATCTGCAATAGCCAGTCCATATTCTTCACTGAAGCCAGCCCGCATATAGCGCATTGCAAACTGCGTTGCCATCTCGAGATCCGAAATGCCGCCATCTGAAGGCTCTGACAAGAGTTCTTGGGCCACACATCCGGCCAACGCAACATCAATCCGATTTTCCATGCCTCTCTTCGTATGGTCGATGAGCGAGTTGTCATTGATGCGCTCAAGATATCCCCACGCATCACAATCGGCCGGCATCACGGTCGTCTGAACGAACCTTCGGCTTGGTTCACGAAGGAAATGCATCACGGCGTGACCGGCCTCATGCGCGGCAACCTGCTTGAGCTCTTCCTCGCAGAGCGTTTCATTCTTCGAGTTTGCCACACCATTGAGGATGCGTCGACGCGCCGCAAGATAAGACCTCTGGTCTGGATTTTTGCCTTCGGCGGCCATGAACATGTCACGCAAAATCGATTTGATTGTCACTGGAGCGAATCCCTGTGTAGTTTCAACGATAAACGCCTTCATGCCATCATCAAGAGCCGCCTGTCCGAGCTCTTGAACAGCCATATCGACAAGTCGCCACCGTTCGTCTCCGGTTAAGTCTCCGAAGGTGAAGGTCTGCCCAAAACGTCCACAACGTGTCACTGCCGCATCAAGAGACTCGATACGATTCGTTGCCGCGATAAACAACGCCTTCGACGTTTCGTTAAATCCGGATATCTCTTGGAGAAAGGTATTAAGCCGCTCAATGTAATCCGGACTTTTCCCATCGCGGTCTTCACAAATCGAATCGATCTCATCGAGCATTACGACAATTCCATCCTCACCACCATACTTGCGAATCTTGGCGAAGACCTGCCGTACTGCCAATGCAGATCCCAGGTCCGTGCAATTCAACACAATATAAGGAAGAGACATCATGGCCGCCGCCGCCTTGGCCACACTCGTCTTTCCCGTTCCGGGCTTCCCTGACAGGAGCATGTGTTCCGGCCTTAACGCATGCTGAGTATGCGAAGCAAAATAAGAACTCCATTTTTGAAGATATTCCTTTGGCCGATCAACCCCAACCAAACTTGCGAAGGAGTCCTTTTCCGATGCCGCACCGACCGTGATGATTCCATCTTGAACGGCCGGCAATGTCACAAGACCGGTTGCTGTCAATGTCAGACACAGTCGGCATCCTTTCTCGATTTTAATGTCAACTTTATAACCGAGTCGTTTCCGTGCCTTCATGCGTTTAGAGACTTCCTCATCAGAACAATCGTTCACACCCATTATGGAAACATCAATAGCACGGAAGCCGCCAAAAAGATTTGGAGCATCTTCGATTTTCTTTTTCACAGGCGCAAGGATCACATCAGCCACGTCAGAGCCGACATAGCCAGCATTGAGTTCCGGATAGGATTGAATCAAGAGATTGACCACGCCCAACTCGTCAACATGAACCTTCCTTGCAAACCTCCCCAACTCAGCGACAGCGGCTTTTACATTACGTTCAGTCAATTTCCGCATCTCCGCGACAGAGAGGGGCGGCATGAGAACCGTTGCGGAACACCGTGTGAGCATGGTAGTCAGAGCGGATGCCACTGAAAGCGGAGCATTGACCGTCAGCCCCTCCAAGAGCCGTTGCCGTGAGATCGTAGCATTATCTCCATATTTCTTAACCTCATCGGCTGTCACGAATTCGCCTCCGGCCGAAGAAATGAAAATACAGACGGCATCTCTGAAATTCACGTCTTCTCCCAGATATTCATCATGTAGGCGGCCTGTTGTGATAGCTCTGCGAACGAAATTGAGCGCATTAGGATGCATCGCCTCAATATTGTCCACAATAATAATTCCTTTGGAACAATCTGAGATGGGAGATGTAAAATCGCCCGCACGTGGCGTCTTCCAGGTTTGATCATAACCAACCACATCGCGTGCGACATTGTCTCCGGCGTAGAATCCTCCATCAAGATTGGTAATGCTGACTCCGCCCAATTTGTCAGAGATCAGAGTTGCAAGTTCATGTGCGAATTTAGACTTTCCCGATCCGTGTGCGCCAGTGATGAAGATCGAGAGTGGACAGCTATTCGCATCAATTGGGCGCGTCCAGAAATCTGCTAATAAGGCGCTCCAGTATCAATCGCTTTCGTCTGCCCGACAATTCGTTGCCGTAATTCTCGCTTGATTGAGGCAACCGACAAAAGAGTATCCTTGTATTCGTGCTGCCGCCGGTCGTTTTCGGACTCTTCGACCTCGGCTTTCAGGCGTTTGAATAGATTTGTCCTAAAATCCTCGCTCGTGTTATCAACGCCCTCGACAAGGAGATAACCATGTATGCTATCCTCTTGCGGGTCCAACAGATACGCAGCCGCCAAATGCACAACGTCAACCGTGCAGACAGCAGGGCCGCCGCATGCATCAACTGCATCAACGAGATAGCCGCCTTCAAGTGCGATGACCTTCCACAGTTCCGTCGAAATAGCAACCGATCTATGGTGCTCTAATGCTTCCACGTCCCATTCCGTGTACTCTTTAGGCAACATGAGATCGAGACCTCCGAGAAGACGTTTGAACATTCCGGGATATAGAAATTCTATGGCTAAAAACAAATGCCGCCTATCTACCACGTCAAGATCTTCCTTTCGGGCAATAAACTTCATTTGCTCGACAACACTACGATAATCGTCTGAATACTGATACATGATTATTTCTCCTCTCCGAAGAATTGAACGAGTTCGATTGCGATGCGATTGCCTCTTGCATAATACAAACCGTGCGGTTTTTCAAGAACCGCAAGCGGATCTTGCACATGAACGATACCGATCACACACTCGTCATTATTTCTACAAAACGGACAGACATGATCCCAATGCACCCTTCCTCGTCCTCCGCAATCACGGCAGCGCGAACGATGGCGCATCTGATTTTGCGCGCGATCCACAAGCCCCATACCATGACAGGTCGGGCACATCTCAAGAACATCAATTCGCCCGACATTATTACACGCAGTACACACGCGCCTCGCAATCTCATCCCGAATGGCGGGCGTTTCAGTTGCAACCATGTCATCCACAACATGGTTTTCTGTGGTAGCACTTTTCTTTGTGTCGCGTATTTTTGACTGCCAGGGATAGACTCCGCCAATGACTGCACCGACGACGGCTGCGATTACAAGATAGCGTCCAATCCCGTTCGGAACCCAACTTTTATGCGAAACATGTCTTGACGCCAATTCAATCCAACGTTGACACTGTGCATCCCACTTCTGTTCAATGAATGAGTCTGGGTAAGAAGACCTGATCTTTTTAGTCAAAGACAGAATCTCCCTCGCTTCTTTTTCAGTCAATGCACTGTCAATCAATGGCGGAACACCGTTTCCAATAGCATCAGACACGATGTTTGAAAACGCCTCGCTTACAGCGCGTTTCAATTCTCCGCCAGTAAATTCCACAGCCTTTGAACTCGGACCTTGAAACATAAGGTCAATATATCTCGACAACTCGATGTGTGCCTTGTACACGCGACCGATGGCAAACAAGACCGGAGAACCAGAGCAAGGATCCTTGGTTGCAAGTATTGCTCGAACGTAATCAAACGCTTTGTTCCCCAGTCTCGTCATGGCTCTGGACTCCGCTTATCGGGCGTTCCCGTTTTCGATCTGCTTCTTCGCAGCCGCAATCCCCTTGGCGTCGAGCGAACCCGTCAGATGCAACTGAAAGTGGCAATAGCCCGAATCGACGAGCGATTTTCCGGTTACCGTGATCAGTCCAGCCTCATCAAGATGAATCTCGATTTCGATAGGCGTACCTTTGGGAACTTTCTTCTCAAAAGGAAGAAGATTCGATTCGGGATTGGCGATTTCGGTCGAATCGGCAATGCTGATCTGACGATCCTGCAATTCGCTCGAATGGATATTGATCGCCACATTCTCTTGATCGGCGTAGAAAGTCGAGAACGTGTCCTTGGCAACAGCCGGAAGGGACTGTCCCTTGAGAATGACATTCGAGACATAATGTTCGACGCCACCCCCAGAAGAATTGCGGACACATTTGACACCAAGACTGAAACTTGCCGTGTTTTCAATCCTGCCGGGGATGTTTAGCGCGGTGACATTCTCACCGTCAATGCCGTTTTCAGCAAGCATGTGTGCCCAAATGGCCGCCCCCTTGGCAACGCATTCCATCGGATCGCAGAGCTTGATCTTGCCCGTGAGTCCGGGGAATGCCGTCTCCAACTGAGTCTTCACGCAGGGAATCAGCGAACTTCCGCCCACCAGGATCACTTCGTCAACTCGCGAATCCTTCACTTCCGCTTCGTCGAGCACCGTCTTAACAATGGCATGCGTTTCCTTCACAAACTCGGCAATGCACTTCTCGAACATGGAGCGCGTGACAGGGATAATCACATCGCCATCATCGACAACCACTTCCGTTTCCGTAAGCGAAGACAAGGCGTGCTTGGCCTCGTTTGCCAGTTTACGGAACTTGTGAACAAGGCGCGTCTTGTCCATGCTATCAAGGTGGTCGCGGATGAAATCTTCCTTGGTGAGCTCAACCTTCAGTTTCTTCTGCGCACGATAGAGTTGAGAGATTTCATAGGCGAAGCGATTGTCGCAGTCAGCACCGCCCAGCATGGGATCTCCCGCCTTTGCAATAACCTTTCCATGACCCTTCGCATCGAAACTGAGCAACGTAGAATCAAAAGTACCGCAACCCCAGTCGTAGACCAGCAACGTGCAATTGCTGCGACTCTCGCCTGCGCTATACTGTAGAGCGGCGGCAATGGGCTCTTCAACCATGCCGATCACATCAACACCAGCAACCTTGCAAGCCTGCCGAGTACGCTCGCGGGCACTGGGCGAAAAATGAGCCGGAAACGTCACGACCACGTGGATCGGCCCATCCTCCTTCTTGTGATCCGGGATCTGTTCAGTCAGAATCTTGAGAATAAGGGCTGCGGCAGTAACGGGCGTAAGGGGACTGCCTTCGTATGTCGGATAATCGCCCAGAAACTTTCCGTCGGACGTAAACATCTTATCCTGGGCGATCTGGCGCTTCGACCACACAACCACATTCTTCGCATCGGGACCTCCGAGACGATTCAGTGCCTCCTGCCCGACAACGGCCTGATTGTTATTGGGTATGTACACGGCAGACGGGAGCGTTGTCCGCGCATCCTTATTGGTGATGATTTGTGCGGCGTTGCTGACGGTGTCGTATAGCGCGATCGCGCTATTCCCCGTTCCGAGGTCAATGCCATACACACAAGTGTTCTTCGTCATTTTGATTTCTCCTTTTTGTGATTTTGATTAGTTGTTATTTTCAAAGACGACCACATCCGCCGGAGTGGTAACAATTCCCGCCACGGCATATCCGACTTCGAGGCATTCCGCGACGGCATTCGGGAAATCCTCCGCATTAGGAACTGTCGTTGATACGGCGCGATGAGCGCTTGCATCGAACTGTTGATTCCGTTCTGGAGCGATAGGGCTGACGCCATCACAACCCAATAGCCGCGTGGCGACATCCTCGAGATACGTCATCCGTCTCAAAATACTGCGCTGGTCATCTCCAGCATCTGGCTTGGCGCAAAGTTCCTGCGCGAACCGCTTGTTACCGTGCACCGACGAGAACAAACGCTTCTCAATTTCAATTCGTGCGCTCTTGGCTTTATCCAAGCCCGCACTCGACCGCATCAAGAGCATCAACTCGTCTTGCTTGTACGCTACCGTCGTGAGATCATCCTTGATGGTCTCAAGATCGGTCTTGCAAGTGAATCCGTTTGCAGACGCTCTGCGCTGCCAACGATATCCGTGTTTCTTTTTCTTCATTTGTTCTTTCCTTTCCGAGATCAATTTCGATCTACAGTTAAATCTGTGTTCCTTTTGTCCATGCGTCTCTGACGAGCCTCGCAGCATCGTCAACGCATCGAATTTCTGTCTTGTACGACACTCCCTCCATCACCCAGAACCCAAGAAGCGAAGGAGCACTTGCCTCATGCTGATTGACCAACAGGACGGGATACGGCTTCCCCACCCCCAACGGAGATTGTCTCTTCTGGCGATCATTCTCATATGTTGTAATGTCGCAGGGTGAAAGAAACGGACAATCTGCGTTATGAATGTGTATCAATTCGGCGAACGAATGTCCGTTCTTGGCATATCGTTCTCGCGCAACGACTTCCATAACCTCACGGCTACCGCTATTAATGGCAACCTTGCCTCGTTCCCGATCCATCGTCACCTTGGGCAGGGCAATGCACTTGTAGAACACCGCCGAACCGGGAATTACAAAAGCCATCGCCGCCAGCTCGGTATCTTCGGTCGTCAATCCGCCAAAAACCCACTCCACGTCCTGCCGGAATCCCTTCGTGAAGTAGATCGGCTGAGAGACATCGGGAGAACCGCTCTCCCGATGCTCAAAGCCAATTGTTCTGCAGGCGAAGCCGCTCATGCTATCACATTCTCCGACATTCGCATTCGACATGCCGACCGCGTTCGCCATTGCAGTCAGGGCAATCACGACGCACCCATTGGCCTTCATCATTGAGCTGTTCGCGCCAGCCCAATCCATAGCAGGTCTTGCAGGGCATCCACTTGTACCCCGTACCGCCGCACTCGCTGCAATTGTTAATACCGTACATTTTTGTTGATCCTTTCTTTTTAATTTTCCCCACCTCGGGGAGAACGCGGATATAATAACATTTAACGAACTTTGCCACATAAAAGGAAACGAGCAAGAACTTTGTGTTCTTGCCCGTTTTTATGAAAATATAGCCCCTTGACTTAATGCATCGGTAAACACCAAATAGTCGAATCAGCGACTTTCTGCTTTGTTTCTTTCCAAAAATTTCTTTCTCTGCCCGCAGAAGAGCTGAATTACCTTTGGATCTAATGCCCGTCCGGAAAATCTCGAATAAACATCAAGCACCGATTTTCGTCTGTCATAGAGACTCTCCGCACTATCAGTTCCAAGATTCTCAATTGCCTCGCGCCAAGTTCTTCCCATCTTGCGCAAGGCAACTAATCTTGCGCTCTGTACGCATTTCGATAACAACGGATATGCAGAGAGTGTTTTGGCAGCGGCTTTTTCAAAAGACAAAGACAATTTTTTCATTGTCGCAAAATCGACCTTAGACGAGCGCGACAAGAGCATACATTCGCCGCCCCACAGGATTTTCAGCAACGCCATTGCTCGTTCACCGTCCATTGCCTTTGTCTCATCGCACGTCTCGCAAATTGCCATTGCCATTTTGCAGAACGTACTCGCAAATTTATCACACCGCTCTCGTTCAATCCGTTCTACAGCATCGACAACATTGTCAATACTTGGAATGTCTTTATCGGCAATATCACCATCATACCATGACAAAGACAACGCTCTACGAATGCCTTTTATCACAGTCTTTTCAGAATGTCTTTTTTTCAAGAACTGAGAAAACTGACTTTTTGCAGACACTCCAAAAAAGATATTCGCATATTCATGCTCTGTTCTTTTCTCGCCAAAGAGGGATTTAAACAGATCCAACAATTCGTTTTTATCACGCATGACAGTCTCCCTTGCCGTAATAATCCCAATCCAAACCACATGAAGAGAGCATCCTCTCGCATTCCTTGGGATCGCTTCCAGGCCCCCAGATCAATTCATTCAAATGGGAGAATGCAGGAAGATTCTTCCATTCTTCCCCCTTGACCCATTCAACATCATCGCACACATCTTCCCTACGGTTCTTACGACAGAATTCACGATTTTCATTTTGAAGAAGTGACTTGATTTCTTTCCAATCTTGCTCAAGTTCTGCCAACGCACACCTTGCTGGGCTTCCATCACTCTCCAAATTTTCAAGAGTTTTGCAAAGCCGTATCTTTTGCCGATTCCGGTCATTGGTAAATGACAAAATAGAGTTAAGGATTTCAAGGCGACATGGCACAGAAGGCGGATTCTCTTGTGAGGTTAGCCTCAATGTTCTGACGGAATCAAAATAAAAGTCATGATTGCCTTCCGCCATCATTGATTGCTTGACAGCCCATTCAAGGGATTTCTGACTAAGATGTGTCACTCCATTGCAGAGATGTCCGTAATTAAGGAGTATGCATGCTAATGCCGCACGAGCCAAATCTCTGCGTGTATTATTCTCCTCGACATGAGCCGCATCCGGATCAAATGGAAACCACGCTATAATTGCTTCGATCTGTACGCGCAGGTGAAATTCCCATTCCAAGAGCCGTTTCCCTTTTAAACAAAGCGGGCCACCACCGACAACACGGTCATCAGGACTGATCGGCACTCTCAATGTAGTTTCAATCTTGCTCAATGCTTCTTTCAGAACGTTTATTCCCCAAAGCCGCGGATCTTGCCCCCTAAGATTTGTCTGGCCGTCAAAAGTTACGTCGCCATACATATCTGGCATTTTATGCTTAAGCCACCACCGAACTGCAAATGTTTGTATACGTGCTAAATTTCGGCCAAACCGATATTCATAAGCCCTTGAATGTTTGGGGATATATTTGATAGCACTTCTTGCGCAATTAATGGATTCGACAACATAACCGACAGAGGTCTTGCTTCCCCTCCATTTCTTGGCAGAAGTAGCCTCGGCCATATACCGACACGCTGTCGATGCCATATAAAGAAAATCTGCTTTAATTTTTGCATCCACATGGCAATCGTCAACGCACTTGAGAGCCATATCATAAATCTGCTCATACATGTTCGCAGCGAGCTTAACATCTGTTTTGTCGAGCGAATACCAATTGTACCGAGCCCAATCATAAAACAGACGAGCTCCTGTGCTAAGGAACGTCCAACGGTGTGGATTGTCAGATTTTTCATACACAAACATCCACACCGGTTTGATGATCTGATTAACTTCTCCAAACGTCTTCCGAAGCCAAATTTTCTTTTGCAGTCCTTTGATTTTCGCCGCATCTTTTTCGCGATTCAAGGCTTCTACGTCATCACAGTAGGATTTTGCATCCGTTGGATCCTGATGGCTCGAAGTGCTATATAGAGACAAGTTATCATATCGGAGTTTGTCTTGAAACCTCGACGAGCGAACTGCGTTAATTTGCATATTCACACATCGCACAAGGATGGCTGCTTCCTCAAACTGTCCTTCAGACATAGCATTTGTCCTTGCCAAATCCATAATCGGATATCCGTCCTTGTCAAACGCACTACATCCTGGAAACCACGGGCGGCCAATATTGCACAAATCCTCTCGCGTCTTCCTTGCCAATCCCCATAGGCAGTCCTTATACTCCTTGAACATTCTGTTCTCGAGAAGATAATCAAACAGCTCGCCAAGTGCGACCTTGCGCGTCTCTCGCATCAGTGTCTGATCACGATTAAGAACGCCTCGCACAAGGTCGACAACAAGAGTTTCAGATTTTTGTTTTGTCGACGATTTTCTACCTGTCCCGTTCCACAGAAAATCTGTACAAGCTTCAAGTAGCGATGTCAAATCATTGATTGAGGCGCTATCATCAATATCTTTTGAAATTAGGGATATGGCTTCAAACATCTCGATAGTAAGGCCGAGAGAGCGAATAACTTTTTTTGCATCCTCCACAGCAATCCCTGAATATCGATTCCCTTGTGGCGTCTCTAAAAAGTGCTTGTACACATACTTGGTAACAGATCCCCCGGCTTTTTTATAGCGATTAAATGACTCCTCGAGCGGAAGATTCATTAATTTCACCCAATTGACCTGCGCTTCGCTCAGCGCAAATTTTACTGCATCGTTTTTCATGGATTTCCCTCCGCATCGCAAGTGATTGGTCTTTTCTGAAAAAACACGTCTCTCACAGCCGCTGCGCGTTTCTTCGTCATATCAATATCGCCATTCAATCCAGCAGGGTAAAAATGCCGCTGGAAAGCCACAATTGCCTTATCTGGCACCGAAGTATCATACCCAATGTCAGTTAAAATCTTCAGTAGGTCTTCATCTGATTCAATAAACGAATCAGTCCAAATTCCAACACCATTTTCGGCAAGCCGCTTCCAATCAAAGTTTTCCCCAGGATCCTGTTTTCTCGAAGGTGCGACGTCACTATGCCCAAGGACAAATCGTATTTTATGCCGCCTTTGGATGTCTTTGCACAGCGCGATCAATGCCTGCATCTGCGCTGCGGGGTATTCTTCTCGCTTACCATCACTCGTCAATCCAACATTGACAAGTTCTATCCCGATAGACGCCGAATTTATATCCGTAACCTCTCTCCACTTTCCGATACCCGCATGCCAGGCTCGTTTTGATTCATCAACGAGCTGATATGTATCGCCATTCCGATCAATCAAGTAATGTGCGCTGACGCGCCCTTGACAATTTGTATCAGACAATCGTTCCATGGATTCTTTGTATGTCGAAAGTGCCGTATAATGAAGAACTATCATCGAGACGGGTAATTTACGGTCATTGAAATTTTCAGAACGGCACATTCTTTTCTTTCCCGAAGTGGCGATGTGAACACATGACGAACAGATGAGTGCAAGACCACACAACGCGAGCACTATAGCTTCAGAAATAATTTTGGTAATGGTATGCATAGTCAGCGTTGGCATCGCTCCATTTCAGCATCTAAGAATTCATATGAGAATTGCCGAATCCATCTTGATTGACTATGCATCAACACCAAATTCCAAAATTCTATAACCGCATAATCTGTTTGGGTATCTAGTCGATTATGCAAAATGCCAGTCTGCCGCGAACACCGGGCGGCATAAGAGATCTTTGACGATGGCTTCCACAACTGGACGGTATGCTTTAAAGAACTCTTCGACAGCTTTTCTTTCGTATCGCCGCAACTGCGTTAGCGGCAATTGCATGGTATCAGGATAGGCGTACTTATCCGTTTTCACAGCACACGAATTATCGAGATTGTCGTTTATGGCGTTCATTTCCATGTCCTCTTTTATGAATCGACTACCAACCCCAACTTCTCAAGCTCTTTTAAGAAGTCTGTCATTGCCTTTTCTATGACTTGACGATCCGCACTGTAATTATCGATTAATTTTGTCAACAGTTCTTCCCTTGTGATATCCTGCGACAGACACTTAAGGATAAATCTGGCCACGCCATTGAGAAACAAAACCGCATCGTGGGGAAGCGACACTTCCCCAACCGGAACAGCGACGTCCCGCCCTGCAACTTGCATATAATTAAAATCACACTTTAGTTTCATGGCGATCTATCATCCTTCTCATTGTGTTGAGCAGTTGCCGAAGCTCATATTGCATACGAAAATCAAGGCACGTATGATTCTGGTCACAGCTTGCAAGCTTTAAACAATCAGGATACAATGCACATCTATGACACTTTTCAAACACCATATACTCATGAGGACATGTAGTCAGCGATTCTTCTGGAAGATTTGACTTTTCAACGTTCCAGACATAAGGCCCACCCATCTCATGTTCGCACCACCCTATATTACCATCTGGGAATATCACCACGGAATGTCCGTGATCATCCGCTTGACAATGATTTATCCTGTTCTTGGCAAAATACTCATATGAAACATCAAGATTATATTTATAGATCAGATCTTGTATCTGCCTAAGACCCTTATCAAGCGACTCTCCGTTTGCATCATTTCTAAGTTCAAAAATCGAGCAAACACCAATTTTAAGCAATTTGTTTTCGCCAAACTTTTCGTGAATTAAAGAAACCAACTGACAAAGGTCTTCAACATTCTCAAGAGACATGTTTAGTCTGATGAGAACGGCAACATCATTGGCAACAAGATTTTCAATGTTGCCCATAACGGTGACAAATGGATTGGCATCAGGATGGACGTAGCTTTTAATCTCATTGTATTTCCGTTCTGTTCCATCCAAGGTGATCTGTGCCTTTTTCAAATTCCAATGCTTTATGGCTTTGTTTACAATATTACCCGCAAAAAGATAGCCGTTTGTGGTAATCGTACTGCGGTATTGAATGCCATTCTCTTTTAATCCAGCGCAAATGTTATCTATGGCCCCGCAATTCATCAACGGCTCACCACCAAACCAGCGGATTGTTATGTCTTGATCATGCGAATTATGCCTGATAAAATCAACAATCTGCCTGCACTTCTCGGTGGTCATTACGCAAGCGAGGCGATCTTTTTCAAAACAATAATAGCATCGTGCATTGCAAGTGGTGGTCGTGAAAATAGTGTAATTCTGAATGCCTTGGTTTTGCGAACTCATCAGACGCAGAAAATCCTTGATCTGCCTCACATACTCAAACTCATCAAAGCCAATCTCAACCAAAAACCACCGGCTTATCAATTCGGTCTTGTCTGAGTCGTCATAATTTTGAACACAAACAAATTCTTTGGTTAAAACATTATAAATATACTTTTTACCATCTTTTTCTGTTTCAACTGTCCATGTCGCGTTTCGATAGGACGCATCCGCCCTCTCTTGTTGAGGGCGCAGCAACCTTTTTATCGCTTTTGATTGAGACTGGAGCTGTACTATCATTTCACATTCCCTAATTTAATCGCCACAGACCAAAAACAAAACGAATTCGGCCGCCATGCTTTCGATCTGTGGTGTATGCTTGACTTCCTTTGACTGCTTAGTCGCAATCATGCCCGTCATAGCAACAAGGCCCCGGCTTAGGACCCGACAACGCCCTGAGCGACACAACTTCAATCGCTGGGATTTCGAAGCTTGCTTTCATTTTTACCTCCTTTCTGCTTTGAGTGTCCACCACAATATAGAAATCAGAACATTAGCATCCCATTCGCTCACTGCATTCGCAATGGGATGAATGTTTAGCGTTGCAACTGGCGGCGTAATCCTGTAACCTACAGGGTTATGCAAAAAACACCACCAGAGCAACGAAGACAGTATACCCTATCCTCCGGCAGATAGTCAACCTCATCCCGCCGAATGGGGTGCACCGAGAGATTTATGCAGCCACCCCACATTTTCCGCTTGATTTTCGCATACGCATATATTATAATATACACATGAAAAAGAAACCATCGGAAAAGAGCCGTCCCCGCGCCGAAATCCTCGCCGAGATCGCCGCGCTCCCGCCCTCCGTCCAGGGCACGATCTCGTCCTACAGGTGCCCCAGGAAGAACGGGCCGCCCGCCGTCTACCACAACCTCCAGTACACGCGCGGAGGGAGGAACCACTCGTTCTCCATTCCCGTGGACAAGGTCTCCGAGTTCAAGGCCGCCGTCGCCGCGGGCAGGAAGCTCAGGGACCTCGTCTTCGAGCTTTCGCTCGCCGACGCGAACGAGATCGCATCGTCCGAATCCCCTCTAAAAAAAAGCTCGCGCAGCTCGTCCTGAGGGGCGCCGCGCGGATCCACGCGCTCGTCGACGCCGCCGCGGAGTCCGTCGAGCGCAACGGCATCGCCTGCACGTCGAGGCTCGGGCAGACGCTCTTCGACGAGATGAACGGCCTCTGCCGCGACCTCATGGCAGAGCTGCTCTCCGCGGGCGCCGCCACAGCGAGGGACTACGGGCCCGGGGAGTCCGGGCGCAACGCCGGGAACCATCCGAAGCGCATCGTGACGCTCTTCGGGGAGCTCCCGCCCATCAGGCGCACCTACTGGTACGACGCGGACGAACGCAGGGGGCACTACCCCTTCGACGACAGGCTCGGGCTCGTCGGAAGGTACACGCCAGCCGCCTGCGCCGACATGATCCGCAGCGCGGTCGACCGCCCCTTCGCCGACGCCGCGAGGGACTTCTCAGCGAAGCACGCGTTCCGCGTCTCCGCCGACACCGTGCGGGAGATCGTCGGGCTGCACTACGATGCCGTCCGCGACTTCCCGAAGGACGAAAGCCGCGCGAAGGAGGACGCCGGGGGAGCGGCCCCGCTCGTCTGCGTCATGGCCGACGGCACGGGAATACCGATGCGGAAGGAGTGCCTGAAGGGAGCCAAGGGCAGGGACGGTCGGGCCAAGACGCGGGAAGTCAAGGCGGGCGCCATATTCGTCGCCTCGAAGACGAAGGACAACGAGCCCCACAGGGACCTCGGCACGCCTACGCGAACGCACCGCACGGCTTCGTCCTCGGCAGCGAGACCGCCTCGACCGTTTCGAGCCGAGGCGTCTACAAATTCCCCGTCGTGCCGAAGGCCGGGGTGCAGCACCCCGACGGACAGTGCTCGGGCTACGACGTGGAATGGTGCCCGTGGAGCAACCTGCCGGACGACGACTGGGCGATGCAGGACGACGCGCCCTGGACGATCGGCGAGTTCGTCTGGACCGGCTTCGACTACCTCGGTGAACCCACCCCCTACAACGAATACTGGCCCTCGCGCAGCTCCTACTTCGGCATCTACGACCTGGCCGGCCTGCCTAAGGACCGCATGTGGCTCTACCGCAGCCGATGGAATGCGTCCTCGCCCACGCTCCACCTCGTGCCGCATTGGACCTGGCCCGGCCGCGAAGGGCAGGTCACGCCCGTCTACTGCTACACCTCCTACCCGAGCGCCGAGCTGTTCGTGAATGGCGTCTCGCAGGGCCGCCGCACGCGGAACGCCGCCTCGCGCCCGCCGTCCCGGGGCATGCGGTAGTGCGCCGCGTCCGTGCGCACGAGCGCGAACGTCCCCGTCGAGACGCTGACCGGGCGCCACGCATCCTCGTCATCCGCGCGGTGTTCGAGGTAGATGCGCGTGGGCATGTGGAGGATGTTGTCGTCCCAGTCGAAGATGTAGTACTTGAAGTCGCGCCCCGCGACGTCCACGTTCACGGGCTTTCCGTCGATGATCTCCATGGCCGGGGAACGTCCTTCCTACACGCTGACAACGCCGGAGAGCGTCCGGTCGTGCGGCTCCACGGGCAGTGCATCCACGATCTGGAAGGCGTGGGCGACGCCGAGCGCCACGGCCCATTTTTTCCAGCGGCTCTGTTTGCGGAAGGGATCGTCAAAGGAGCGGCTGGCATTGGGAGGCAAGG
>OIZT01000877.1_pt1 | contig 15816 bp, 17 predicted proteins | sample 1588611 | NCBI WGS metagenome assembly OIZT01 (sample SAMN03283278) | human gut metagenome | biome: human-associated habitat; material: feces | host: Homo sapiens | place: Peru | collected 2012
TTCCTGTAATATATAATTTTTCTTTTGCTCTTGTTAATGCAACATATAAAATTCTCATTTCTTCTGCAATTGATTCTTCTTTAGTTTTAATTTTTATTGCTTCTTTTGTTGCTGTAGTATATTCGATCTTTCTATCATAATTAATATATTGCATTCCAAAACCTATATCTTGGTGTAATAAAATGCTTTCATTTAAATCTTTTTGATTGAATTTCTTATCTGTTCTTGAAATTATTGCAACTGGAAATTCAAGTCCTTTACTTTTGTGAATACTCATAATTCTAACTACGTTTTCATTTTCCCCAATTACTTTAGCTGAAGATAAATCACTGTTACTACTTTTTACTTTTTCTAAGTATCTAATAAAATTAAATAATCCCTTGAAGCTGATTTTTTCGTAATCTTTTGCTCTGTCTAATAACATTTTTAAGTTTGCTTTTCTTACTTGTCCATTTGGCATTAATCTAACATAGTTGTAATAATCTGTTTCTTCATATATTTTTTGAATAAATTCATTTAATGGAAGATATCTTTCTTCTTCTCTCCATTTGTTTAGTTTATCAAGAAAATTTATTACTTTTTCTTTTAATTTACCATCTATTTTTGGCGATGCTTTTGCTTCTTTTAATGAATCGTAAAAATATCCTTCATTTTGTGTTAGTCTAATTTCGATCAATTCATTATCTGTGAAATCTCCTATGATTGATCTCATTACTGTTACTAAAGGTATGTCTCTATATGGATTATCTATTATTTTTAGTAATGATGTTATTGTTCTTATTTCTATTGATTCCAAATAGTTTTCTGCTTGATCACTAAAAACAGGTATATTTAAATTTAGTAATTCTTTTTCAAACACGTTTGCTGTATTTGATGTGGCTCTTAACAAAATTACAATATCTTTGTATGTTATGTCCCTATATCCTGTTTTTCTGTCATATACTTGATATTTTGATTTTATTAATTTTTGAATTCTGTTTGCCACAAATTTTGCTTCGATTTCTGTTTTTTCTAGTAACTCACTTGAATTATCTTCTTCTATTTCTTCGCCATCTTCATTTTCTTCTTTTTTCAAATCAATTATATCTAGTTCGGTCTTTCCCGCAAATTCTACATTTTCTGTTGGTTCTTCATATGTTGCTCCAAGATTCAAATATTCACTTTCATCATATTCTATTTCACCAAAGTCAGCACTCATAATGTCTGAGAATATTAGGTTTGTTGTATCTAGTATGTTCTCTCTACTTCTGAAATTTTTGAATAGTTTTATTTTTTGGCCATATTCATTTGGTTCTAGTCCATATTTTTGATATTTGTCTAAAAATAGTTCTGGTTTTGCTTGTCTAAATCTATATATACTTTGCTTTACGTCGCCTACCATAAATATGTTTTTTTCATTTGAAATTGATGTTAAAATATATTCTTGAACTAAGTTACTATCCTGATATTCATCAATGGCTATTTCATTAAATTTTTCTTCATATTTTTTGGCAACTTCTGTTTTTTGGTATATTCCATTTTCATCTTTTTTTAATAAAATCTTTAAAGCATAATGTTCTATATCACTAAAGTCCATTATATTTTTGTTTGATTTTTTCTCTGAAAACTTTTCCATGAATTTTAACGTTACGTCTTTTATTTTTTTTAGTATTGGATACATTGCATTAATGTCTTCAACCGCTTCTTCTGTATTATATATAAATGTTTGAGATACGGCTTTTGATATTCTTTTTTTCACATTATCTCTGGCTTTTTTAGTGTCTTCTTTTAAATTACTTACTACTTTTTTATCTGTTGGCCATGTTTTGAATTTTAAATTATTAGCTATTTCGTAAGCTCTTTCCCAGTTATCCCAATTTTGTTCTAAAAATTTTAATTGATTTATATCGTCTGCAACGACTAGTGAAAACTTTGATAATTCAGTAATCATATCTAATTGATGTTTACTGCTTTCTAGGATTTGAATTGAATTTAATACTTCATCCCTGAAATTTTTTAAAATGATTTTTCCCCATTCTGTTTGTGAAAAATCTTCTATGTTACTCATATTAAATTTTTCAATTTGTTCTTCTAACCAATCTTCTGGAAATGGCGCACTTTGAATGTAATTATGAATTTTTAAAATTATATTTTTTAAATTTTCGTCATCTTTGTATCCAGCATATAATTCAATTAATTTATTAAATTCATCATCGTTTTCTAAATATAGTTCTTCAAAAGTCTCTTCAATTGCTTCTTGCTTTAGTAATTCTAATTCTGTGTTATCAGCTATTCTAAAGTTTGATGAAGCTCCTATTTCAAAGAAATTATTTCTAATTATTTATCTATGATAGATGAAAAGGAATATAACTCAGATTTACTTGGAGAACTTAATGTATATAATGATACATATAAACAACCTTCAAGAAAAAAATGTGCTACTTTATCTACTTTGGGAATAGAAAAAATAATTAAAAGTTGTAATAAATAAAAAATTGTGATAAAATTATGATAAGTTAAGGAGTTGGTATTATGGCAAAGTTTTGTTATAATTGTGGTAATGAACTAGATGAAAATGCTTATATTTGTACTAAGTGTGGTGTTGTAGTTGGTGAGAATAAAAGTGATAAAGCAAGTACTAGTAATGACAACGGTGGATTTGGTTATAGTGTGTTAGGTTTTTTCTTACCTTTAGTAGGTTTAATACTTTATTTATGTTGGAAGAATGAGAAACCTAATACTGCTAAAAGTGTAGGTAAAGGAGCTTTAATTAATGTTATTGTTGGTGTAGTTCTTTATATTATTGGTATGTTTATCTTAGGAATTGTATTTAGTAATATTTTATAGTGAGGTGTGATATGAATTATTGTAGTAATTGTGGTAATAAAGTTGATAGTGAAGCTTATGTATGCCCTAAATGTGGTGTATTATTAAAGAATAATCAAGTAAGAAATAATAATGATTCAGGTAGTATTGGATATGGTATATTAGGATTTTTCTTTCCATTAGTAGGTTTAATACTATATTTATGTTGGAAGAATGAAAGCCCTATGAATGCCAAGGTTGCAGGTAAAGGTGCATTGATTAGTGTAATAATAAATGTTGTATTATGTGTTTTAGCATTTATATTTAGTTTTATATTTTTTACTCATACTAGTAGTACTATAAATAATGGATATGATTATGATTATAATTTAAAATTTGATTAGGAGGTAGTTATGGCGAAATTTTGTAGTAATTGTGGAAATGAATTAGATGAAAAGGCATATATTTGTCCTAAATGTGGAGTTAAAGTAAACAGTAGTGTTGATACTAATGTAAAAAGTAGAGTATGTGCAGGACTTCTTGGTATATTTTTAGGATCTTTTGGAGTGCATAACTTTTATTTAGGCTATACTGGTAAAGCAGTTGCACAACTACTTATTACACTTTTATCATTTTTTGTTTTATCTGGTATTTCTGCATTATGGGGATTAATCGAAGGTATACTTATTTTATGTGGAAATATTAATAAGGATGCAAATGGTAATGATTTAGTTAATTAAAATAGTTTTTATAACTATTTTTTTGTATGTAGTTTTTAAAATAGGGAATAATAAGTATGGTGATATTATGGATATGTTAAGGATATTTGGTAGAACTATACTTGTTTTAATACTTTTATTTATATTAACTAAGATTATGGGAAAGAAACAAGTTTCACAACTTAGTTTATTTGATTATATAATTGGAATTACTATTGGTAGTATTGCTGCAGATATTTCTTTGGATATAGAAAAAAATTTAATGTCTGGTATTATATCTTTATGTACTTATTCTGTTATGTCTATTATTGTATCATATGTTACAATGAAAAGTATTAGTTTAAGAAGATTTATTATTGGTGTACCTACAATATTAATTGAAAATAATAAAATAATTGAAGGTGGATTAAAAAAAGCAAAAATTGATGTAAATGATTTACTTACTGAATCTAGGAGCCAAGGATATTTTAAACTTGAAGATATAGAATACGCAATCATGGAAACAAATGGTAAAATTAGTTTTATGCCTTGTAGTAAGAATTCTCCAGTTGTTAAAAAAGATATTATTTCTAAGATTGATAAGGAAAGTTTAGTTGCTAATGTTATTATTGATTCTAGGTTATTAGATAAGAATTTGAAAGAAATGCATAAAGATAAGAAATGGTTAGATAATGCTTTAAAGGTACAAGGATATAATAATTATGATAATATTATGCTTGCTACATTAGATATTAATGATAAGTTAGTAGTTTATAAAAAGAATATTAAGAGTAAAAAAAGTAGTGTATTAGAGTAATTAACATATAATTTATTAGGTGAAGTTATGAATAAATATAAATACTTAATAATTATATGTTTTTTTGTTTTTTCTTTTTCTATTTCAAAGGTGTATGCAAATATTTTAGATTTACCTTTGCTTGGAAAAACTATTTATTTAGACGCTGGACATGGTGGAAAGGATGCTGGTGCAATTGTTAATAATTTAAAGGAAAAGGATATAAATTTAATTATTGTAAAGAAGTTAGAAAAAGAATTAAATAGTAAGGGTGCAGTGGTTTATTTAACTAGAAATGATGATTATGATTTAGCTAGTACAACAGTTGGAAGAAAAAGAAGTGATTTATATAATAGAGCTAAACTAATTAATAATAGTAATTCTGATATATATATTTCTATTCATTTGAATAGTACTACAAGTAGTAAATGGAGAGGATTACAGGTGTTTTATAGTAGTGTTAATAAAGAAAATAAAGTTATTGGGGAAGTATTCTATAATACTTTTAAGAATAATTTATCTAATGTTAGGGAATTAAAGAAAGAAAATAGTTATTATATGTATAGAAATATTAAGGTTCCTGGTGTTTTAATTGAGGCTGGTTTTATTTCTAATCCAAGTGATAATTATATTTTAAGAAGTGATGATTATCAAAATACTTTGGTTAATAATATTGTAAATGGAGTAATTAGTTATTTTAATAAATGAAAAAGTTAATTTTATTATTAGTTTTAATTATATTGATATTTATTTGTTATGCAAGTATTAATAAGAATTATTTGGGGGATAATGGAATGTATAATGAAAAGGGAAGTAATTATGAGATAATTATTAATTATCCAGTAAGTGGCTATAGAAAGTTAGATAATACAGTTATTAATAAATTAAATAATTATATTGATGAGTTTAAGAAAAATATTAGTAATAATGATATTAATGTTAATTGGAAGTATGATTTAATAATTAACTATAAAATTTTTAATTATAATAATTATATTTCTTATGTATTTTTTATTGAATATTTTACTGGGGGTGCACATCCAAATCATTTGATATGGACTGTTAATTATGACATTATTTGTGATAAGTTTGTAACTATTGATGATTTAGTTAAATATAATAATAATATATTAAATATTTTTTCTAAGATAAGTAGAAATGAATTACTGTATAATAAAGATATTGTTGATGTATCAATGTTAATGGAAGGTACTATGCCTAATACTTTAAACTATTCAAATTTTGTATTTAGTAATGATGGAATAATTATTTATTTTTCTTATTATCAAGTTGCACCATATAGTTCTGGAATGTTTAATGTGTTAATTAATTATAAATATTTGTGATATATGTTATGACAAACTTATATTAGATAAAATACAATAATAATGAAGGGGGGGATATGTATGTACGGATATCCTTATGGATATAATTATGGTTATAGTTATGGTGGAAGTAATAACTGGGGATGGATTATTATTGTTATTTTAATTATATTCTTTGTATTATTCTGGGGTAATAATGGATATGGATCAGGTTGTCACTCTTGTAGAAACTGTGGATGTAATAACTAGTTATAATTATTAAATAAAAATATCAGAGAGATTATCTCTGATTTTTTAATTGAATGCTAATTCTACATCTATTTGGTCATCTTGAATAGCTATATTTAAAAATATTATTCCACTTATTAATATTAGGAATGACGCAATGAATGAAAGATATAATAAATGTTTTTTCTTATCTGAATCAAACTCATTTATGTTTATTAATTTATCATAACTATCTTTGGCAAAGTAATAATAGATAATTACTAGTATACTAAAAATTAATATTAAGAGGTTTTGATATTCTTTTTTAGTTTTTTCGTCGTTATATAATAGAAATGTTTTTTCTTTGCTATTGGCATACCAACTTAAAATAATTATTCCTATATATAGAATCCATATTTTATTTTCTATTTCTATATCTTTTAATTTATCTAATCTATCATTCATATTATATAATATTAAAATATTTATATTATATTAATTTTTTTAGTAATTCTGAAACAGAATTTAATTCTTTTATGCTATATTCTTTTAGTTCTTTTATACCATTAACCATTGTATATCCATTGAATTCTTTAATCATTTCTATATCGCTTTGACCATCTCCAATGGTATATACATTTTGTTTATCTATTTTTACTATATCTAAAACTTTATATATGGCTTTTTTCTTATTTACATTACTTGAAGTTATTTCTATTGCATTATTAGATAGATAATATATATTTAGTTCATTTTTAAATGTTTCTTTTATGGTATTTATTACTTTGTCTTTTTCTTCTTTATTACTGTATTTAATATAGATTTTAGTTATTTCTTTGTTATTTAATTCTTTTGTTTTTTCTTTTGGAGTACAATAGTAATAGTTTATGACATTATCTAAATTTAAATAAGGTATTAATTTATTAAGTAAAGTTTTATCTAGAATATATTTGTATAAAATATTATCTTTACTATCCATAATTAAAGATCCATGGTCTAGTATTAGATAATCATAATTAAAGTTAAATTTATTTAGGACTTCTTTAAAACTTGAATAACTTCTTCCTGTTGCTATTAAAAATATGTTATTATTTTCTCTAAATAAGTTTACATATTTTATATTATTTTTTATATCTTTTTCATCTATATAGAATGTTCTATCAAAATCACTTACTAATAGTTTCTTCATATTGACCTCCATTCTAATTTTATCATACTTTATATAAAAAGAAAAGGCGTTTTGCCTTTTCTTATGCACTTGGTCCAGTAGGTCCTTGTGGTATTGTTAAATTTAATACATAATTAGGTGCTGTTCCTGTGATTGATGCAGTTGCTTGTGTTCCAGGTTCTCCAGTTGTAACTGTTCCTATTTCTAATGTTGGTGTTTCACCAGTAGGTCCAGTAGGTCCGGTTGCACCAATTTCACCTTGTAATCCTTGAGGACCAGTAGGTCCGGTTGCACCAATTTCTCCTTGTAAACCTTGAGGCCCGGTAGGTCCAGTTGCTCCAGTTTCACCTTGTAATCCTTGAGGACCAGTAGGCCCTGTGGCACCAGTTTCACCTTGTAATCCTTGAGGACCAGTAGGTCCAGTGGCACCAATTTCACCTTGTAATCCTTGAGGTCCAGTAGGTCCGGTTGCACCAATTTCTCCCCTAGGTATTGTAAAATTTAAAATTGCATTTTCTGATGTACCACTATTTGTTACCTGTGCATTTGTTCCAGGTTCTCCAGTTGTAGTACTTCCTACTGTTATAGTTGCTGGTCCTTGTGGTCCTCTTGGTCCAGTAGGTCCAACTACACAGCATCTTTCTCTATGTCTTCTTCCTTCTTCTATAATTCGTCTTATTTTATCATTATCCATAATTAACTCCTTTCTATATTATTTTATGTATATATTGAAGAGTGATAATTATTAATGACTAAGAATAAAAAATTACAATTTAGTTTGACAAAAATTATTTTTATGTTATAATTTTAATATAAGGAGTGATATATATGGCAAAGAAAAAAATTGATAAAGAAGAAAAAGCTCTTAATACTTGGATACCTATTGGATTAATGATAGGAACTATGGTTGGTATAATATTGTCCTCAAAATTTAATAATGTTCTTTATTTTGGAGGTATTACAGGTGGTTTATTAATTGGAACTCTATTAGGAACTATTGCCACTGAGAAAATAGAAATTACTAAGAAAAAAAAGAAAAAATAATAATGTTTAAATGTATTTATTCTTATTAGTATATTTATGGTATATTAATTTCGTGATGTTATAAATATTTAAAATAAAGCGACTAACAATTCAGTTAGCCGTTTTAATATTATTAGAATGTATATAAATCGAAAAACCACCTCTAAAATAATAGAAATAGTTCGCTTGTGTCTCATTTGGTGGAGGTGAGGGGAGTCGAACCCCTGTCCGAAAATCCTTTAATAAAAACTTCTACAAGTTTAGTTAGTTAGATAGATTTCGAAAATATTATAATTAACTAACAAATTAAAATATTTTCTAGTTTATATTATTCATTATAGATTATAAACTTTATCTATAATATAGCTTGCTTTATAAGTCTATGTTATTTCTCACAAGCAAAGAAATAGATAGACCTCTTGTTTACTTAAATTCTAAGCAAAAGCAAGAGCGTTGTTATAGTTGTTTCCAGCTATATTTAATTTGTCTATTATCGTTAGACATCCGACTTGCAGTTTAAATCTCCGTTATTCCCGTCGAAGCCAAAGGCACCCCCAGGACATATAAATTATAACAAATGTTTAGTTTTTTGTCAATTTCTTTATAAAAAATAGTATTAACAAATCTTGCTAATACTATTTAATTATAAATTTTACCCCATTTTTAGCATTTTCTATTGTAATATCATATTTCAAGAATTGGAGTGTTTTTTTTACGATTGATAGTCCTAGACCAAAAACTCCCTTTATACCTTTTTCATAAGGCGTAAATATATCGTTTAAGATGTTTTCTTCAATATTTGGACCATCATTATAGAGAGTAATAACATTCTTTTTAATTGTTATTTTAACTTCTTTTTTTGCATATCTTATAAAATTATTTAATATGTTATCAATTATTGCTTCCCACATATCAGCACTTCCACGGAATGTTGTATTATTATCCATTTCCAAAGTAAATTTAACATCAGGTCGAGCCATTTTGAATTTATCAACAGAACTGTTGACAATATTTTTTATATCTAAGGTAACATTTAAATTGTTTTTTTGATCTTTTATATAATTTAATTTATTTAAATATAATAAGGAGTGAACTTTTATTTCTAATTTTTTTAATTGCTCTTTAATTATTTCTAATGTTTTTTCCTTTGTTTCTATTCCGTCTTCGGAAGCTTCAATGTAAGATTTCATTACTGTAATTGGGGTTTTAAAATCATGTGAAATGTTTTGATACATCTGATTTTTATATGTTTCGTTTTCTTTTAGGTAGACTCTCATATTGTCTACGGCAAGATCAAGAGTATGTAATTCGTCATCATAATTGTCAGATTCAAATTTATAGTCATCATTATCTATATTATCAATTTTTCCTTTTATTTTTTTTATTCTTGTTACTAGACTATTTGACCATAATATTACCAAAACAGACACTAATCCAAAAGTTATACCTATTATTAGAAATATTACTTGGAAGATATTTCTTTTCATATCTAATATATATTTATTATCAGTTAATGCTATTCTTTTATCACTTGTATTATTCACTGCGTAATAGTAATATGTTTTATTTTTTATTTTGAATTTTCCATAATTACTATCTATGTTATTTAGAACATCCTCTATATAATCAAGATTGATAATAGATTCTATATTATCTGATATTGTTACTGTATCGCTATTTTTCTTTACATAGATAAAGGCTATTTCACTATTTAATTTATTTTTTGCGGTATCTAAATCTTCAATATAACTTAATGGTTGTTTTAAATAATTATATAAGTTTTCTTCATAAATTGGAAGTAGGGTTTTAGGAAGAATTATACCTAATGATACTACAACAATGCTTATTATAATTATAGATAAGTAAAGGAGTTGTTCAGTAAGAGAACGCTTTTGTTTCATGTTAATCTATATCCAAATCCATATATTGTATTAACATTGAGTTTAGGCATTTTTTTTCTTAATCTTCTTACTAAATCATCTACAACGCGTTCATTTCCAAAATAATTATCTCCCCATATATTAGTTAGAATATCATCTCTGGAAAATTGTTTGTTCTTGTTTTTTAAAAACATATATAATAAATCAAATTCTAAGGTAGTTAGATTTATTTCTTTGTTATTTTCTGTAACAACTCTTTTATCTACATCTATAATATAAGTTTCATAAAATATTTTTTGTTCTTTGGTTGAGTAAACTCTTTTAATTATATTATTTACTCTTAATACTAATTCTTTTGGTGAATATGGTTTGGTAATATAGTCATCACTGCCTAGTTCTAATCCAATTATTTTGTCTAGGTCTTTATCTCTTGCTGATGTAAATATTACTGGTACATTAGGATTTGTTTCTCTTATTTTTTTTATAATATCATATCCACTTATGTCATCTGATAACATTATATCTAATATCCATAAGTTTATATCATTATTGATATTATTAATAGCGTCAATTCCTTTTGTATAACTTACAACTTCATAGTCATTTTTTTCTAGATAAGTTTTTATTAAATTATTTAAGTCTATTTCGTCTTCGACTAAGGCTATTTTATACATTATATCACCACCATATTTAGTATATCACTTTTTATTTTATTTTTCTATATGTTTATTCATATATCACCTCCATTTGCTTATGATTATACTCTTTAATATTGGGATAATTATCAAATAAATGTGTGAAATTATGTTATTTAAAAAAAATATAATTTTATGTATGAAAAAATTAAGGTATATGGTATAATTAATATAGAATAAAAGGAGGTATATATGAATTATGAATTAATGAATTCAGATGAAGTTATTAGTGAATTAGTTTCTGATAAGAATGGGTTAACTGATAATGAAGTTAAGAAAAGATTAGTTATGTATGGTAAAAATATACTTCCTAAGGAAAAAAAAGATAGTATATATAAGATATTTTTTAGTCAGTTTGCTAATGCAATTACTTTAATTTTAGTTCTTACTTGTATATTTTCATTTATGATTAATGAAATAGTAGATGGTATTGCTATTGTGTTAATTATTATGATTGATGTTATTATGGGTACTATTCAAGAATATAAAGCTAAAAAAAGTGCTGAATCTTTATCTAATATGATTAAAGTTAATACAAAGGTTTTAAGAAATGGTAGAGAAAAAATTGTTGATTCAGAAGATTTAGTAGTAGGGGATATATTTTATTTAGAGTCAGGTGATAAGGTAAGTGCAGATGCTAGAATTATTGAATGTAATAATTTATCTATTAATGAATCTATGCTTACTGGGGAGTCTAATGCTATTTTTAAGAATAGTTCTAAAATGAAAGAAAAGAAATCTATTAGTGAATCAGTTAATATGGTTTATGCTGGTACTAGTGTTATAACTGGTAGAGCAAAGTGTATTGCTGTTGGTACTGGTAGTAATACGGAAATTGGTAGGATTGCTACTACTGTAATTGATACTAAAAAGGAAGATAGTCCTCTTACTATTAGAATGAATAAGTTTACAAAACAAATTAGTATTGCAATAGTATGTGTGTCAATTGTTTTACTTATTTCTTTGTATATCAAAGGTGCTGAATTAAAAGAAATGTTTTTATCTGTTGTCGCGTTATCAGTGTCTGCGATGCCTGAGGGTCTTCCTTTGGCTCTTACTCTTGCTCTTACTATTGGTGCAAATAGAATGTCAAAGAAAAATGTTATTGTTAAGCAACTTAATGCTGTTGAAGCGTTAGGAAGTTGTAGTGTTATTGCTAGTGATAAAACAGGAACACTTACTGTTAATGAACAAACTTTAAAGAAAATAATTTTACCTAATAATAATAATTATGAGATAACAGGTAGTGGCTATAATGATAATGGTAAAGTTATTGGTGAAGAATTAGATTTTGCTTATGATATTATTAAGTATGGGGTTATTAATAATGAATCTGGTCTTGTTAAGGATAAGAATGATAAATGGGTAAGTTATGGAGATTCAATTGATATTGCTTTTTTGGCAGGTGGAAAAAAATCTAAGATTGACAATAGTAATGTTATTAAGTTAGGTGGTATTCCTTATGAATCTATAAATAAATATTCTTGTGTATTTTATAAGGAAAATGATAGAGTTTTTTGTACTGTCAAGGGTTCAATTGAAGTTGTTTTAGAATTATGTAATAAGATGAATGTTGGTAATAAAAGTGTTAAGTTAGATAGTGAATTAATTGATAAACAAAGTGAAAAGTTAGCAAGTGATGGATATAGAGTTTTAGCGATTGCTCATGGTGAAGTTAGTAATTTTGTGGAAAAGAGTAGTTATAGTAAAAAAGATATTCCTAAACTTAATTTTATAGGATTGTGTGGCTTTGTTGATCCAGTTAGAAAAGAAGTAAAAAAATCTATTGATAGTTGTTTAAAGTCTGGAATTAAGGTTGTTATGATAACAGGAGATCATCCAATTACTGCTTATTCAATTGCGAAAACATTAGATTTAGCTACTGATTATTCTTATGTTACTACTGGTGAAGAAATAGAGAAATATAAAAATATGTCTATAAATGAATTTGATAATTTTATTAAGAGTAAAACTGTCTTTTCTAGAGTTACACCGCTTCAAAAATTAGAAATTGTGGAATCTTATAAAAGACAAGGGGAGTTTGTAGCAGTTACGGGGGATGGTGTAAATGATGCACCAGCTTTAAAAAGTGCAAATATTGGTGTTGCTATGGGAAGTGGCACTGATGTTGCTAAGGAAACAAGTAATATGATAATTGTTGATAATAACTTTATGTCAATAGTTAGTGCAGTTGAAGAAGGAAGAAATGCTTATGCAAATATTAGAAAAGTTTTATATATGCTTCTTTCTTGTGGATTAGCTGAGGTATTAGCCTTTGTTCTTGCTATATTATTTGATTTACCTATGCCTCTTGTGGCAGTACAATTATTATGGTTAAATATTGTTACTGATGGTTTACAAGATTTAGCATTATCTTTTGAAAAAGAAAAATTATTGGATAGAAAAAGTAGTAATAATATATTTGATAAACAAATGATTGAACAGATTTTAGTATCAGGTTTATTTATGGGAATTATTAGTTTTATTGTGTTTGCAATATTAATTAAGAAGTTTGATATGCAAGTTAGTACTGCAAGAGGATATGTTATGGCGTTGGTAGTATTTATGCAAAATATGCATGTACTTAATTGTCGTAGTGAATATTTAAGTGTATTTAATAATCCAATTAAAAATAATGTTTTTGTATTATTTAGTATAGTTAGTGCAATTATATTACAAATTATAGTTATGGAAGTAGACATGTTTAGTATGTTTTTACAAACTACTAGTATACCTTTTGTACATTTAATATTTTTATTCTTAGCTAGTTTACCTATATTATTAATTATGGAAATGTACAAAGAAATTAAAAAGAAGAAGAATTAGGGTGATAAGATGGAATATTTGTTATTAATAATTGGCTTTATTTTAATTGTTAAGTTTTCAGATATTTTAGTTGATGCAGCATGTTCTGTAGCAAATAATTTAAAGATACCTAAAATTGTCATAGCACTTACTGTTATGGCGTTTGGAACTTGTGCTCCAGAGATTGCTATATCATTTAAGAGTATTTCTGCGGGTAATGGTAGTATGGCATTAAGTAATGTTGTAGGTAGCTGTATTATTAATGTTTTAATGATTATAGGTCTTGCTGCGATAATTAGTCCGATTAAGGTTAAAAATGATACAATTAATAAAGAAGTTCCACTTCTTTGTTTAATTACTTTAATATTTTCTATTTTAGTTTTAGATAGTACTCTTGTTAGTTCTATGCCTAATACTATTACTAGATTTGATGGTATAATACTATTACTTTTATTTATGATATTTGTATTTTATTTGTATAATATAGTAAAAGAACATAAAAATAAAAATAGGTCAAAGCCTAAGTATGGTATGGTTAAGTCTATTATACTTGTTATTATAAGTATATTTGTTGTAGCTAAAGCAAGTGATTTAATCGTAGATAATGCTGTTATTATTGCTAATAATTTAGGAGTTAGTCATAAAATTATAACAATGGTAATTATAGTTATTGGTACTAGTTTACCTGAACTTACTATGACTGTAAGAAGTGCTAAAAAACATGAATTTGATATTGCATTAGGTAATATTATTGGTACAAATATATTTAATATTTGTATTGTATTAGGACTTCCTCTTACTATATATGGTGATGTTCCTATTAGTGATTTTGGTATAATAGATTTTGTAATTTTATTTACTTCGACTGTTGTACTTTATATTTTTGCTAAAACTGATAAGAAGTTAAATAAAAGTGAAGGTATAGTAATGTTTTTAATCTTTGTATGTTATTATGCATATATATTGTTAGTATAAAAAAATACACTTCTTGGTTTGAGGTGTATTTTTAGTTGTTAATAATTATCTATGCATACCTTTTTTGTCTTCGTTATGCATTATTTTGCTTTCATAGTACCATTGATTATATGCCATTGCGTCTTCATATGAAGCCCATTCTTTTCCATCAACTGATTTAAAAGAAATTCCTTTTCCAAAATCAGTAATTGGGTCAATTTTTGGTTCAAGTCCTTTTCCATAATCTGTGCGATAATCTTCATTAAGTACAAAATTATTTATTATTTTTTTAGGAATCATTTCAGGATTATTTATTATTTTTTTAGGAATCATTTCAGGATTTTTTTGTTGGACAAAGTCTTCTCCACCTTTTTTTCCAAAATCAGTAATTGGGTCAATGTTAAGTATATGATTATCATTTTTTATTTCCATTTTATTTCCTCCTTTATATTCTTAGTATAGCATAATTTTCTATACATTTGTATAATTTTTATTAGTTTTTTACATTATTTTGTAGTAATTTTGTAAATTTTTTGTAGTGAATGATGATGACACATAATTATTTTATATCCAAACTGCAAATTTATATTTTCTACATTTTACTATTATTAGTAGTTATTATATAATGTGATTAAGCAAATGCAAACAATGTTTGTAATTTGTTTGTAAATCACAAAAAAAGATAATACTAATAGTACCAATAATACCATAAATAAAAACTGTTATTAGTCTAGTAAATAAAGAAATAACAATAGTTATGATAATATAATAAATACTATAAATACTAGAAAAAATAGTTCATGTGGCAGTGGTAAGAAATATAAGAACTGTTGCGGTAAATAAGCTTACATCGCTCATAAATAGAAGAATTGTGTTACAATTTTTAGGTAGTTTTGTCTAAAAAAGGCATTTAGATGATTTTTAAATAAGTTTTTTAACAAAAATGTGCCCTTAAATATGTGGGAATATTATATAATTAAAAAAGAGGTGATTAATGATGGAATTTTTATTTGAAACAATTATAAATAACTTGAGAGAGGGAAAATCAATTAATGAGGTTACTAAACAGATAAAATTAAATATATCTAATAGAAGTTTGGATACTTCAAATATAATATTAGCATTTATTAAATATCTAAAATATAATTATTCGAATGAAAATAATTCTGCAACTTTTTCAATGATAGAGAAATACCTTAATAATCAAATTTCTTTACAGCATTTGTCTCAAGAAATATTTTTAAAAAAAATTGTTGTGGATCAAGATAAAAGGGATTTTCATCAAGGTCAATTTCATCATAACTCAGATGAAACATTCTTAGATGAAATATTTAGAGTTATTTATGAGTTTACTAGAAATGATCTCATTGTACCTAAAGGAGTATGTTATGATTTTTGTCTTTTTATAGCAGGATTATCTATTGCCAAAAATGATAAAAGACAGATATATATGTGGAATAGTATTGAAAAAATCTCTGGTG
>OIZT01000881.1_pt1 | contig 15775 bp, 13 predicted proteins | sample 1588611 | NCBI WGS metagenome assembly OIZT01 (sample SAMN03283278) | human gut metagenome | biome: human-associated habitat; material: feces | host: Homo sapiens | place: Peru | collected 2012
CTATAAAGAAAGATGAAACTGATTACCAAAAACTAGTTGATAATATTAAAGAAATTTTAGAAGAATTTTCTACCCTTGATCTTGATGAAATAGATACTAGAAAATTTATTACTAATATGTTTAAAATGCTCCAAGAAAATAATTTAATATTAGACCATAATGTTACTATGCTAATACGTGGTATTGGTGTAATTGAAGGAGTCTTACAGTCACTTGATTCCGCTATCAGTCTAACTAGTGTTTTAAAGGATAAAGTATTAGAAAATGAGAAGAAAGCCTTACTATCAGGTGAAACATTAAAAAGCATAGAGAAAAAAGTTTTAAAGAGTAGTAAAAGCTTAATAAATATTCCGGAAGAGACAGAAAGTTTACTAAAATATATAAAACAAGGAAACTTTAAACTTAAATTAGAACTAAGCAATTCAACTAAACATATTGATAAACTAGAAAATCTTCTTCATGAGTTTATACTTGGTTTTATTGATGGTTGTTTAATCCTAGCTTATAGTTTTACAAAAACAGAATTAGCTAAATTTATTATGCTTACTTTTATAATTATTGTATCAGCTTTATTGACATTTAAAATGATAAGAGACTTATTACATAAAGGATATTAGTAATAATATTCTTTTATTATTAAATTTAGTTGTATTTGTTTGTTCTATAGTTTCAAGTTCATTTTTTAATCTTTGAGGTATTTTTATAGTGAACACACTACCACTTCCATAATAGCTGTTAACTGTTATAGTTCCGCCTAAAAGGCTAACTAAATCTTTTGTTACTAATAGTCCTAGGCCATCGCTATCTACGTCACTATTTATATCATTATCTATATCATTACCATTAAATATTTTATTTAAATCTTCTGATTTAATACCTATTCCAGTATCCTTAATTTCAATAATTAAATTACATATATCACTTACTATTTCACTATTTATAGTTAGAGATATACTACCTTTATTTGTATATTTAAATGAGTTATTTAACACATTATTTATAATTTCTTTTATTTTAGTTTTATCTCCGAATAAATTTTGAGGTGTACTTTCTGAAATAGAATACTTAAATACTACATTTTCTTTATTATATTTTTTAGTATTCATTTTAATTAGTTTTTCAACTGTTTCTTTAATACTATAGTCTTTCTCTTTAATATCATATACTTTATTTTCAATCTTATTTATATCAATTACATTACCAACTATATCTAAAAGTGATGATGATGAATCTATAATATCATTTAAACTATCTTTAAATTCTGGTGGTAAGTTGTAACTCTTTATTTCGTCTATTGAAGATATAATAGATGAAAGTGGTGTTCTTAGTTCATGACTAATATTACTTAAAAAGTCTGTTTTATTCATATTAGCTTTTAATGCTCTTAATCTTAAATTATTAATTATTTCATATTCTTTTAAAGCTGGATTTTCTATAGTTAAGAACACTAGATAAGTTATAAATAAAAGTATAGTTGTTATTATGTTAAGTTCATACTTTAATTCTAAAAATGAACATATTGATAATAATACAAGTGCTACATATATATAATTATATTTAGTAATAGATATTACTTTTCTATTAAGTATTGTTCTTAGAAATAATATACATAACATACATGGAAGTAATACCTTAAATATATTTATAGAGTTTCCACTTAAATAAATAAAATTATTTGTGTCTATATCTATAGGTAAAAGTATAATTGATACTGATGATACTATTGTAAGAAGTGCATACATAATCATTATTGATTTATTTAATGTATCATCTTTCTTACTAATTAAAAAAGTATAAACACTAAATATTGAGAACCAACATATTATAAATATTAAATATAGTTTAGTATAAGTCTCTAAAACTATTGGTTTTAATGATATTGTACTTAGAAAATTAATAGAAAGTTCCAAAATATATCCTATAAGTAAGCTTAAAGTTAATATAAAGAATGTATTATTTGATAGTAAATTATTTTGCTTTTTAATTTTGAATACTAGTATTAAAAGTAATGTGAACATTATTCCAGTTATTATATATATTGTTTTCATTTATTAATTCTCCCTTGGAGTACTTGGTTTCACTGTTTCATGTTGTTTATTATTATTGCAGTTTATATCTTTGTAATAGTCAACATCTGATACTTCAGTTTTATCTACTTTAGTATATGATTCGTTATTAAGTATTAAATAATCTTCTTTGATCTCATATTCTTTATTTATATTATCATTATTGACTGTACACATATTATTGTCATATTTGGTAGTATTAGTACTTAGTTTGTTATCCTTAATAGTGTATGTTCCTTTTTCAAGATCACAAGTGTATTCACAATTAGCTATTACAATTGTTCCATCTTTACTTAGAAATATTTCTTTTTTAGTTGATTCATTTTGATAAAGAAAGTATGAATCTTCTTTAATTTCAAACTTTGTAGTATTCTCTGTATTGTTTGATGTATTTTCTTTCTTACCACAGCCTGATAAAATTAATAAAATTATTAATACTAAACTTATATATTTTTTCATATCGTCACCTATTTTAATTATAACAAAAAGAATTCCAAAAAGGAATTCTATATTTTAAATTCTTCGAAGAAATCACTCATTGTTAATTGACTTTTAGTTTCTTTCTTTTCTTTTTTTACTTCACTAGGTTTTGTTTCTTCTTTTACTTCTTGTTTTTCTTCTTTTATTTCTTTTGATTCTTCGTTATTTATTTTTATTTCTTTAAGTTTTGTAACTACGAATATATCTTCTATATTCTTTTTAGTTATTGTACTTCCAACACTTTGTTTGTCCATTATATTTATATCGCTTGATTTCATATAACCTATATCTCCATCAAGTATTCCAAATATTGTTTTTGAATTAGTATTATATCCTCTAAATAAGTTATATGCTTTTGATTTTGGACTCTTTATGATAGATGAACCTTTTTTAGCTCTGGTTGTTTTTGATATTTCATCTATTTTTACTCTTTTAGCTGTATTTCTATCAGTGAATAAAGTTACATATTCTTTTGATGGACTTACTACGAATGCACTAATTACTTCGTCTTTGTCACTTAAGTTAATTGATTTAACTCCGCTTGTTCTAAGACCCACTACTGGGATTTCACTTGTGTTATATTTTAAAGCGTTACCTTCTTTTGTTAAAACTAATGTTTCTTCTCCATCATTTTTATTTATAGATATTAGTTCGTCTCCATCTTTTAGTTTAAACATTGCGATAGGTTTAGTATATCTTGATACTTCAAAATCTTTAATTATCATTCGTTTTACCATACCAAGTTTAGTAAATGCAGTTATTATTGTGTCATCGAATTTAGCCACTCCAATAGATTTAACTATTTTTTCTCCATCACTAACCTTAATATAATTTGATATATGGCTACCTATATCTTTGTATTTAGCTTCCTGTATTTCTCTTACTGGTAAGTATAAATAATTACCTAAATTTGTGAATAACAATATTGTATCAACATTATTAATTTTATAGAAGCCTTCAATATAATCATTTTCTCTTACGCCTGGATATTCATTATTAGTCATATTATATGATTTTAATGATACTTTCTTAACATATCCATTATTAGAAATACATACTATGAAGTCTTCTTTACTAATCATATCTAGTGTATCTATTTTGATTTCACTTACTTCATCTTTAATAGTGGTACGTCTAGGATCAGCAAATTCTTTCTTAATGCTTCTTAATTTATCTTTAATAACACCCATTAGTTTTTCTTCACTAGCAAGTATTTCTCTAAAGTAAGCTATTTCTTTTGTAAGAGCATCAAATTCATTTTTAAGTTCTGTTACGTCTGTGTTAGTTAATTTATATAGTTGCATCATTACGATAGCTTCTGCTTGTGCTTTAGTAAATTCATATTCATGCATTAAATTTTCTATCGCGTCACTTTTATTTTTACTTTTACGAATAGTTTTGATTACTTCATCTAGTATGTCTAGTGCTTTTATGAAACCTTCAATAATATGTATTTTCTTTAAGTCAACGTCTAAATCAAATTTAGTTCTTTTAGTTACTACTTCTTTATTGTGAACTATGAATGCATCTAACATTTCTAGGATACCTAGTGTTTTTGGTGTTCTATTAACTATAGCTACCATATTAAATGCATAGTTAGTTTGTAAGTCTGTGTTTTTAAGTAAGTAATTTATTATTAAATCTTTATTAGCATCCTTTTTTAAGTCTATTACTATTCTAAGTTCATCATTTTTATCAGATTCATCACGTACTTCAACGATACCATCTATTTTTTTGTCAAGTCTTATTTCTTCAATCTTACGAATTATATTACATTTTAATGTGTCATAAGGTATTTCTGTTATTATGATTTGATCTTTACCTTTTACTGATTCAAATTTGTATCTAGCTTTTACTACTACTTTTCCTTTTCCTGTAGTGTATGCTTTTATAAGAGCGTCTTTTCCTTCGACTATACCTCCAGTTGGGAAGTCTGGACCTTTTACGATATCCATAATAGTATCTAATCTACAGTTTGGACTATCTATTCTTTTAATAGTGGCATCTATTACTTCACCTAAGTTATGTGGTGGAATGTTAGTTGCATATCCTGCGCTTATACCAGTTGAACCATTTACTAAAAGGTTTGGAAAGTATGCAGGAAGTACTGTTGGTTCATAACTATAATCATCAAATGTTAGAGCCATTTCTACTGAATCTTTTTCTATATCTTCTAAAAGTATATTACTTATTTTAGCTAGTCTTGCTTCAGTATAACGCATTGCGGCTGGTCCATCACCATCTATTGAACCATTGTTTCCTTGCATATCTACAAGTATTACTCTTTGTTTCCATTTTTGACTAAGTCTTACCATCGCATCATATACTGATGTGTCTCCATGTGGATGGTAGTTACCTATAACGTTACCCACAGTCTTTGCTGATTTTCTTGTTTCTTTATCATATGTATTTTTGTCTTTGTACATTGAATAAAGTATTCTTCTTTGTACTGGTTTTAGTCCATCACGAACATCTGGAAGAGCTCTATCTTGAATTATGTATTTAGCATATCTACCAAAACGTTCTCCCATTATTTCTTCAAGGGCAAAGTCATTTATCTTTTCTATAATTGTTGTTTCTTTTTCTTTAGCCATTATTTACCCCCTTTATAATCATCTTCAAGTGTGAATTCTACATTTTCTTCTATCCATTCTTTACGTACTTCTGAGTCATCTCCCATTAGGACTCCTACTCTTTTTTCGGCTAGTGCTTTATCATCTATTTTGATTTTAACCAGTGTACGAGTAGCTGGATCCATTGTTGTTTCCCACAATTGGTCTGCATTCATTTCACCAAGTCCTTTGTATCTTTGAATAGTATATTTTCCTTTGAATGTATCTTTGAATTCATTTAATTCTTCGTTTGTATTTATATATTTTTTATCTTTTCCATATTTAACTAAGTATAGAGGTGGTACTGCTATATAAAGCACTCCATGTTCGATTAAGTCTCTCATCCATCTATAGAAGAATGTTAGAAGTAACGTTTGAATATGAGCTCCATCATCATCGGCATCGGTCATTATTATAACTTTTCCATAGTTTGATTCGGTGTAGTCAAATTCTGCTCCTACTCCTGCTCCTATTGCATGAACTATTGTATTTATTTCTTCGTTTTTGAAAAGGTCTGCTACTGTTGATTTTTCACAGTTAATTATTTTACCTCTTAGTGGTAGTATTGCTTGATGACGTTTATCACGGCCACTTTTTGCTGTACCACCAGCACTGTTTCCTTCGACTATGAATAATTCGTTTTTATTATATTCTTTACTTTGAGCAGGTGTAAGTTTGCCAAGAAGTACTTTTTCACGGCCACTCTTACCTTTTCCAGCTCTTGCTTCTGCTCTTGCTTTTCTTGCTGCTTCACGGGCAAGTTTACTTTTTAAAGCTTTATCCATTATAGCAGTAGCTGCTTCTTTGTTTTCTTCTAAATAATAAGATAGTTTTTCATATACTATACTTTCTACTACTGTTCTTGCTTGAGGAGTTCCTAGTTTACCTTTAGTTTGTCCTTCGAATTGTAATAGATTTTCTGGTATTTTTAAACTTATTATTGCTGTTAGACCTTCACGAGTATCTGTTCCATCTAAACCATCTTTACTCTTTAATAAGTTATTGCTTTTAATATATTCATTAAATACTTTAGTAAGTGCTGTTTTATATCCTACTTCGTGACTACCACCATCTACAGTTTTAACGTTATTAACAAATGACATTATGTTTTCATTATATGTGTTTGTGTATTGCATAGCGATATCTACTTCAATACCATTCTTTTCCCCACTGAAACTTATTGTTTTATGTAGTGGTTCTTTTCCTTCATTTACGTATTCTACGAATGATACAAGTCCGTTGTCATAACTAAATACACTATGTTTGTCATCTTCTTCATCGATAACTTCCATAGTTAGTCCATTTATAAGAAATGCGCTTTCTTGCATTCTTTCACATATAGTAGTGTAGCTGAATCTAGCATTACCAAATATTTCTTCGTCTGGATAAAATTCAACTGTTGTACCAGTTTGTTTAGTTGTACCTATTTGTTTTAGTTCTTTATCTACGTGTCCACCATTTTTAAATGATATTTCACATATTTTTCCTTCTCTACATATAGTTACTTTCATCCATTTAGATAATGCGTTTACTACTGAAGAACCTACACCATGTAGACCACCAGATACTTTGTATCCATCTGTTTCGAATTTACCACCTGCGTGTAATACAGTATAGATAACTTCTGGTGTTGATTTACCTGATGAATGTTTTCCAATAGGTACTCCACGTCCTTCATCACTAACTCTTACACTTCCACTTTTAGTAAGTGTTACAGTTATTTTTTTACCATAACCATTTATAGCCTCGTCTATTGAGTTATCAACAATTTCCCATACTAAATGATGAAGTCCTCTTTTATCAGTGCTTCCTATATACATACCAGGTCTTTTACGTACAGCTTCAAGACCTTCTAATATCTTAATTGATTTTTCATTATATTCATGTTCTGCCATAATCACCTAATCTCCATTTCATATTATACAAAAAAAATTAAAAAGTGTAAACGTTTACTTTACACTTTTATTTACTATCATTTAACTTTATAAATCAATGAATTCTACTTCATCTTTTTTATCTAGCTCAGTTGTAAATTTACTTTTAGGTTTCTTTTCTTCTTCACTTTGTTCTCCAACTGGTTTTGGTGGCTTTACTTGCTCTATTGGTTTAAACATATCTTCTTGTGGAGTTGATTGTTTTAATTTTTCCATTCCAAGTAAATCTACTTTAGCAGCTTTATATGGAGCAACCTCTTCCATCATTTCTATATTTGATTTAAATATTGAATCAACTTGAGGTTTTTCTTCGACAGGTGCATTGTTTTCTGCTTTTATTTCTTCTTGGGTCATTAGGTTTATACTTTCACCCTTTGCATTATCAAGTGCTTTAAAATATTCTTCATCATTTAATTTATATGCTTTATCTCCAAATGCTAACATTGGATAGAAAATTATTGGTAATACAACTAAGCCAATTTTATAAGATAAAGATGTATTAAATGATGAACCTAATCTATAAAACAATATTGAAAGTACAATAACATTAACGATTGGCACAAAAAATAATATTCCTAAAAATGTTGATGTTTCTGTTATATCTAGGAGTGTAAATAAATTTACCACAGGATAAAAAGCTGTCGATTCTTTTTTAGAAGCTTTTTTAAATAAGTTCTTACCACCTATCATTACTAGTATAGATCTTGTAAATGTCATAGTAAGCATTATTAAAGCTATTGTTACAATAGTATTAACTGTTGATACCTCTATCCTCATAATTTTCCTCCTATTTTCATATATAATGATACAATAAATGCACTATTTTTGCAATATTTTATAAAATTTATTAAAAATATTGATATTTTTGTAAAAAAAGTGTTGCATTATTGCAAAAAATACTGTATTATTAAGTAGTCAGCCGATTAAGTGGCGATATGGGCCTGTAGCTCAGCTGGTTAGAGCGTTCGTCTGATAAGCGAAAGGTCGATGGTTCAAGTCCATTCAGGCCCACCATTAATAAATGGCCCGTTGGTGAAACGGTTAACACACACGCCTTTCACGCGTGCATTTATGGGTTCAAATCCCGTACGGGTCACCATTTGAATATTAAGTTCTCTATTGAGAACTTTTTTTGTGTGTTAAAGCCATTTATTAATGTTATATTTTTTATATAAATAAAAAGAAATGTTTAATTACATTTCTTTTAATGTTTTAACTAAGTCATCTATTTTAACTAGTTCTTGATTACCAGTTACCATATCTTTAAGAGTTACTGAGTTTTGCTTTAATTCATCTTCTCCGATAATAATAACTTTATCAATATTTTCTCTATTAGCAGTATTCATTGCTTTTTTAAGTTTTATATTATTAAGTTCTGTAAGTACTCTATATCCATTTTCTCTTAGCATACTTGATATTTCAAATAAGTTTTTATCATTTGTGAATGCATATACATAAACATCATATTTTTTTAATGTTTCTGACCATTTTTCTTTTAATAAAGCATAAATAGGTTCTAAACCAAACGACATACCTATTGCTGGATATTCTTCTCCATTGTGTAAGAATTTAGTTATGATATTATCATATCTTCCTCCGCCACCTAGAGCTGACTTAAATTCTCCAGTTCTATCGAATACTTCCCATACACATCCAGTATAGATTTCAAGTCCTCTTGCTAAGAAAGGTTTGAATACACATATATCTAAATTTAAATCTTTAATTAGTTTATTTAAATCATTTAATTCTTTTAATCCTTCACTAAGTAACTCTACGTTTGTGTCTTTAAGTTCATTAGTTAATTCATCTAAATCTAATTTAAAATACTCAAATATCTTATCGACATTTTCTTTTGAAGTACAAGCTTCTAATTCTTCTTCAATGTCTTTTCTTTCTAATTTATCTAATTTATCTACTAATGTAATGAATTCTCCAACTCTTTCTTTTGGTACATTACAATATTCTAAAAGTCCACTTAAGAATTTTCTATTGTTGTATCTTATTTCAATATCAATATCGAATTTTTGGAATGCTTCTTTTACCATCATAAAGTATTCTATTTCTGCATAAGGTGATTCTGTTCCACATGCATCTACATCGCATTGATAAAATTCACGTGCTCTTCCTAGTTTAACAGGTCCATCTCTAAATACTTTACCTATTTCATATCTTTTAAATGGTAAGATCAATCCTTTATTCATACCAATTACTTTTGAGAATGGTACAGTTAAATCATAACGTAAACCTATATCTCTAAGTCCTTGATCCTTAAATTTATATACTTCTTTTAATATTTCTGCTCCACCTGCATATTTACTTGCTAGTAAATCATAATAACATAATATTGGTGTCTCAAGTGGTAAGAAACCATATTTTTCAAATGTACTCTTTAAGATATCAGTGATTTTATTTCTAATAATTTGTTCTTCTGGTAGGAAGTCACTAGTACCTTTAAGATTCATTAATTTAAAATCTTCTTTCATTATCTACTTCTTCCCTCGCTTATTTTTTCTTCATAAATTGAACCATTCATATAGTTCATATATAGTTTTTGATTATAATTCTTTTTAAATTCTTCTTCAATAATTATTAATTTAGTAAGTAGTGCTTTGTATTCACTTACTTTCATATATTCTCTATATTTCTTAATAACTATTCCTTTTAATTTATTTATTTCATCTAGTACCATACCTACATCGCCTTCAGTGGTATCTTCATCATTTAAAATACGTAACATAAATTTAATAACTTTATCTATCTTTTTATTTATTCTTTGTTTTATATAAGCATCTCTAAGTTCTGGATCAACTAGTATTACTTTTTTAGCTTTGATAGTAAGACCTGGAACTCCATTTTTAGGTTCGACATTAAGACCTACCATATTAACACTGTAATATACTAGTTTCATATCTTTGCCATTTTTTTCTATTACGTATTTCATTTTACCACCCTATAATAAATCGTCTCTGTATTCCTTTGTTATTCTTCTTCTTTCACTTTCTCTATATTCATTAATAAGTTTATGGTTACCATTCACTAGTACTTCTGGTACTTCCATACCTCTAAAGTTTCTTGGCTTAGTATAGACTGGATAATCAAGTAAATTATCGTTGAAACTTTCGAACTCTAAACTTGTACTTGTTATAACTCCTTCTATTAGTCTTACTACTGAATCTGTTATCATCATTGACGGAAGTTCTCCACCTGTTAAAATGAAATCACCTATTGATATTAATTCATCTGCTAAAGTGTATATTCTTTCATCAAATCCTTCGTAGTGTCCGCATATAATTATTAAATGTTTTTTATCTTTTAATTCATATGCTTTCTTTTCATTATATGTTTTTCCTCTAGGTGTTAAAAGTATTACGTGAGAATCTTCTGTTCTAATACTTTCTACAGCATTAAATACTGGTTCACACATCATAATCATTCCACCACCACCACCAAATTGATAGTCATCAACTTGATTATTTTTATATGGTGTATAGTTTCTTATATCTATTATATTTATTTCTACTTTTCCTTTTTCAATGGCTCTTTTCATTATACTTTCTGTTAAGAATCCATCAAACATATGAGGAAATAGTGTTAGTATATCTATTTTCATAAGAATACTCCTATATCATGAAAATGTATCTCTTTATTTTGTTTATCTATTTTAGTTATAAAGTCTTTGTTATATGGAACAAGTTTATCATTAACTCTTACATTCTTATTACCATTGTCTTCTCTATATTCAGTAATGTTACCTACTAAAGTGTTATCATTATATGCTTTCATACCAATTAATTCTTCAGTTAATATTTCATCATCATTAAGATGTAAATCATCTTCATTTATGAATACACTTGCACCTTTATATTTAATAACATCATTAATATTATCTATACCAACGAATTTAACCATATCATATTGTTTATGTCGTCTATATGTTTCAATTACTTCTTCAGTTTTTAAATGTCCTACATATAGTTTGAATCCTTTAGTGAATACTTTATTTTTAAATTCAAAATTACTTAATATTCTTATTTCGCCCTTAAGGGCATGTGTATTAGTCACCTTTCCTATGTAAATAAATCTCATAATAATTCCCCTTTATTTATATAAATGATATAAGACTATAGATGCTGAAACTCCAACATTTAAGCTTTCACATGAAGGATTCATATCTATTCTAATAATTTCATCACACTTACTTAGAATATTATCTCTTACACCATTACCTTCGTTTCCAAATATTATAGCAAATTCCTTAATTTTTTCAAGTTCTTCAAGTGATTTTGACTTTTTTAATGAAGTTCCTACTACTTTTATATTCTTTTCTTTTATTTTATCTATTATTTCTTCTAAGTCTCCAATTATGATATTTATATTATATATCATACCACCGGTACTTCTTAATACTTTTTCGTTGTATGGACTAACTGAGTCTTTTGAAAATATAACAGTATCTGCATCAAATGCTACGCTTGATCTTATTATAGTTCCTGCATTACCTGGATCTTGTATGTTATCAAGTATTACTATTTTATTTCCAATTTCACTAGTATTATGTATCTTTGAAACTCCTAAAAGTCTTGGAGTACTTTTTAAATCACTTATGCTTTTCATAACATCTTCTGTTACATAGTCATAGTTAAAGTCATAATTGCAAGTAGCTCCATCTAAAACATATAACTCTTTTAACATATGATTTTTAATAGCTTCTTCTATTAAGTTTTCACCTTCTATTACGAATAATCCTTTTTCTAAAGAATATTTCTTAGTTAGAAGTTTTCTTATTTCTTTTATTCTATTATTATCTTTAGATGTTATAAGCATATTATTCCTCCTTTAATACTTTAGTATTTTCTTTATAATTTGGTTTATATTTTTTAACATATTTCCAAAAGTTTTTTGAATGGTTAAATTCTAAGAAATGACATAATTCATGAATAATAACATAATCTATTTCATCTATACTATATTTAATTAATTCAGAATTTAGTTTTATAAGTTCTTGTCTTTTATTACAATAACCCCATTTTCTTTTCATTTTGCCTATCATTACTTTAGGATAAGGAATATCTTCCTCAAATAAATTATAACATATTTTTACTCTTTCATTAAATATTCTTTCGCATTCATTCTTTAGAAAAGTATTCAAGTATGTCTTATTTTTAACAAATACTTGGTTTCCTACGAATTCTATTTTAGATACAGTGTTTAGAACTACTACATCATAACTATTTCCTAGATAGTAGAATTCTTCATTCTTTTTTTCTTTTTTTTGTACTGTTTCATACATTCTAATTATGTCATCTTCATTCTTTATTATGAATGACTTAATCATAGTGGCAGTTACAAAGTAATTACAAGAAATATATATACCATCTTTTTTAACTCTTAAATACATATTCTTGTTATTTTTTCTTGTTATAAATACGTTAAATGTTTGATTATTTAGTGTTATTGTCATAATGTTTCCTCAGGAGTATTATATCATTTTTTAGGACATTTAAAAAGCATTCGTAAGTGAATGCTTAATCTTTATAAGTTTGTTTCAACTTCTATTGGTGTTTCTACTGCTGGTGGTGTTAATTCAACTTCTTCAACCGGTTCTTTCGTTTCAACAGTTAATTCAGTTGTTTCTTCTACACTTTCAGTATTATTATCTTCTAGAACTGTTGCATTTTCATTTTCATTTGTTTTATCTTGTTCTTTCCATTTAGCAACTAGTTCATTATCAGTATTATCTTCTGGTTTATAATTTTCATCTACATCAACTAATGTTTCGTTTCCTTCTTCATCAGTTTCTTTAGTTTGCCATCCATCAAATACTTTTTCTAGTTCTTCTACTGAGTCACAAACTTCAATAGTTTCGTTTTCTCCTGCTTTAGCTTTAGCATCTGATAATCTTATTTGACCTTCAAGTGCTTCTTTAACTTCATCAGGAACTACTTCTTTAGCATTTGGATTGCTCTTATCAACTTTTACAAAATATGTTGGAGCTTCAAGTCCTACTTCATCAGGTGTTGGTAAATTATAATCTCCTAACTCTTCAGTAGTCATACCTACAGTCACAAGTTCTCCTTCACTTTCGTAAATTACTTTTGCTGTTCCAATTACTTGGTATAAATCAAGGTCTCCAGTTAATGTTACTTTTTCACCAACATTATATTCAATTACTTTACTATCTTTGCTTGTAGTATAACCTAGTAGTTCTTCTGATGTACCATATTTCATTAATGTTATTGAACTATTTTTTTGTGTTCTAATTGTAATGATTAGTCCCACTCCGCCATTACGATCATGGTATCTTAATTCATACTTCTCAGCTATCTTAGCATATAGATAAATTTCATTATCTGAGTTTGCTATTTTTGCTAAGTTTCTTCCTAAATATTCTACTTTGTCACCACTAAAGTCAGGTGTAGTATACCATCCTTCAAATAATCCAGTTTCAAGTTCTGCGTCACTTAATGCAACTTTACCACTCTTAATAGTATATTCTTTTGGAGAAGTTGTTTCTCTATCATAAATAATCTTATAAGTAGTGAAACTACAACTAGTATAAATATTAGTGTTTTCAGTTATAGTCTTAGTAAAATCGAATTCATTAGTTAACTTTTCATCACTATAATATTTACAAGAATCATATCCGTATGGTAAATATGGACTTACTTTTCCATCTTTTGCTTCTACTGTGTAGATACTATCATCATCTAATAAATTAAATGATACTACATAAGTTTTCTCTTCATCTTCTTTAGTAGTTGTATCATTTGATTTAGTAGTTACTTTTCTAATTACTGTTTTAGTAGTCTCTGTTTCCTCCTTCTTGTCATCTTCTTTTGTTTTGTCGTCGTCGACTGGAACTACTATGTCATCTTTTGGTTTTGATGGATCTTTATCATCTTCTTTTTTCTCACAACCAACAAGAAGTCCAATAATAGTACCGATAATTACTAAGATTGCTATTGCTACAAAAATAATAACTCTGTTGTCGCTATCATCATCAAGAAAATTTTCTTCAACCTTTACTACTTTTACAGCAGGGCTTTTCTTAGTAACTTTCTTACTATCTTTCATTTAACCCTCCTATAGTATTAGCCTTACGCTATCTACTCTCATAATCATTATATAAATTGTTCAAGTGTAAATCAACATAAAACGTAAATTTTTTGTAAATAAAAAGAGCTTTACGCTCTTAGAAATCTCTATTTCTTAGGAATGCTGGCATTTCAAGTTCTTCATCATCATCTATTTCTTGAATTGCTTTCTTTTCTCCTTCAATTGATCTATATAGTGGTTCAGTTGAATCTTCAAATCCTGTTGCGATTACTGTTACTACTATTTCATCTGTAAGTGCTTCATTGATAACTGCACCAAATATAATGTTAACATCTGTGTTAGCAACTGCTCTTACTACTTCCACAGCATCTTCAGCTTCAAATAATGTCATTGAGTTACCACCAGTGATATTTACGATACAATCTGTTGCTCCATTAATAGTTTGTTCAAGTAATGGGCTATTTACAGCTTGTTTTGCAGCTTCGACTGCTCTATTATCACCAAATCCAACACCGATACCGATTAGTGCGTCTCCTCTATCTTCCATTATAGTTCTAACATCTGCAAAGTCTAAGTTTACAAGTCCTGGAACACTAATTAAGTCAGATATAGATTGAACACCTAATCTAAGTACATTATCTACTTCTTTAAATGCAGCATTTAATGGTGTGCTTCTATCTATTAAGTCTCTTAATTTATCGTTTGGAATTACTACGATAGTGTCTACATGTTTTCTAAGTTCATCTAAACCTACTAAAGCATAATCCATTCTTTTCTTACCTTCAAATTTGAATGGTTTTGTAACTATAGCTACTGTTAAGCATCCTAAGTTTTGAGCTATTTCAGCAACTACTGGAGCAGCACCTGTACCAGTACCACCACCAAGTCCACAAGTTACGAATACCATATCTGCTCCGCGTAAAGAATCTTCAATTTCTTCTTTAGCTTCAAGTGCAGCTTCTCTTCCTACTTCTGGTCTTGTTCCAGCTCCTCTTCCTTTAGTAATAGTTTTACCTAATTGTATTTTGTGTTCTGCATGAGAAACATTTAATACTTGTTGATCAGTATTTGCTACGATAAATTCAACACCACGAAGTCCTGAATCTATCATTCTGTTTACAGCATTACATCCACCGCCACCGACACCGATAACTTTAATGTCAGCTATTTGATCCATCTCTAGTTTATTATTCATATTTCACTCCTTAATCGTTGAAAAAATATCCATATATTTTTCCGAGTACTGTATTATTGTTAGTTTTCTTTATATTAATTAATTCTTCTTGCAAATCCTCATCAACTGTGTATGCAAGCTTATTTCTAAAAGCTAATTTATCATGATAGTATTTGATAAGACCTAATGAACTAGAGTATTTGTTACTTCTACATCCAATCTCATTTACGTGATATCTTTCCATTTCTCTTCCAAATACTTCATCAACTACTAAGTTAAAATCATTAACTTCAGTTGTTCCCCCTGTAAATATTATATAACTAATTTCCAACTTTGTTAAGAGGTTTATTTGCTTTTTAGTAAGGTCTAATAGCTCTTTAATTCTAGAACATATTATCTCACTAATCTCATATTGATTTATTTTAATATTTTCTTTAGAGTTTGTCAACACAT
>OIZT01000883.1_pt1 | contig 15754 bp, 9 predicted proteins | sample 1588611 | NCBI WGS metagenome assembly OIZT01 (sample SAMN03283278) | human gut metagenome | biome: human-associated habitat; material: feces | host: Homo sapiens | place: Peru | collected 2012
TGTCAAAGAACTCGATTGTCCCCTCTTTCCGGGGTTATTTGATTAATATTTAACTGGTCCCGATTTAACAGGATACTAATGGATAAACATAGTTAAAAAAACTTTTGCATACCCCAAAATAAGGTTACATAAAGATACATAATATTGTTTATCAATCAGTTATAAAATACGTTTTTGGGGGTGACGAAGTCAGGAAAAATAGCGCTTTGAGAAAATGTTCAAGTCTTTCCGTATTTCTTTATATACAATTCCATTTTATTTCTGCAATGTATGCTTATTGTCGTGTTTATAAATAATGGATTATATAGAAGTGATCTTTTCAATGTTTTATTAAGCAGTTGAAAATTCTTCATCTGTACTTTGTCAAAAGAATCTATATCAGCATCCACCTCTTGTTGAAGACGATCAAGGAAAATAAAGTACTTTCGTAATATACCAACAATGTAATCACTTAATTGTATCATCGCATTAATAGACGAATCGCAAAATGAATAGTGGCACAATACTTTTCCTTCGTACATTAGTTTTTCAGAGGATAAACTGGCTTGTACTTGTTTCTCTTCATCAAATACTAACGTTTTATGTCGAAATGTGATTATTTCTTGATGATAGAACTGGAGATAGTCTTTGACCCATTCATGTGGTATCTCATCTTGAATGAAAGTCAAATTCTTTTGATTGCGTGCATTTTCAAGACATTGTTTTAAGATTAATTTGTATGGACATACCGTGAAATTTTTAGCGTCAGCAGTTATTGATTGATCAACGAAATATATAAGACCTTTTAAGAAATCCTTGATTTCCGTATCTTTTATATTAGGATATTTATATTTCTTAAAATGAGCGACAGTTGTGTCTGGTGTTGTTTTTAGTATATCATATAATACTGCTTTTAACTCGCATGGATCTGTATCAAGCCCTTCTATAGAATCGATAATATCAACAAAACCATAATACAAAATTTGAATAGCATTAAAGTGTATATGCCAATCTTTTTTCTCAATCAGCTTCAATACATTTGTAACTTTTGTCTTTTTCAAGACATCAAAGAATGAGCCCTTTAAATCATTCTTTGCTTTCAATTCTTTTGTTTTATCTATTCCAAGAGAATCCTTACATTCATCTATTGATAATGAATCTTCTGATTGGATACCACCTAATACGAACACGGCATCGTAATTAGTATTCAACTTCTCTCCCTTGATAATTAGATGTTTGTCATTACCTGATTCATCGTAATAGAGGGTTTCCGCACGTTCTAGAAACTTTTGATAGCCTTGAATCTCCAGAAATTTTGAGATTCGATTATATAAATCTTTTATATCTGCCATATCTTATGTCGCATTATTATTACATCTTTTCATATTGTTCCGATATTCGTACTCTTCCAAATCTTCAGGAGTTATGTATATTCGATACCCTTGAGATTCTTTCTGCTTTAGCTGTGTCCATAGCCAATCTAACTCTTTTTCACATTGTGTACAAGTGCCTTTGCAATCGCCATTATTTGAACATGGATATGGTTCATAATTGATACCATTTACATCTGCAATTCTCTGACGAATGCCCTTAAGTATTTTGCATTTGGTTCTGCCATTCATTTTACTATCTTGTAAGAAAATTTATCAAACCGAGAGAATCCTATTTGCTCAAGTTTCTTGTAACTACTACGAACATCTGCTTCTGTATTATAGCCTTTTATGAGTGGTAAACGTATAAGGACTCTATCTGCAAGCCCTAAATCCACAAACTTTTTCAGATTGTCTATAACAATTGCATTATCGTTACTAGTATAGCATTTATAAATGGATGGATTCATGTCTTTGATATCAACAATCCATTCGTTAACGTAATCAATCAAACTGTACCATTCATCGTAAGGAACGTTTAAGGATGTTTCTATTGTCGTATGCCAGTTTTTAGCACCGAGCTCCAAAACGTCCAGTATAAAGGATGCTTGAAGCAAAGGTTCTCCTCCACCGAAAGTTAATCCCCCACCTGTAGCAGAAAAGTACAATTGATCTATATTAATGCTGTTGTATAGCTCAATAGCAGATACTTTGGAGTTCGAATCAGTAAAATGACATTTGTGGTTTATGCAATACTTGCATTTTAGAGGACATTTATAGAAAGCCACAAGAGTGGTTATGCCCTGTCCGTCTGTACCCATTCGTAAACGGTCAACTATCATAATATTAGCAACTCTCATCAGATTCTATAATATTAAATCTTCTATCCATTTCACGTTGGCTCAAGTCATAATGATGTATGGGCTTGAAAATATATTTATTCTTTGTGGATTTAGGAACAACTATCGTAATGCACTTGAACGATTCGATATCAGGTTCGTAGTTAAAATCAAGCATATCTGTACAACACCCCATTGTCATACAATGCGAATGGTACACAGAAGGAAGACAATCATAATCTTTAAATTCGAATATTGATTCTGAGATATTTGTCACTAATCCTTTAAATTCTATTCTCTCTAAGGAAACGCATCTGCCAAATGCTGCATTATTTACTTCCAGTACTGACTTTGGAATGGATAAATCACATAATTTTTTGCATCCATAGAAAGCTCCTGTTCCAATGAATTTTAGCCTCTCAGGCAATTTGATCTTCATTAAATTCTGCGAATTATAGAATGCATATTCTGGTAATGAAATGATATCGTTAGACAGTACAACTTCTACAACGTTAGATTCGTAAAATGCCAGTGAAGATATTGATTTAATGTCTTTTAATGTAATAGATGGACTATCACCGAAATAGCATTCCAGGTTTTTTGTATGTTGGTTGATTAACATTCCCCTTTCGGCTTTATATCGACTGTTATTTCTTGTGATGATATTTGTCACTTTGTCAAATGGTCTTATGCCCAAATCTGTTAAAGATGAAGGAATACGAACCTCTTGGAAAGCACAGCCATAAAAGCAAAAGTCCCCAATAAATTTAACAGAGTCTCCCAAGTTAATGCGTTCCAATTTATAACAATATGCAAAAGCGTAGTTTCCTATTGTTTCGAGCGTGTCAGGTAAGTCAATATTTCTTAACTCGCCATTTGAATTAAAAGCATTATCCATTATTGAAACTAAACATGATGGAAAGTGTATATGTTTTATGTTGCACCCTTCAAAGGTGTTAGACTCAATAATTTTAATGGATCCTAAAGACCATATTTCTTCAAGCGCTTCACATCCCCAAAAAGCAAATTCTCCAATATTTTTCACACTCTTTGGTAAATCTAATGACTTAAGTGAATAGCAGTCCTCAAATGCCTTACGTCCAATAGATTCAACGCCTTGCGGTATGAAGATTTTTTCAAGATTTCTTGCATTTGAGAAACATTTATTAGCAATATGTATAACATGATCAGGCACTGTGAATTGTTTCTGTTTACCCCAATATGCAACTATTGTACGACCATCTTTTGTATATAAAGCATCCTCATTGACAATATAGTTTGGGGATTGATTCTTTACTGCAATTTTAGTTTCGTTATAGTACGAATCGCTTGCGAAAGGATTATCTCCTATTGCAACAACTGAAGAAGGAATAATCAATTGCTTAATATGTTGATTGGCAAAAGCACCGTCACAAATAACACGAGTTCCTTTGCGTATATTATAAGATTTACAATGGACAAAGCTGCATGATAAGACCTTCTTCCAATCCTGAGAATATAGTACGCCGTGTTCATCCTTTACTCCTACAGCCATTTCTTCATTTGTGGCTTTTGTTGAGATAGAGTTAATTCGATGCAATTTAATAAGTGATTTTACGAAGCCATTAGCTGCGGATTTTTCATACCACATCATTGACAAAGGACGATCTTTAGGTGCAAATGCTCCATAGGCATAACATTTTGCCAATAAATACTGAAACAAAGCATTCCCATTATTTGCTTTGTGCTTAACGAAATCAAATATATTTTCAATGCCAACGAGATTATCTTCTTTATCTAGTTTCGATTTAACGAACCAAAAGAGTGCCTTTTCATAATTCCTAGCTGTTCCATATCCTTTGAAGTACCATTCTGCCAATTTACCTTGAGCAATAGAATTACCGCCTTCAGCGGCCTTCTCTTTCCAAAAGAATGCTTGTTGTGAATTTTGCTCGGTTCCTGTACCTTTTTGATAACACACCGAGACATTATTTGCAGCCATTAGGCCTCCCGCTTCTGCAGCCTTCAAATAAAGAGAAAAAGCCTTTTCTTCATTCTTTTCAACACCCTGACCGTTTTCGTATAATACCGCCAAGTTGTTCATTGCAGATGAAGAACCATGATCGGCAGCTATCTTGTACCACTTTACTGCCTCAGCATAGTTTTTATCTATCCCATTTCCGTTAGCATACGACAATGCTACATAAAAGGCAGCATCATAATTACCATTTTCTGCGGCTATCAAATACCATTTGAAAGATTCTTTTTGATTTATCGACACACCCAGAATCCCGTTTCTGTATATTTCTGCAAGTCTTTCCTGAGCTTTGACGCTACAACTCCTTGCTGCAGATTTATAGTTCTTTAAAGCCAGAGTATTAGACTGTTCTACACCGCCTTCCATGAATCCCTTTTCATGGTAGCGAGCCAAAAGTAAGCAAGCCAGCGCAATACCCTCCTTCGCTGCAGATCTTATGTTTTTAACACCTAACATAATGTTCTTGCCACAACATTCTCCTTTTAGGAGATAAGTTCCATAAAAATATTTAGCCCTGGCATTTCCAAGTTCTGCTGCAATTCTGAAGTTTTCAAAAGCTGCCTCATGCCTTCCGGCCATCTTTTCTATTTCACCAAGACTTAGATAATAAATAGGGGCATCACATTCTTTTATCTTATTGATGATTTCTATGGCTAAAGACATATTTTTCTCAATTCCAAGTCCGTTTGCATACATCAAAGCCAAATTCCTTGCGGATCGTGAGAATCCATGTTCTGCGGCTAATTTAAACCATGCTAACGCTTCTTTGTAGCATTTCCCTAGCAAAATGCCTTTTATATAGAATAACCCCATCGCGTTCATACATTCAGCATCTCCATTCTCTGCACAAATTCTTACTTCATCAAAAATTACTTTCGTATATTCTTTGTCGTGCCAAAGCGTGACATCATCAAAAAAATCCTTTGCTTTTCGATGGATCTCTTCTATATTGATAGCCGCCAATTCGTTATTTCTCGTGCTGCATAACATAGCGCAACATGTCCAGTCTTTATCTTCTCTCAACTGTTGCTTATCAAGATACTTTTCAAAATAGCAATTTATCCCTAATAAATCCACAAACTTCTTAAGACGACCCATACGCCTTGCATTCTGCATAGGAGAAACTATCACAAATTCATTGTCGCCTTGGCACGATGTCTTTATTTTATCAGCTAATACAACAATATCGTATGATTCTACATCCAAAATGTTGGAAAAAAGATGAAGGGTTGGGCAATCTGCATCTATTCGAATTTCTCTTTCTAATAGTTCATCAAATCCTTTTTGAATTGCTGTTATTGTTGCCTTTGGGAAGAAACAGCTACAGAGTAGTGCTGCTCTTGATAATGCCAAAGCTGAAGGCTCTATCAAAGTGATGGAGCGAACTTGTTGCTGTAAATTGCAACCTTTTATAAAGTCATGATAGCACATTGTAGCTAAGCCCTGACCACATCCATAATCAACTATATCTATCTTCTCGGCAGATTTTATATATGGACTTATTTGTTTGAAAGCATACGTCAATTTCTCTGCATGCATTTGGCCATAAGAATAGAAATACATATGCAACAATGGCTCAGAGTCAAGTAATTCTACTCCACGATTCAATTGCTCAAACAATTCGTCGACTAACTCTGATGGAAGTTTTTGGACAAAGTCGTTAGAAATATTACGAACCTTCTCAAATGAAGGCTCAGACATATGCTCAACAATGTATGCGAATGTAGTTTTATATTCTTTCATTTTCCTGTTATTGTTTCACTCCAAGGGTTTGTTTTGTGACATTTCCAGTTTGCTATTGCCGACTCCTTGCTGGAGTTGGCGTAGCAGTATTCGCAGAGATGTGGACAAGTGTTATATTCGCCTATATCTTTACTTTTCATACAACCGCATGCTATACGCTGTCCTTTGTCTTTGTTATTTTTATTAATAACAGCATAACGGTTATTATCTAAAAGGATTGCATTCGCAGGAATTTCTAAAGGTTCTATCTCTGCAAACAAATCAGATTGTTGTCTTGTATCTATAATCTCTGCTCCAAGAAATTTCATCAATTCTTTAGACTTATAGCCTAAGCGTACCATAAGTCGGTCGTCTATGCAATGATTATGAACAACACCGTCCAAATCGGCTAGTTCTCCGCAAGTAGCAAGAATATAATTCCATCCTTTCGCCTTGTTAAGATGAACAAGCTTCTCTGCAAATTCAAGCATTTGATCCTTAGTCCAATCAATATAGTTTATATGGTTGCGCTCAAGGTTTGCCTTAACCTTACGGTATGATAATATGTCAGCGAAGCTGAAAACAAGTTTCTCTGTATAGCCTTGAAGTTGGTCACCTATATGTTCAATCTTTCTCAAAAGCTTGTCAATATCGATCTTGTCTGTAAGGATAAGAGGATCAAATCGCCATACAACCGCACCCATCCCGAGTTTGGCAACAAGTAGTTTGAAAGTATCTATACGTTCCTTAAGTCTAAGAACCCCTTGTTCTAATCCTTCATTCTCATAATCATTAAGTGTGTATTGAATATAGCATCCAATACCCTTTTCTTTTAGATAGTCAATATGATTGAGAAGCGGACGAGGATTTTTCGACCAAAAGACAATGAACTGAGTATCTTCATAGGACACATAACTTTTCTTTCCATTAAAAGGATTAGTCCATGCTGAATATCCTTTCCTCAGGCGTTCAAAAAACCAATCGGAATAAAATGCTGGTATATCAGTACTTCGACTTGCAGAAACAACGATCGGGAACGTTGCTTTGGCAATCTCCCCGTTATTCAAAATGATTGTTCTATCATCTTGCTTCTTGTTCATAAATCACTCTATATTATATTGATATAACGAGAAGCAGTGGCACTGCCAATAACCACGTCTTAAAGTGCAGACCTTGAGAAAACCTTAATCAACAGATATGGTTAAGCAACCCATGCTATAGCGTGGAAACTGCCATGTCTATTCTGTTGATCGCGTGTTTCTGTTTCTCAGGCTTCACACTTACAAGAGTAGCATAACGCTCCTTTTATTTCAAATGTCTTGGAAAGAGTTGTCTCCATCCATTCGCAAAGTTACATTTTTTCTTTGGTAATCGTCTAAGTTTGAGCGATTTTCTTCATTTTGAGCATGAAATTTGATCGAAAAACAATGGGTGAGCGAGTTATTTTGCCAAAAATGTGCATTACATACCGCAATACCGTGTCGGCGATAATATAAAAATCTATAAAAATTCTCTGCAATCCAATGTAATTTCAGAAGGTCACGGACGCAGAGTTTACGCAGAAATGAAAAACAGCGACCTACGCTGAAGCGTAAGTCGCTGTAATAGAAGCGTGGACCAGCTAGGGCTTGAACCTAGGACCTCCAGATTATGAGTCTGTTGCTCTAACCAACTGAGCTACAAGTCCGATTGCTTTCCGCGATTACCGCAGTTTGCGAGTGCAAAATTAGCACATTCCCTTCATATCTGCAATATTTCCGCACGTTTTTTTGTTTTTTTGAGAGTTTCTTGTGGTGTAGCGACGAGTGCGAGGGCAAACATGAATTGTTTTCGTCATTTCCATGGGGGAATACTGAGCGCTTCGATAATGGGGTTATACGCAAAAGCGGGCAAGAAGAAAACTTATACAGAGTTTCTTTCTTGCCCGCTAGATTATGTCGGCGCTAGATGCGCTACTCGTGAAACGAATGGAGGAACTATTTCACCACCACTTTGCGACCACCGATAATATAGATACCCTTACCAGGAGTGCTCACGCGGCGACCACTAATATCGTAGATTACATCCGATTTAACTGAGCCTTTGGACTGATTTTCAGGATTCACTACAATAGGAGCGATGCCTTCTATGAAGTCAGGATCATCGAGCGCCTTGATTTGCGTGAGCGTGTAAGATGTAAGGCCGAATGAAGAGAAGGAGATTGTCTGCATGCCATTCATCGTGGCCAATATACCAAGACTGACCGTAGTAGGTTCTGTCAAGACGAAGCAGATACGATTGTTGGCCACATTTGCACTCTTCGAGGCCATAGCGACGGATGCGATAGCGCCATCGCTGAGGTCTTTCGTATCAGGAAGGGTATTTCCTTGTGCTGCCACGAGATAGCAACCATCGGCCACACCGCTATATTTTCCATAATTGGCCGAGAACACGTAAGTTCCTGCAGGTAAGTCGACAGTCTGGTAGAGTTTATAATCGTTGAGTTTATCGCTAAACACACTTCCTACCTCAATAAACAGGTTGTTGCCATTCGCTACATCAACATGTGCACCCGCAGCATTATTCTCAGTATTCTCATTTTCTGTGTTCCACTGCGTGAGAGCCTTGTATCTTCCTGGCACAAGAGTATTGACATCATTGCCACTATTTTCAAATGGCTCTTTATAGTTTCTCAAATAAGTAGAGGTAACATCGCTTGCTCCACCATCGAAATTCAAGGCGAATACGCCATCTGAATTGGTCCAAGCATCGCCATCAGGACCGAAGCCACTACGGACACCCGTATTGTGGCTTGAGGAAGCATCTTCCACGTTGCCCGATGACTGATCGAATCGGTAATAGAGTTTCAGTCCATCCTTTTCGGCCTGACTGAGAGCTGTACCCTCGAGAGGAGCCACGATGTAACTATGAAGAGGAGCTAGGTCGCTTTCGCTAAATGCCCTGTTCCAAATGCGGAATTCATCTATCGTAGCTTCCATCGGAGCCTCATCTGTACCCATACTAAATTTAGTCATCGAGGGGAGCGAAGCTGATGATGCACCGCCACGACCCATCATCACGCCGTCGCGGAAGAATACCACGTAACCCATATAGAACGTCACAGCATAATGGTGCCATTCATTGGCTATAACGAATGCCTCGGGCGATTTTGCAACTTTGCCCTTTACATAGAGACACATCTGTCCATCCTTTGTGGTACACACCATAAAGGTAGAGGTACTCTCGCCCAATCCGTTGCCCATAACTCCTAGTGCTGAGGGACGCATCCACCAGTCGATAGAGAACGTTTGTTGTCCGGCAGAGAGGGGCAAGCTCTGCGGAGTAACGCGAGCCGTCTTCGAGGGCGAAAAGTTCAAACCTGTTTTGCTATCGGCATTGCACACGATGAGTGCTGAAGTATGTGTAACCTCGGCCTTACCCGCATCATTAGAAGCGCGTAGGGTCACGTCATAAATACCAGGAATAGTGGGTTCAAAGAGGATGTGTTTTCCTACACCCGCCATCGCACTTTGTCCGCTTACGAGTGTCCATTCCCATTGATTCGGATCGTAGAGAGATTCATCTACAAGACGCACCTTTTCGCCTTTTCTCACCACTGCGGGCGATACGTCAAAGCTTACTTCTGGTGCCACCATCTTTACCTTGATGGTTTTCGAAGTAGTAGCTGTACGTCCTTGTAAATCGGTCACAGTGAGCGACACATCGTAGGTGCCACTCTTATTGTAGCTTACGGTAATCGTTGGATAATCGGGGTTGCCGCCCGTAGCTCCGTTGACAGTCCAATGGTAGCGATAGCCATTCATCAGCGTGCGAGCAACAAAGCTTACGCGAGCACCAGAGGCCACGCTCTCTTGACTTACATCAAAAGTTGCATCGGGGGCGGGAGCGTCAACCACTTGCACGGTGCCTGTGGCTTCTACTTGCTTTCCATTCACATCTGTAGCTACCACCTTTACCGTCTGCTCGCCAGTTTTGTTGAACACCACGGTAGGCTTTGCTGCTACAAGATTTTGAACACCTGCACCTTCGGCCGTCCACACATACTTCTGCAAGTTTGTAGTTCCTTTAGCACAAAGTTGGAAGGGTTGTCCCACAGTGGCTGTGCCAAGATTGCCTATCGACACACTCGTATTGCTCTCGAAGCTCAACGAGGGAAATCCTGTCGTAAGTTCCGTGGCTCCCGTACCGATAATCGAGGCATGGCGCTGTGCGGGAGCATGGTCGCGAAGACGCATTTCGCCGTCTACACTCACTAAATCACCTTTATAATATGCAATAAGTCCTTCCGGCAAACTAGCATCGGCATAGCGGCGGTGATAGTCGGCGCTAATCTGACTTCCTGTGCGTGCCACGTTCCAAATACGTATTTCAGAATAGGCTGCATTTTGATTAGCCGAAGCATCAGAACTTCCATTAAATACAAGGTCGCCAAATCCGCCTAAGCCACTGTATTTGCTTGAGACGATGGTACCCTTCTGCTGCCCGTTAATATACACCCACATCTGCGAGTTTTTCACCACAATGGCCACGTGTTTCCAGATTCCGCGTGTCAGTGCCTTGGTAACATTTATGCGTTCATTGCCAACGTTCCATCCTGCAGTGAAGGTTCCATTGGCATTGCCATGAAGCATGAACGAGCCCCAACCTGGCCCTGCGCTTTGATTCCAATCGGCCAGAGTGTTTACTTTGATAAAATATTCTATCGTGGCTTGCGGATATTTCGTGGCGAACACACCAGGAATGCGAAATCCGCACTTTACGAAGTTCATACCTACTTTCTTCAAAGCATCCGTGGGCACGGAAGCTTGAACGTGACTCGACGTTTGATTGGCATACACAGCACATACGGCATACGTTCCCTCTGCATCGGCAGGTAGTTTGTAGCTAGTGGCCGATGCAGGGAGTTCAGCTATCTGTGCTTCGCCTTTATAAACGCGATAAGCGGTAAGTTGGTGAGCCGACACTTGTGGGGCACTCCATGAAAGGGAACCGTCATTGACACACACATTTTGCGGCGACTTATAACCTCTTCCGGGCACAGTCACACGCAACGTGGTAGTCTTTCCACCATTTTGGATAGCCGTGCCGCTTTCCTGCGATATACTGAAGGGGACTTCCACTCCTTTAGGGTCTACACTATAGTCGATGATTGAAGCGGAATAGATAGTACCTTTCCCTTGCGCCCAGCTCTTCGTGTCTACATTGAAGAAGTAAGTAAGATCGTCATTAGGGTCGAGATTGTCGGTCAAATCGGTTAAGTCATAACCAAATTCCATCGGTTCTGTATGGAGTTTACCGTCAGCCCATCGGCCAAGCATGGGCACTTCGGGAGCCGGATTGGTATTGCCGTAATTGCCATCGCCTGCGTATTGGAAATGATGGAAGGGCACTTGGAACTGTGCCGTTGCTGCATTCACACCGGTAGCCACCCCAGCACTCAGTGCGAGTTCTGAGCGTCGTGAATAGTCCATCTTAATCTTAATCGTACGTAAGGGGCGATAGTTCTTTCTCACCTTATACACCTCTGGTTTCCACCAGCTGCCAGAGAAAGTGCCATTACTATTGAACGTGCCGCCTGAATAAGCGTAGGGACAATAGACGAATCCCTTACTCTCCCAATCGTCTCCCCATGAATTGGCCAATATCCAAGCTCCACGTTCGTCAGCGTTGACTTCGCCATATACACCATTACCGTTGAGATCGAATTCTATGCGGTCGTCGTAGCCCACGATGGTCATGGCATGATCGGGCGTTACGCCCCAACGCTTCACATAGCCTTTGCCAGAAGCTCCCGCTGCATCATTGGCAACTGTTTGGGGCACACTAGCACACTGTGAGCCATTAGCAGATACTCCGATACCTACCACACCGCCCGAATGAAAGTCGGTGTCGCCATTGTGATTCCAAAGCCAATTCTTCACAGCTTCGCGTCCAGCATCTGTTCCTAAGTCTTCGGTAAAGTTGGAAGGCTTGAGCATGCGGTTATACATGGCCGAAAGCCATTTATCATAGCCCGTCATCCATCCGAAATCTTTTTCAGTTTCCTCTTGATAACCAAAAAGTTTGCTATAAGTTTGTCCGCCATAGGTAGCCGCTGAAGGCACACCTATGTACTGTACAAAATCGTCCTTACCCGAGTTTCCATTCGTAAGGAGCCACACAAAGTGAGAAGGGTAGTAATTATTGGGATCCTTCCCATCGGTGTCTCGGAAAGAGTTGAGTTCATGCGAGAACATATAGCAGATACGCGATGCCGAGCCACACGAACCTCCTTGCTGAAACACTACGGGAGGGAAGTAACGAGTTTCGGCATTGTTCACATGGTCGGGTCTTTGTTGTCCTGCCTTTCGCTGCACGCGCATGAGCGACGGGTCGGGATTGGTGCGTGTGGTGTAGTCGGGATAACGGCTGCGGTCGAACTCCTGTGCCCACAGGGTGAGGGGCAATAGTGCGGCGGCGGTTATCAGTGTTTTTCGTAAGGTGATAGCCATCTTTTGAGAATAATTATTCTTTTGTTTTTCATTCATGGGCGGCCTGTACGCGATGCTTTGTCCGCACACTTCCGTCTTCGGAGGCAAATGTACAGATTTATTGGGAGATAACAAAGGACAGAAACGCTCCAAAGGTCTCTTACACTTCTATTATATAATATGGGTGATTCTATAAATTCTGATAATGAGATTTATAGAACCACCCATAAGCTTTAATATGATCCTTTCTTCAGCCGAGAAAGAGAATCAGCGAGATCGTCATTGTTACTTTACAATCACCTTCTTGCCATTGATAATGTTCACACCACGTACGGCCTTAGTCAAGCGACGACCATCGAGACCATAGATTACCTGAGCCTTGTTTGCTTCTGCGGCAATGGTTGAGATGCCAGTAGTGATAGATACAATCTTAGCGCCTGCCGCAAATTCGGGAGTGCCTCTAAAGTTGGTCAACTTACCACTAAGAACGACCAAATCACCTTCTTTAAGTCCAGGATCTTCATCGCTTGTTACCTTGAAACAGTAGAATGCTCCATTATCAGTTCCGTCAGGAGAGATAAGGAAACTGAGGCTTTTATTCTGATAAGCGTAGTTGATTACGTGAACGAGACCTTTAACATACACCTCTGAAGTTGCTGTAGCGCCAGAAGCCAATTCGAGAGCAGCTTTGTTAGCAGCTACACTATTGTAAGGATTCTCCAATGTTCCTTCACCTTCAGCAGCGAAAGCGGTAGGTTCTTCTGCCAATCCACCATCTTCTGTGGTAACGCTGAAATCGTCAACGAGCTTTACACCCGTATTCTTCGCGTTCATTAGGACGAAATTAACCTTAGTATCCTTATCAAGAGTAAACTCTTTTGTAACTTCTGTCCAACCATCAGCCTTTGTTGGTACTTTTTCTAAAATGTATACGTAATTAAGTACCACATAGTTTGCAATAGGTACATAACCAATTGACACAGAACCAGCACCCTTTACATATGCTTTCATGGTATAAGTACCAGCCTTTAGTCTGTATTCTTTAGACCCCAAACGCTTATTACTACTTCCTTCGGGAATTTGTACAGAGCTATTTCCACTATGAGCATCAGCGCTCTGAGTAATTTTACAATTGCTTGCACTAGTTGTTGACTTCCAACCATCGCAAGCACCGTCTGTCCAACTTTCAAAGCCACCATTGGTGATGATATCACCTGCAAAAGCCGAAGTGGCTGCAGCAAAAAGGGTAACGAGAGAGAGTAAAATCTTCTTCATACTCAAAAAGTTTAATTAATAAGTAAAAGTTGTTTTTTAGAAAATTCTAGTTGAGGAGAGACTATGCCATGCTTTTTATTTCGCATTGTAAAGGCTTAGCTCTCCTTAAACATGTTACAAAGGTATACATTAAATCATTGGCATGCAACGTTTTTAATGTGAACTTTTGGTGAAGACTTCTTTTTCCTTTTCCTATTTCTCCGTTTTTTCTGCTTTTAAGATGAGAAAAGTCCATAGATTCATCTCTTCCGCGCAACAATTACGTGGATTCTGTGAAGAGATTGTCTACTCTTCTTTCTTGCGCATTTGACTGAGGAGGGCAAGCGCCTTGTTCTCGGCAGCTTCCATAATCTCGCGTTCACCAGGTCCTTTGTCGTTGATACCCACGAGATGAAGAATGCCATGAATTATCACGCGGTGAAGTTCCTCTTCATAAGTCTTTCCAAATAGCTCTGCGTTCGAGCGTACCGTATCGAGACTGATGAAGAGGTCGCCACTCAGAAGATCGCCTTCACAATAGTCAAAGGTAATGATGTCCGTATAGTAATCGTGTTTTAGATATTGGCGGTTCACTTCCAGTATCTTCTCGTCGTTGCAGAACACGTAGGCCACTTCGCCCACGCGCTTTCCATACGAGGCAGCCACGGCACGCACCCAAGCTGTCGTTTCGCGGTGCGAGATGTCGGGCATTTTCGTATCTATTACGTTGTATGTAATCATGCTTTTTGGTGGTTGTTCGGAAGAGCAAGGCTCCTCCACGATATTGTTTCACATATTGAGCACTAAGGCTCTAATCTTAATGAATAATGATCAAGCCTTAACTTAAAGAGTCTATTCTCCGTGTTCTCAGAGAAGTACTTAGAAATCGAAGAGTGATGGTTCGGCTGTATTAGAACCTATGACACTGCGTCCTAGGTGTTTGTAGGCTAATTCCGTCACCTCTCTTCCACGCGGCGTACGGCGGATAAATCCTTCTTTGATTAGAAAAGGTTCGTATACTTCCTCCACCGTTCCAGCATCCTCGCCAATGGCAGTAGCAATGGTGGTGATACCCACAGGACCTCCTTTAAACTTATCAATGATAGTAAGAAGAATCTTATTGTCTATCTCGTCGAGACCAAACTTGTCGATATTGAGCGCTTCAAGAGCAAACTTAGCAATTTCCATATCGATGCATCCGGAACCCTTCACTTGTGCAAAATCTCTGACACGACGCAACAAGGCATTCGCTATACGAGGCGTACCACGACTACGACCTGCTATTTCGGCAGCAGCTTCTGCAGCAATAGGCACTTTGAGAATACTGGCCGAACGTTCTATGATGCTTTTTAGGGTTTCGGCATCGTAATATTCTAAATGAAGATTGATACCAAAGCGAGCACGCAGCGGAGCTGTGAGCAATCCGCTTCGCGTTGTGGCTCCCACGAGGGTAAACGGGTTCAAGTCAATTTGGATGCTGCGCGCTGCGGGGCCTTTATCTATCATGATATCGATACGATAGTCTTCCATGGCAGAATAGAGATATTCCTCTACCACGGGCGATAGTCGATGTATCTCATCGATAAAGAGCACATCGTGGGGCTCTAAACTGGTGAGCAAGCCAGCAAGATCGCCTGGCTTATCTAGTACAGGTCCTGAAGTGAGTTTAAATCCCACGCCCAACTCGTTAGCTATAATATTGGAGAGGGTGGTTTTACCAAGTCCGGGAGGTCCATGTAGCAAGGTGTGGTCAAGCGGTTCTCCACGATATTTTGCCGCTTCCACGAAGATGCGCAAGTTGTCCACCACCTTACGCTGCCCACTAAAGTCATCAAAGTTGAGCGGTCGCAAAGCGTTTTCAAAATCGCGTTCCGAGGAAGTAGGAGATTGTTGCTCAGCACGTATGTCAAAAGTATCTTCAGTCATAGATATGCAAAGGTAGTGTTTCTTGGCGAGATGCAGCCCCGAAAACGCGGGAAAGTGTTGTTTGGGAGTAAAAGACTATACTTTCGGATTTAGCAAGGGCGGGCTGAAAGCCCAATGGAGCGCATAGCCCAGGGCAAGCGAAGCGACACCCTGGGTCAAAGCACGTTCGTTAGTGAC